>ERZ780168.1023-NODE-1023-length-31548-cov-13.783063_pt1 | contig 31548 bp, 27 predicted proteins | sample MGYA00510981_ERZ780168 | MGnify/ENA primary metagenome ERZ780168 (study PRJEB29588, sample SAMEA2158769) | human gut metagenome | biome: human gut; feature: human-associated habitat; material: faeces | place: Denmark | collected 2008/2010 ...
TACCGAAAGCATATCCAATTCTCATTCCAGCCATTGCTCTTGACTTTGAAAATGTTCTTACAACAAGAAGATTTTCATATTTGTCAATTAATGACAATGCTGTATGACCCCCGAAATCAACATATGCTTCGTCCACAATAACAACAACATCCGGATTATTTTTTATTACTTCCTCCACCTGTTCAAGAGGCATTTCAATTGCTGTTGGGGCGTTTGGATTAGGGAATATTATTCCACCGTTTTCTTTGTTAAAATCCCACGGATTAATCTTAAACTGCTCATCCAATGCCACTGTCTTGTAAGGTATTTTAAATAATTCAGCCCACACATCATAAAAAGAGTATGTTATGTCAGGAAAAAGAATTGGCTTTTCTGAATTAAAGCATGTAAGAAATGCCATTCCCAAAACGTCATCTGAACCTACTCCCACAAAAACCTGTTCATCCTTCAGCCCGTAATTCTTTGCAATGGCATGTACCAGTTCTCCTGCTGTAGGATCCGGATAAAGTCTCATAGTATCTGTATCCATCTCCCTCAACGCCTTCTCCACTCCAGGTGCCGGCGGATACGGATTCTCGTTGGTATTCAGCTTGATCATATCCGGCTGATTGGGCTGCTCGCCTGGTGTATATGGTATTACTTTACGTATATTTTCTTCCCATCTGCTCATTTATCTGATTCCTTTCATGTTTTTATTGTTTTTGCCTTTGCCCCGGTTATTTCTATTGTTTCTGCTCTGGAAGCTGCTTTCGTTTCTCTTGGCGCGGGCAATCTGTTCTGGTTTGTTTTTTGGACCATCGTTATTGTTGCTCCAATCCTGATACCGTTCTTCCACAGCATCTTTGGAGAAGTGTTCCTGATTGCTTTTTGCTACCTGCGCAACTTTGGAGGTCTGTGGCCGCACTGGAGCCGATGGGGTAGCACGGGTGGCATTCACACCCACTCTGATTGTTATTGTTTTTGCGGAAACCGCCATCACGATTATTGTTATCACGGTTTGGCTTTCTGCCGGCATTGTCGCCGTTGTTTCTATTCTGCTGGCCATTACCGGAAGGGCCTTTTCTATTCTGCCCCTTGAAATCGCCTCGATTCTCTTTGTTGAAGCGATTATCTCTGTTGTCACGATTTTCTCTGTTATCTCTGTTGTTGTTATCGCGATTGTTATTATCTCTGTTATTGTTATCTCTGTTGTTATAGTTTCTGTTGTCGCGGTTCATATTGTTGTTTCTGTTATCTTTATTCTCTCTGTTATCTCTCTGTTCCCGGTTCTGACGTGGTTCTCTGTTATCATTACCAGAAGGTTTAGACTGACTGTTTGGCTGTTTCTGACCGGTTTTCTGTGACATATTGTTTTTTTCATTCTCCCTGTGACTGTTATTTCTACTCTGGTTTCCTGTGTTTGCTTTCATTTTATCCTGCTGCTTCGGCGCCGCAGGCTTCTGAAATGCCTGTCTTATCTGATTACTTTCTTCTTCTGTGATAGAACTCATATGATTCTTCACTTCTACTTTCATATCTTTCAGTTTTTCTATGATTAATTTACTATCAACATTCAATTCTTTGGCAATTTCATAAATACGAGATTTACCCATTAAACCACCCCCAAAAAATTTGTCATTGCTGCAGTTTTTTCATAATAGCCTCTGCCATGTTTTTATCCATGATCCCAATGATTCCACGGGGTGACATACCTACCGCCAGCCCCATTTCTAATTTTGAAGCATTTAACGTAACCATCGCTGTTTCCGCCAATTCTGCCTTCAACTGCCAATCTCGCTTTTTATTTTCCGAGACTTCCTCCGACAAAATCAACAGCGCAACCTTGCCTTTCTGCAGAAAATTGTCCACAGCGGCGTCGCCAGCCGCCAATTTTCCAGCCTTTTGCGCAAAGCCCATCAGCGTTAATATTCCTTTTACATTCATGACAGCTGTTCCTTTAGTGATTCATAAATTTCCTGCGAAATCGAAGTTTCCAGGCTGCGTTCCAGACGTTTGCTCTTTACCACTTTGTTTAAGCATTCGATATCTGGACAAATATACGCCCCTCTGCCCGGTTTTTTGCCAGTCAGATCCACAGAAATTTCACCTTCTGGAGAGCGTACAATTCGTACCAGTTCCCGCTTGTCTTTCTTGGCCTGACAACCCATGCAGGTTCTCTGCGGTGTCTTTTTTGGCATGCTTATTCCTCCAGATAATCATCCAGGTCTTCATAATCCTGGTCTTCATAATCAATGCCAGCTTCCCGTGCCTGGGTTTCGCTCTTAATATCGATTTTCCAGCCAGTTAATCTATGGGCAAGTCTTACGTTTTGACCTTCTCTACCGATTGCAAGTGATAATTGATCGTCAGGTACTACAACAAGAGCATCTTTTGTTTCTTCGTCATCTGTCATAATATCAACAGATACAACTCTTGCTGGAGAAATCGCATTAACAATGTATTCTACCGGATCTGGCGACCATCTTACAATATCAATTTTTTCATTTTTTAACTCGCCAACAATAGTTTGTATTCTTGAACCTCTAGGCCCGATACATGCACCTACAGAATCAACTTCCGGATCATTTGACCAAACTGCTATTTTAGTTCTGAAACCGGCTTCTCTTGCAATAGATTTAATTTCAACAATACCATCTTCAATTTCAGGAACTTCAAGCTCAAACAACTCTCTGACGATTTCTGAATGAGCATGTGAAACAATAACTTGAGGTAATCTGTTAGTTTCTTTTACATTAAGAACAAAAACTCTTATTCTGTTACCAGGTTTGTAGTATTCCCGAGGAATTTGTTCTTTTTGAGGCATAATTGCATCAGTTTTGCCAATATTAACAATTACATTTCTATTTTCTACTCTTTGTATGATACCTGTTGTTAGAGTACCTTTCTTTTCCAGAAATTCATTTAATATATTATTTCTTTCTGCATCCCTTATCCTCTGAGTTATAACCTGTTTTGCAGACTGGGCAGCAATACGTCCGAATTGTTCCGGAGTTACTTCAATCTTAACTTCGTCATCAACTTCTACTTCATCATCAATTTCTTTAGCATCTTCTAAAGAAATCTGTGTATCAGGATCTTCGACTTCTTCAACAACTGTTTTTGTACTGAATACTCCGATTTCTCCTGTTTGTTCGTCTAAAATAGCTTCAATATTAGCAGCTTCTTTAACGTGCATATGTTTTTTATATGCAGCAACCATTGCATCACACAAAGAAGCTATTAATACTTCTTTGGATATTCCGCGTTCTCTTTCCAGCTCTTCGCAAGCTTCAAATAGTGCTGTTCCAATCTTAATCATTATTTATTCTCCTTTTTATATGTAAAATTGTATTTAGTGCTTTCTTTTCCCCTAGTCAATGTATAACTTTGCTGACTGTATATTCGTTTTGGGGATTTGCAGTTCTTCTCCGTCTTCAAATCTAAAAAATTTTAAGCCTGTATTATCATCCCAATCCAGTATTTCACCTTTGAAAATTTTTTCTGTTTCTCCTTCAAGCGGTGTTTTAAGCTTTAAGCTGATTCTTCTGCCTTTGAATATTAAAAATTCTTTGTCAGATTTAAATTTTCTCTCTAACCCTGGAGAAGAAACTTCCAGATAATATTTTACAGGTATTAGTTCATCCAGAAAGTCATTGAGGCTTCTTGTAACATTTTCACAGTCATCTAAGGTAATATCTTTTTCGTATGAATAAAGATAAATCCTTAAAAACCATTTATGATTTTCTTTTATGAACTCAATTTCAATGGGTATAAGGTTAAATCTCACTGCAGTATTTTCAATGAGAGGCGTTATCTTTTCTAAGATTTCGTATCTGTTAATATCCTGCTTCATAAGACTCCTTTTATAAGCTGCTTCCGTAGTATAAAAAAAAGAACGGAAATTGGCCGTTCTTTTTTAAGAAACTATTCACACATTGAGTATACCAAATTAAAACCCATTTGTAAAGTTTTTGATTAAGGTTTATGAATTTTTTTTATTGTAAGCTGTATCGCCTTACCTATTGCAAATAACGCAACACTAGCAAAAGGAATTGGCGTAAGCAGTCCTACAGTACCTGCAACTACAGGTAAATTATCAATGGTTACCTTTTTGGGTATTTTAGCTCCTGCCTTCTTTAATCCGGTTTTAGCAGCTTGAATTGTGCTGAAATTTTTAACTGCTGGAATTCTCATACCTTTATTTTTGCACAAAAATATTTTATGGTAAAATTTAATTATAGGAATCTGAAAATGAGGATATAACAAATGACACAACAAACAAAAGAGCCTGTATCGGCAAAAGAATCTATAAGACAAACTAGAATACAAAAACTTGCAGAACTTGCAGATAAAGGTATTAATCCATACCCTTATGCATTTGATAAGGATGCTGATGCAAAAGATTTGCAGGAAAAGTATAAGGATCTTCCTGCCGGAGAAGAAACAGAAGATTTTTATTCTGTTGCAGGCAGAGTTATGGCAATACGTAACTCTGGAATGTTTATTGACTTGATGGATACTACTGGAAAAATCCAGATATTTTCTCACAAGGAAAATATGGATCCGGAAATGGTAAAGACTTTAAAGTTAGTTGATATAGGTGATATTTTGGGCTTCTACGGCTCAATAAGAAGAACTCCGCGCGGAGAATTATCTATTAAAGCTAAATCATTCAAAATGCTTTCAAAATCGCTTCTTCCACTGCCAAATAAGCAGATTAGCGAAGAAAAACTTGAACAGTTGAAAATGTATCACACAATGTCTGACACGGAAACAAAATACCGTCAAAGATATGTAGATTTAATTGTTAATGAAAGAACAAGAGATACTTTCAGAAAGAGAAGCTTGATAATACAAAAAGTTAGAGAATATCTCTATAATCAAGGATTTATTGAGGTTGAAACCCCTATGCTTCACACTCAGGCATCGGGAGCTAATGCAAGACCGTTTATGACACACCATAACGCTCTTGATATGGATTTAACTCTGAGAATCGCGCCGGAACTTCATCTTAAAAGACTCATGGTCGGCGGTTTAAATGAAAAAATCTTTGAACTTTCAAGATGTTTCAGAAATGAAGGTATTGATACCCGCCACAATCCTGAATTTACAATGATTGAACTTTATCAATCTTATGTAGATTACAATGAAATGATGGTACTGACAGAAAATCTTGTTGCTTATGTCGCTCAAGAAGTTCTCGGAACTACAAAAATCAAATACGGAGAAAACGAAATTGACTTAACTCCGCCTTGGGATAGAAAAACTATGCTCGGTGGTATAAAAGAATATACAGGGGTTGATTTTGGTGAATTCTTTACTGCAAAAGAGGCTTATGATAGAGCAAAAGCTATGCATGTAGAAGTTGATGAAGAAATGAACTGGGGACAGATTGTAGAAGCTGTTTTTGAAGCAAAAGTTGAGCCAACATTGATTCAGCCGGTTCATATTATTGATTATCCGCGTGAAATTTCACCGCTTGCAAAAGTCCACAGGGATAATGACAGATTGACAGAACGTTTTGAAACAAGGGTAAATGGATGGGAAATCGCAAATGCATTTTCTGAACTTACTGACCCTATTGACCAGCGTCATAGATTTGAAGCACAGGCACTTGCTAAAGCTAACGGTGACGAGGAAGCTATGTCAATAGATGAAGATTATATTAATGCCCTTGAATATGGTCTGGCTCCAACAGGCGGAATGGGAATGGGAATCGACAGATTGGTTATGCTTCTGACAAATTCTCCGACCATTAGAGATGTAATAGCGTTCCCTACATTAAAGAAACTTGAAGGTTAGTTATAAAGGGCGGAGCTTTAAAAGCTCCGCCCCTCTAATAAAAAGTAAATTATGAAAGAACTGGATTTTATAAATATTATCAAGCAGCAAATAGGCAGCAGTTATATAGGTGATGACTGTGCTTATCTAAAAGAGTTGGGAATTGTTATTTCTCAAGATAGTCTTGTTGAAAATATTCATTTCAAAAGAGCTTGGGCGACACCCTTTCAGCTCGGTTACAAGTCTATTGCGGTAAATATTAGTGATATTCTTGCTTCTGGTGCAAAACCTGCATATGTGACAGTTGCCCTGTCGCTGCCTAATAATATTGATGGGAAATTCGTCGAAGAATTTTATAAAGGTGCTAAAACGGCTCTTCACGGTGCTGAAATCATTGGCGGAGATATTACCGGCAGTGAGCGAATTTTTATTTCTGTTACTGCAATTGGTATTACTGCCGGACGCTGTATTTCATCCCGAAGCTCTGCAAAACCCGGTTATAAAATAATTACAAGAGGAAAGTATGGTTTGAGTAGTGCCGGTTTAAATGAATTAATTCTTGGAGGTGAAAATAAAGATTTAATTCAGGCTCATTTAGAGCCTGAATTAGATGAAGAATTTTCGAGGGATATATCTAAACACATTTCACAAAATTATGCAATGATGGACACGTCAGACGGCTTAGCTGACGCATTATTTAAAATTGCAGAAGCCAGCGGAGTAAGTATTGAATGCAATGAGATTGACGGAATGTTTGGTGCAGAAGATTATCATCTTGTAGCTGCAGTACCGCAAGAATTTGATAGTGGCCTTGATGGAGTGTATACTGTAGGCGAGGTTTATGAAAAACGAGATTTTGTTTTAAAAATAAATGGTAGAAGATACAATAGATATGATGAATTAAATTTATATAATCATTTTGAAAAAGGGGAGAATAATGTTTAACAAGTTTTCTGTTATAATAACTGCTGGGGGGACGTCTTCCAGATACGGCAATACAAATAAATTATTGGAAAAGATTAAAGATAAAACAGTTATTGAAGAAACTGTATCAAAGTTTGTTGATTTTGAGAATATCGACGAAATTATTATATCTGCAAATAATTCGATTATGAATATATTAGAAGATATGTTTAGTAATCCTAAAATACGAATTATTGAAGGTGGAAATACCCGCCAGAAATCAGTTTACAATGCTTTGCAGGCTGTTAATAATGAATATGTGCTTATTCATGACGGAGCCCGTCCGCTTATCAGAAAAGACACTATTGCTTATGTATTAGAGGCAGTAGTAGAGAAAGATGCAGTATCAGTTATGACAAAAACTACGGATACAATAAAAGAAGTTGACGCTGAAGGAAGGATTATTAGAACAATCGATCGTTCTAAATTATATAATACCCAAACTCCACAGGGATTTAAAACTTCTATCATTAAAGAAGTGCACGAAAAGCTTCGTGACGGAAACTTTACAGACGATTGTTCAATGCTTGAACATCTTAATATTCCTGTATATATTGTTAATGGAAGTTACACAAACATTAAGATTACTATAAAAAGTGATTTGGATTTTGCAAAACTTTATATTTAACTATTGAGGCTAGAATAAACTATTGATGTTTTTGGTGAATTACTTCTTTAGTTTACCCCTTTATATGTATTTTTACGCGTAATTATTCTGCTTTATGGTTCAATAGAGAAGATTTCAACATAACTTTATAGTGGTAACACAAGGTGGTATCACTATGAGAAAATTTCTGACAATACTTTTAATACTTATATATACAGCAGTTTATACTCCTGTATTTGCTGCTATAACAACACAAACAAGTACAATTTCTAAGATTGAAAACGATATTTACGGTTTTGAATACAAAAATGAAAGTGTTCAAAACAGAGTTGCTAGACTTGAAAAAACTATTTACGGCAAAGCATCTACCGGAGATATAAATAAAAGGGTCAAACGGCTTTCGGGTGATATTTCTGCTGATGTAATCGGGTTGGAAATCAATCCTACAGAAGATACTTTTTCTGAAGCGGATAAGATTGCGGCAGACAGTACTGTTAATTATCCTGTTGTCGATGAAATTGAAAAAAAGCTGTTTAATAAAACTTATAAAGACAGAGATTTTCATACACGTATTGTAACTATCGAGAAAAAGTTATTCGGCAAAGTTTATGATGTAGATGATTATTCTACAAGAATGGACAGAATTAAAGCAGAGGTAATGCCGGATGCTGTAAGCGATACTGATAGATTTGCCCATGAATACAGAGATAATCGTGATAACAGCCTGAGTTCAAATGATTTAGGCGGAACTCTAAGAAGCAGGTTCGGCATGCCTTTTGGCCAGCGAAATTATACAAGACCGTATGCAAACTATGGTGATGAATTTACTGGCGGAGCAGCACCAGCTCAAACATACAACCCTAGTTTAAATGATGAACTTGCACAAATGGAATACGAAACTTTCGGTACAGAATTTTCTAATGAAGATACAGCTACACGCATTAAACGTCTTAATAGTGTAAATAAGGCAAAAAAATCTTCTTCAAAATATGATTCGCAAAAATTTAGCCAGCGAATGTCTACTGCCATGGAGATTGGTGCAATGATTCTCATGATACTAGCAATGGTATTATAAAATTATTTTCTGCCGGTGTTTATATTAATAATATCAGAAACCCACGGAATATAACTGTAAAGTCCCATAAATGAAGTAATTGCTAGATATAAAATCAACGCGGTTGTTAAGCCTTGTATCGCTGATAAGCCGAATAAAAATGGCAGCGGCATATTGGCAAAATACGGAATAGCATTTATAAGCGGTATTCTATATAGAATTGCATATACAAGCTCTGCTAAAGTAGCTATTATAAAATATAATATCGAAAGAAATATTGACTGCATAATATGATAAAGCAGAAACGGCGTTACATGCTTCTTCATAATCGCTGCTATCAGCAGCCATATAAAACCAGCACCACCAGCAGTAAGATATGATGCTGCGGATATAATTCGCTCTATAGGATATATTTGTTTAGAAGGTCGCAACGATATCATCCTTTCTGTAATCTTCAATAAAATCATCTAAAACCTGAATAAATACAAGTTTGTATTCATCATTTTCTGGACGCATATTTACTGCTGCTCTATATGAATAAATTGAACGTTCAATTTCATTATTCATATAGTATACATTTGCAATAAGTACGTAAATGCTCGGATCAAGTTTATTAATCTTCAAAGCTTCTTTATACTGTGCTTCTGCTTCTTTATATTTTTTGATATTTGAGTACAGGTTGCCTGATAAAATATAAGCATTTGCTTCATTAGGATTTGCCTCGACAGCTTTTTTATAAAGCTCTGCTGCATCTTCATAATCCTTAAAATCTGATTTTGCTATTGCATAGCAGATATAAGCTTTATAATTGTCACCTGGCAAAGCAATTGCTTTTTCAAAATAATCATAACACTTTTCTTTATCTTTATTTACAGCAAGAGTATTTGCTATACACAAAGCTACTGTTTTATTATCAGGAGCAAGCTTGAATACTTTATAATAATATTCCAGAGCTTTATTGTAATCAAACAGCTTAAAGCATACATTTCCTAAATCCACAAGTGCTGTCAAATTTTCCGGATCAAGTGATAAAGCTTTTTCATAGTATGCTCTTGCTTCAACATAATCTTCAAAATCATGGTATAAAAGAGCTATCGCATTATAAACCTCTGGATCTTGAGAGTTGAAATCAAGAGTTCTATTGTAATAGTGTAATGCTTTAGGAAAATTCTTTAATTCAGCATATGTATTAGCCATATTGTAATAAACAAGATAATTGCTAGGATTTACAAGCATGGCCTGATTAAAATATTTTAAAGCTTTTTTGTACTCTTTAGAATAAAACCATATACTGCCTAGATTTAAAAGTGTCTGCAAATCTTTAGGATCAATTTCCAGAAGACTTTCGTATACAGAGATAACTTTTTCATACTGATTGTCCATTGCATAATACTTTGCAAGCTCATGGTAGTGCTCGGTATTATTTGGTTCTAATGCCATTTTTAAAACTGTTTTCTCTATCGCCTTATTTAATTCTTTTTTATCCATAATTAATTATCTCTCAATATTTTCGTATTCTGAGTATTCTTTTGATTCTTGCAGCCAGGTTTCTCTTGGAATGCTGAATGCATGGTTCCAAAATTTTTCTATAGCGTAAGTATCTCGCTCATCCTGATGAAGAATATGCACAACCACATCACCGTAATCAATCAGATTCCATCTGTTTTTTACATCATTTTCCCTTCCCAGAGGCAATCTGGAAAAAGTAGTTTTTACTTTATCGGCCAGATTTTCTGTTAATGCTTTAACCTGTGTATTAGTTTGTGCAGAACAGATTACAAAATAATCTGCAAAAGATGAAACATTGCTGATATTTAATATTGAAATGTCTTTTGCGATTTTTTCATCCAAAAATCTTGCAATTACGCATGCCAGCTTATACGATGTTATATCTATACTCATTCTAACTCCAACATATTTATTCTATTTTTATGTCTTCCGCCTTCAAATTCTGTTTCAAGCCAGATATCGACTATATCTAAGGCTAAACCCGGACCGGTAATTCTCTCTCCAAGGCACAAAATATTAGAGTCATTATGCATACGTGTCATTCTGGCTGTAAAAGTATCAGTACAGTGTGATGCTCTGATTCCTTTAAATCTGTTTGCAGAAATTGACATTCCAATACCGGTTCCGCATACAAGAATACCTCTATCACCACTAAGAAGAACATTTCGCGCTACTTCTTTGGCAATAACAGGATAATCGCAGGAATCTTCAGAGTAGCAACCATAGTCTTTTACTTCAACTCCGTGTTCCTCCAGATGTGCTTTTATCAAATTTTTTAAGTTATACCCGCCATGGTCTGAACCGATAAGTATTCTTGTCATATGAAGTTTCCTTTTTTGTTACAATTGTAACATTTTTGCAATAATTTATCAATAATTTACATTTTTTATATTTAATATAGATATGTTAGGTTGTATAAATTCTGTCAATCCAATGTTCCGTGCTGCAATATCTGATAAAGATATTGATAATTTTGAGCATGCAAAACAGCATTTCAGCGACTGTTACTTAATGACAACGCTGGAGACGCTTTCACATACACCTAATGGTAGAAAAGTATTAAAAGAACAGATTCAGTATGATGATAATAATCCAAAGCTTCTTAACTGCTATTTATATAAAGAAAATGGAGAGAAGGAAAAATATACAGTTCCAACGAATGCTGTTGTTAAAGGATATGAAAAGCTATACAGACTTCAGCCTAATGAAATAATTAGAAGCATGGATGTATCAGTTGCAGAATATGAGAATAAATATAAGTCTAAACCATGGATTTGTAGAGTAACCGATACATTTAAATCTTATTCATTCGAGAATAACCTTCCATCACACTTTATGAAAGTCTTTACTGGAATTGAACCTAGAGTTATTGCAGAAACGGACTTTAACCTCGATTTGTCCGGATATAAGAATGAAGTTATGGAGTTGTTCAAACGCATGGACAAAGAAAAAAATCATAGCTTTGTAATTGGTACGGGCGTAAAAATGCTTGACGGAAGAACTTGGCATGTATACATAATTGAAGATGTTGATTTAGCTAATAATACAATAACGGTAAAAGAAAAAAGAGGCAACACTCCGAGAAAAATGAATATTGATACAGCACTAAACACTTTTAAGTTTGTTGTAGGATATTTTAACAGCGACCTTGGGGAGAATATTAAAAAGGAATCTCAACAATAAATGTTGAACCGTTATTTACTTCACTAACTAAAGAAATTTTCCCTTCATGAAGTTCAACAAGTTCTTTAGTGATTGTAAGCCCTAAGCCGGTTGAACTTTCTTTTTTAGTATAAGCACTGTCAAGCTGAACAAATTTTGCAAAGATTTTTCCATGGTATTTTTTATCAATTCCAATGCCGTTATCATGGATTGCTATTTTGAAAGTTTCATCATTTGCTCTAATTGAAATATCAACATTATTATTTTCAGGGGAATATTTTATTGCATTACTTATTAAATTATATAATATCTGCTGAATTTTTTGATAATCAGCAAAGACTTCAAAATCAACCGGCATATCTTTATTCAAAACAATATTCTTTTTTTGTGCCAGAGGCATAAGTATGTTACATGCTTCGTTTACTGCCCTTGAAATCCAGAAAGAACTTTTAACAATTTTCATTGCATTTGCTTCAATTTTTGACATATCCAAAACTTCATTAATCATTCCAAGAAGATGCGTTGCAGAAACCTTAATATCATTAATATATTCTTCCTGCTTTGAATTAAGGTTTCCGTACAGCTGGGCTGAAAGTATATCCGAAAAACCTAGAATTGAGTTTAAAGGTGTTCTTAATTCATGAGAAATATTGGCAAGAAATTCATTCTTTACCTTATCCGCTTCCAGTATTCTCTCGTTTTGCTCTTTAATTGTCTTGTAAGCTTGATTTTTTTCTAAAATTCCATCCTTCAAAGCTTTAAGCTGAAGCTTAAACACATTAGAGAGCTCCATATCTTTAAGAATATATGAAAATACTGAAGAAACCGCATTTAAGGCATCTAGGTCCGCATTGCTGTAAAATCCATCTTCTCGTTTTGACAAAAGAATTATTCCAAAAACAGTAGATTTTATTGAAATTTTCGATAATATATAAGATTTCTGACGACTACCCTGTAACTCTACTGCTTCTACAAATTCAGAAGATGCATCAAATATTTTTCCCTCTTTTGAAAAAGCAAAATGCTTTAAATTGCTATTTAGTTTAAAAGTTTTATCTATTTCATAATTACTGTGTTTTTTGTATGTATACTTTAACTGTAGGCTATCTGGATTGAGAAAATAGATAAATCCCTCATCAAAAATTAATATCTTTTCAAGTTTGCGGAAAACATCCGCACTGTTATTTATATCTGTTTCAAACAGTGATGGTACGAGTTTTAAAATTTTTTCTGACGATAATAAAGCCAATTTTCCCCCTTGATTTAACCTTTTTATATAAGGCGGACAAGTTGTATTGTCCAGCCTCCAATCTTAATTTACCCCTTTTATTTACCCCCTAGCCTGCTGAAAGAGAAAATATATCGTATATTTCTTGATCTGAAAGTTCTGTAATAATTTTTTCACCTTCATAAACTGCTAAATCAGCAAGTTCTTTCTTTGATTTTAGCATTTCGTCAATTTTTTCTTCAAAAGTTCCTAGTGTTATCAAACGATGAACCATAACATTTTTATCCTGCCCTATACGATAAGTTCTATCTGTAGCTTGTTCTTCAACAGCAGGATTCCACCATAGGTCATAGTGAATAACGTTTGTAGCACTCGTAAGGTTCAAACCTGTACCGCCGGCCTTAAGAGAAAGTATCATTACTTTTCTATCATCATTATTTTGAAAATCTTCTATTAAATGTTCTCTTTGTGGAACAGTTAAAGATCCATGGAAGAATGAAGGTTCCGACCCGCATTCCTCACAAAGAATTTTTGTAAGCAAATCACCCATTTCTTTATATTGGGTAAATATAAGAGTCTTTTCGTTATTATCAAGTATACTTTGAACTAGTGATACACACTTTTCAGCCTTTCCGGAAAGCTCTTTTGAAGTTTCTCCGCTTTTTAAGAATTGATAAGGGTGGTTACAGATTTGTTTTAATGCTGTAATGAGCTTAAATATATTCCCTCGTCTGTTTACTCCAGTAAACCCGCTGATTTTTTCCATCATTTCGTTAAGAGTTTTTTCATATAATATAGCCTGAGATTTAGCAAGATAGCAGTAGTCATTCATAACCATCTTATCCGGAAGGTCAGAAATTACATGCTTGTCAGTCTTAAGGCGTCTTAATACAAATGGAGAAACCGACAGCTTGAGTTTTGAAGCTCTGGATTTCTCTTTAAATCTCTCAATAGGCACAGCATAACTCTTTTGAAACTCTTTTAATGAACCTAAATAACCTTTATTAATGAAGTCAAATATACTCCACAGCTCAGTAAGCCTGTTTTCTACCGGTGTACCTGTCATTGCTATTTTTATATCTGATTTTAGAGATTTGATTGCAAGAGTCTGTGCAGTATCAGGGTTTTTAATATTCTGTGCCTCATCAACAACAACCATTCCCCACGTGTTTTTCTTCATCTCTTCAACATCAATACGCATTATTGCATATGTCGTTAGAATTACATCGCACTTTAAATCAAGTTTTCTATCAATTCCATGATATGTTGCAGTCTTTAATGAAGGAGCAAACATTTGAAGCTCCTTCATCCAGTTTCCCATCAGTGTGGTAGGACAGACAACAAGAACTGGATTCTTTAGCTTATTTTCTTCTTTTAATTTTAGTATAAGGCTGATAACCTGTATCGTCTTACCAAGCCCCATATCATCAGCCATACAGCATCCGAACCCCTTTGAAATATTGGTCCATAGCCATTTAAGACCTGTCATCTGGTAAGCTCTTAGGTCGCCTTTTAAGTCTTCCGGCTGTGTTACTTCTACCGGTTTTGCAAAGTCTTTTATGACATTAGCGTATGCCTCATCATAGTTAAAGTCATAATTTTGCAGCTGGCCTGACATTGAAGCATGAATAAGTTCAAGACGAGTCATCTTCTTATGGTTAGCATTTTTTATCTGCTCTACAAGCTTCTGGCCTTCTGCCTTATCTACAAGAATATACTTGCCATTATATTGTATCAAGCCATTGCTCTCACTAACAAGCTTATTAAATTCCTCAAGAGAAATCTTTTCATCCCCCAGAGAAACTTCATAAGAAAATTCAAGAATATCGTCTAGAGAGATTGCACTGCTTGAAACGGTATTAAATATATTCATTAAATCATCAGAACGGGAAGCTTTAACTTTTGCATTAATAGAAGCTCTAGGAACAATAATATTAGTAAGTTCTTCCGGTAATACAACATCTATTTGGGCTTTCTGGAGGTAATAAGCTGTTTGAGCAATAATTTTATAAACCTCGTTTAGATTTAATGTCAGCGCTAGCTTATCCTCATCTTCAAAAAGAGTTTCAAGCTCAGGCATATATCGTACAGCATAATTAAGCTGTTTTTCAATAATTTTACCAATGTCATCCGTATCAAGCTCCCAAATCTTATCATTTTGATACAAATCATCAAGCATTATTGTTTCATTTGTTTTACGGTTTTTGATATGAATTTTAAGTTCAAATTCATCGTCACTGACTTTATTTACTTTAAAGAATGGAATAAGATCATATTTACCGAGATAAAGCTCATCCAACCACTGTGCAATGTTTTCAGCAACATCTTTACCTTTAAGCAGCGAACGCTGTTCTAAATCCTTAATCATATAATGTCCGGATTTAATGTCTTTGAAACGATAAGCTTTTATCCCTAAAAATTTATAAATAAGATAATTTAGATATTCTCTAATAAATCTTTCAACGAAGTTCTTTGGCTTAACGCCCTTAATAAAAATATTTTCTGGCAGATTTCTCTCGAGCTCATTAATTATTTTAGCAGATTCTTTATTTGAAATAATAGGTTCGTATACTATACGGAATGACCCGCCCGCCGGGCCTTCTTTCTTATGAACAGTTGGTATAAAATAAAGCTTTTCAATAAGCTTCATAACAAAGTGAGTTAATTTATTAAAATAAGCAAAAGTTTGTGTAAGAGATGAAAAATCAATTACCTCCCCAAATCCGCCAAAGTAGTCAAGAACTAAATCAAGAGGCATAACATAGCCAATTTGGCCATTAACCTCTTTAGACGTAAATCGGAACATTGACCCCTTTGATTTTAAATAAAATTGAAAGTTATTTGTGGGGGTTACAAAGAATGATAATTTAGGATTTTCAGCCGTACCGTCATTAATAAGCAGAAAATCAGTATTTCTGACAGGTGAATTAGGTGATAAAAATATCCCCTCAAATTCATCTTCAACAAGCTGGTATATCAAGCTCAAAGTATATCGAAAATCTTTATTTTTAAATCCTTCCGGATTTTCACTAAGATTAAAAAAGAATTCATCTACATTATTTTTTTTGAGTGATAAATCTATATCTAAAGGTTTTGTTGCTGTCATAAAATCTCTCTTTGTACTCTCCGGTAGAAGTATTCGGGCTATAAGCCCGAACCTTAATACCTTATCTTTTACTTTATTAAACTGTCACAATCCATTTCATCAGGTTTTTTAATACCCATTAATTGAAGTATTGTAGGAGCAACATTGCATAATGCTCCGTCTTCTTTCAGTTGAATATCCTTTGGACCGTTAATTATAACAAGCGGAACTTCATTTGTAGTATGTGCAGTTTGCGGTTTACCAGTTTTTTCATCAACCATAACTTCCGCATTGCCGTGATCTGCTGTAAGAACCATTGTTACATTATTTTCTTTACATTTTTCTGCAATTTTACCGACGCATTCATCAACAACTTTGCAGGCTTTTTCAGCTGCTTCTAGAACACCTGTATGCCCTACCATATCAGGATTTGCAAAGTTAACTAAAATAAAGCCGTAATCTTTATTTTCTATTGCTTTAAGAACATTTTCGCAAACTTCATATGCACTCATTTCCGGCTGCAAATCGTAAGTTGCAACTTTTGGAGAAGCAACAAGCTTTCTTGTTTCATGAGGTTTTGGCTCATCAATACCACCATTAAAGAAGAAAGTTACGTGAGCATATTTCTCAGTTTCGGCAGTTCTAAACTGGTTAATACCGTTAGCTTCCAATACATCACCAAGGATATTAACAAGCTGTGTCTTAGGGAATGCTACAGGGAATGTAAATGTAGCTTCATAACTTGTCATTGTGCAGTAGTAAATATTTTTAAGCACTTTCTTTCTGTTAAAACCGTCAAAATCAGCAAAATTTATTGCTTTGGTTATTTCACGCGCTCTATCAGGTCTGTAGTTAAAGAATATAATAGCATCATTGTCATGAATTCTGCTTGTATTTACCCCTTCTTCTCCCCCAATTGCTGCAGGGAGAACAAATTCATCGGTAATACCGTTTTCATAAGATTTTTTAACTGCCTCAACCGCAGAAGAAGCATGTTCTCCTTCACCAAATAATAAACAGTTATAACCTTTTTCAACCCTATCCCATCTGTTATCCCTGTCCATGATATAGTATCTTCCGATAACAGAAGCAACCGGGGGAAGGTTGTATTTTTTTAGTTCATCTTCAACGGTTTGCAAGTAAGTGCATGCACTTGAAGGAGGTGTGTCACGACCGTCAAGGAATGCATGAACATAAACTTTTTTTAGCCCTTCATCAGCAGCCAGTTTAATTAAAGCTAAAACGTGGTCTAACGAAGAATGTACTCCGCCTGTTGAAACGAGTCCGTATATATGCAGAGAAGAATTATTTTTCTTGGCATGCTCAATCGCTTCCAGAAATTTTTCATTTTTAAAGAATGAACCGTCTTTTATAGCTCTGTTAATTTTTGATAAATCTTGATAAACAACTCTTCCTGCACCGAGATTTAAGTGGCCAACTTCGCTGTTTCCCATTTGTCCGTGGGGAAGCCCTACATATTCACCATCAGCATGAATTTTAGTAGATGGATAGTCTTTTATTAATTCAGGAACATTAACAGGGTGCGCAAGTTTAGTTGCATCATATTTTTCAGAGCCGGTAGAAATTCCCCAGCCGTCCATAATACATAACAATACTCTATTAGTCATAGTTATAATCTCCTCTTAAAAAGTCTTTTAACCCTATAAGTTTATGACAAAGAGGCATAAATGTAAAGAGGAAAGCTGGTATCATACTACCTTTATTTTAGCAAATATTAATTTTTGTAAAGATAAATTTGCAAGCTGAAAATCAGTCAGTATAATGGTTTTAGTAATTTTGCACAAGAACGTGTAAAAATATATAGCATTTATATAGCAATTTTTATTTCGTTTGTGTGTTTAGATATATAAGACCAAAAAGATGTAAATATTTATGGGATTAAAAAAGTAAGTTGTAAAATATAGGAGTAATTAGTTATGTCAGATGAATTAACAATTCAACCAGGGGTAAATCCTCAAATCCAACCAAAGAAAACTTCAACAACACCTTATGCATTAGGCGGTGCTGCAGTAGGTGCAGCTGCTGGTTGGGGCGCTTCTGCTCTGTACAAAGGAACACCTAGTGCAAAGTCTTATGAAGAGCTTATTAAAGATGCAAATGAAAAAGATGTAGTTGACCTTAAAGCAAAAAAAGAAGCTTTAGATAAAGCTGAAAAAGAATTAGCAGATGCAGGCAAAGTTGTCTATGATGGAAAAGAAAAAGAAGCTTTGGACAAAGCTATAAAAGCACGCGATGAAGAATTAGCGAGATTAACAGAAACAAAATCAGGTAATTCTAAAGTTTTCCAAGCTAAAAACTGGGATAAATTAGGAATTGATGCTACTGATCTTCCTACAACCAATGAACGAACTGGTAAACCTTTTACTACAAATAAAGGAGCTAGTACATGGGAAAAAGAAGTCAGGGGTGAATACAATCGCTTAAAAGCTGAATATGATAAAGCTGTACACGATTTAAATTCAAGACTTGGCAGTGGTGATGAACAAAAATTAATCCAGCATAAATTTGATATTCAGAAATATTTAGATGATTCTTATAATGCAAATAAGAAAGTAAAGCCAGATAAATTAGATAAGTTGTTTACGACCGAAACAGGCTGGGGTAAACATACTTATGAATATACAAGAGCAGAAAAGGTTGCAAATACTATTATACCTTCTGTAGGAAAAGATCCTAATAAACTTACAAATGCACAGGTTCAAGCTTTTGCTGAAAAACTAGACAATGGGGCTGCAACTCCTGCAGGTTATCGCAGCAGAACAGTATTTGAAGTCGTAGAAGGTAAGAGAAAACCTGTAAAATACGCTTTTAGTTCTGATATGTTTAATGAGTTTAGAAACTCTGAAAATGCAAAAGTTGCAGAACAAAGAACAGAGTTAATTGAGTCATTATTAAATAGAGCAAAAGAAAATATTGGCTTACAAAAACGCCAGGCTAACTTTGTAAAAGATTTTATTGAAACAGTTCCAGATTCAACTGCAGAAAAAACAGGCTTATTTAATACAACAAAAGGTGGTAGAAAAGAAGTTAAAATAACAAATATTATATCAGAAGCAACTTCTAACCCATCTTTCTATGATAAAGACTTAAATAAAGTTGCAAAAGCAATTGAAAAGAATGGCGGAGCATATACTACAATGCCAACAGGATTAAAAGGTTCCTATGCAGGTGCGAAAGACTTGCAGCAATTACAAGAAATGATTCAATCAAGAAAAGATGTTTTGAAAATGTTTAATCAGGAACAACGTGCTCTTGCAAAAGATTTAAGAGCTTGTGTTGATGACCATGCAGTATTAAAACAGCTTGAAGAAAAAATTGCAGATGTTAGAAATGCAGATGAAGGTGTTGCTAAAGCGAAAGAAGCTATCTTTAAGCAATTCCCAGGTTTAGCAGAAGGCATTGAAAAAGCTGGTTTAACTCAAAGTGAAGCAATGGAAAAAGAAAGTTATAAAAAGTTAGCCAAAGTTGTAGAAGACAAGCAAGCTCTTTATGACAAGGTTGCAGCAGAAAAAGGCAAGGTTAACGAAACCGCTAAAAAAGCAGCAGAAGAAGTTAAAAATAAAGCGAAATCAGAACTTGATGACTTAGTAAAAACTCTCAATAGTAAAGTTAAAGGAATGAGCGGTGGTGCTAAAGCTGCTGTAATTGGCGGTCTGGCTGTAGTCGGTGGCTTAATTGGAGCTAATATGGCTAAATCAAAAAATAAAAATGCAGAAGCTGCAGCAAGACAAATTATTGCTTAGCTGCAATCAATAACTAATAAAATATATTTTACAAACAATAATGAAACCGATTAAACTTATTTAGTCGGTTTTGTTTTTGTGTTATTATACTTTATGCTGCAGGGAGGAGAGAATGACTAAAATAAAAAATTTTGTATTAAAACATCCTGAATTATTTACAATTCTGGGATTAACCATATTATTTTACTTTATATTTTTTCACAATATATGGGCATATGCATTGATGGATGTTGATGAATCAAGATATGTATCAATGTCAAAGGATATGTTTCATACGAAAGATTTTCTTACATTGTATTTAAATAAACAATTCTTTTTTGAAAAGCCACCCCTGTATTTTTGGGGAGAATGTTTATCGTTTGCTTTTTGGGGCAGGGTAACAGAATTTACAGCTCGATTTCCTGTTGCTTTAGACGGTATGTTATGCTGTTTTACTGTATATTTTTTAGGAAAAAGAATTATATCACGTGGTTACGGGGTTGTTTCATCTTTAATTTTTGCAACATCTCTAGAATTTTTAATCCTGGCAAAATTTGCCATTCTTGATATTGTTGTTGCAACCTGTATCGGATTTTCTTTATGCTTTGGAATTTTTACTAATTTTTGCCAAGAAAAACATAAAAAATACTGCTGGTGGTTATTCTATATTTTTTCAGGCCTTGCTGTTATGGCAAAAGGAATCCCTGGTTTTGTAATACCGTTTGGGTCTATGTTTTTCATCTCATTATATTCGAAAAATTTTAAAGAAATCTTTAAGCCACTATACTTTATTCCGGGTATAATCTTATTTTTATTAATCACATTGCCTTGGCATATTATTATGCTAAAAATGCATGATCCTTTGTTCTTTGAGGAATATATCGTAAAACACCACATTGAGCGTTTTATTGGAGGGAATGAGCTTGGAAGAGAACAACCGTTCTATTTCTATATATTGACTTTATTATGGGGATTTTTCCCTTGGATATTTTCAGTACTTGCAGTTTTTATAAGAAAAATCGTTAAAAAGGATTTTGTATTTAAGAATGTTACTAATATCCAAAAATTTTTGGTTTATAACGGAATTATAACCTTATTTGTTCTGGTATTTTTCTCTGCATCTGATACTAAGCTTGTTACATATATTCTTCCTATATATGGCTCTCTGGCATGTCTTGGAGGTTATATATGGACCAGATATATAGAAAAAGGCGAATACAGTAAAATTATTAACATAACTGTCTATATATTAGGCGGAATATTTATTCTAGCTTCAATAATAGCATTATTCACACCTTTATACTTGCCAGCTCAGCTTAATAGTGATATTGCTTCTGCAAAACCGCTTTGCATATCACTATTATTTATTGCAGGTTTAGCTTCTATAATTTTTGCAAAAAAAGAGAAGTATATTGGAGTTTTCTTTACGTACGTACTATTTATGCTTATTCTTTCAGCGTTCGGAACAGAAAAATTCTTTGAAATTGACTATAAATTTGGGCAAGATGACCTGATGCGTTTTGCAGAATATGCAAAGGTACATAATAAAACACTAACTGCATACAAATTTGATCGAAAATATTCATTAATTTTTTATAGCGGTCAACCTGTTGAATATGGACTTTTCTATAACATTGAAGATTTAAAAAATGAATTAAAAGAGCAAAATAATCTTGTAATAGTTCAATATAAACATATGAATAAAGACTTTAAAAATTTGAATTACAAAGTCATTGATAAAGGGCGTAAATATATGCTTATAGAAAAGAGATAATTTTACAAACCTTAATATGTTTATGTGTTAGATTATAGTTATGGCAAAATTTATACCTTTACATATTCACTCGGAGTTTTCACTTCTGGATGGGACAATAAGAATAGGGGATTTGGTAAACTACGCCAAAGAAAATGAACTTCCCGCAATTGCTGTTACAGACCACGGTGTAATGTACTCTGCAATTGAGTTTTATGAGAAAGCTAAAGAAGCCGGGATAAATCCACTTATTGGCTGTGAATTTTATGTGCATGATGGAGATATACATGTTCATGACAATTCTCATAATCCTTTGTATCACCTAATTTTAATATGCAAAGACGCTAAAGGTTACGCAAACTTAATCAAGCTAGTATCAACTGCGTGGTGTGAAGGTTTTTATTACAAGCCTCGTATTAACTTTGAGCTATTAAAAGAGCATCATGAAGGACTTATCTGTGCATCTGCCTGTTTAGGCGGTGAAGTCTTGCAAAACCTTTTAAAAGGAGATTATGCGAAGGCTAAAGAAACAGCACAGAGATATAAAGATTTATTTGGAGATGATTATTATATTGAGCTGCAGGATCACAATTTGGAAGATCAAAAGCGTACAAATCCTGATTTGATTAAAATAGCAAAAGAGCTTAATATCAAAATGATTATTACCAATGACTCCCATTATCTTAGAAGAGAAGATGCAGATGCTCAGGATACTCTTCTTTGTCTGCAAACAAATGCTGATAAAGATGATCCAAACCGCTTCCATTTTCCTAACAACGAATTTTATATTAAATCAAAAGAAGAGATGCGTAAGGCATTCTCTTGGATGGACGATGAAACTTTTGAAGAATGCGTGAAGAATACAGAAGATGCGGCTTCAAAATGTAATGTAGAAATTGAGCTTGGAAATGCACCTCTCCCTCATTATGATGTGCCGGAGGGTTACACAAACGAAACCTACTTGCAGCATATTGTATATGAAGGTCTGAAAAAACGTTACGGAGAAATATCTGACGATTTAAAATCTCGTGTTGATTATGAGCTAAGTGTAATAAACAAAATGGGGTTTCCGGCATACTTTCTTATAACCTGGGACTTTATACATTATGCTAAAACACATAATATTCCAGTAGGCCCCGGCCGTGGTTCTGCTGCCGGAAGTGTAGTAGCCTATGCCCTTGAAATTACTGATTTGGATCCGATAAAACATAATCTGTTGTTTGAAAGATTTCTTAACGAAGAGCGTTTTACAATGCCCGATATTGATATTGACTTCTGCATTGAAAAACGACGTCAGGTTATAGATTACGTAACCCAAAAATATGGTGAAGACAGAGTCTGTCAAATTATAACTTTTTCAACTTATGCACCTAAAGCCGCATTTAAAGGGGTTGCAAGGGTATTAAAAGTTCCATTTTCAGAAAGTAATAGATTAGCCGGGTTAATTGAACCAGCTATTGAAATTGCTGCAGCTACAAATCCAAAAGCGAAATGGTTGAAAGATGCTGTAAAAGCTGAGGGATCAGAACTAAAAAAACTCTATGACGAAGATTATCAAATTTTAAATCCGGAAACTGGAAAAACAGTTGGTTTTAAAAAGCTGATAGACATGTCTATTGCTATTGAAGGCTTAAAATGCGGAACAGGTACTCATGCTGCCGGCGTAATTATTTCACACGCACCTTTAGATACAATTATTCCTGTTCAGCCGTCAAAAGATGGTATTGTACAGACCGGCTATCCGCCGCATGAAGTAACAGAAGTTTTATCACTTTTGAAAATGGACTTCTTAGGGTTAAGAAACCTCACCATGATATACAAAACCGTTGATATGGTTAAAAAATACCGCGGTGTTGATATAGATATTAACAATATTCCTCTCGATGATAAAGAAACATATAAAATGCTGGTTCGAGGAGAAACTATAGGAGTCTTCCAATTAGAATCACAAGGTATGATTAACCTTGTTAAACGTCTAAAACCAGACGTATTTGAAGATTTAGGCGCTCTTGTGGCATTATTCAGACCGGGGCCGCTTGGTTCTGGTATGGTTGATGAGTTTGTTGCCAGAAAACATGGGATAAAAAAAGTTACCTATGCTCATCCGCTTTTAGAGCCGATTCTTAAAGATACTTATGGAACAATTGTATATCAAGAACAGATAATGCAAGTATTCCAGACTCTTGCAGATTATTCTCTCGGTGAAGCAGATATTGTCCGACGTATGATGGGTAAGAAAAAAGTAGAGGAGATGCAAAAACAAAAGGGTAAGTTTATTGAACTTGCTTCTACTCATCATGATATGAAACCTGATGATGCTGCAACTTTGTTTGAACAGATAGAAGCGTTTGCTTCATACTGCTTTAACAGATCACACTCTGCAGCTTATGCATTTGTAGCCTATCAGACAGCTTATTTAAAATGTCATTTTCCTGTAGAATACTTATCAGCATTACTTTCTAGCGTATCGGATAATAAAGACCAAACTCAGCTATATATTGAAGAAGCTCAAAAATACGGAATAAAGGTCTTACCTCCTGATATAAACCATTCTTATTTAGAATACACACCTGACGGTGAAAATATAAGATTTGGTCTTGCTGCAATTAAGCAGGTCGGTGAACCTGTAGTAGAGGCTATAATTAAAGAAAGAGAAGAAAATGGCGAATTTTCAAGTATTTTCGATTTTTGCAAGAGGGTAGACGCAAAATTCGTTAACAAAAAATCGCTTGAAGGTCTGATAAAAGCTGGTGCCTTTTCAAATATAGAAAAGAGCAGAAAACAGCTATTTGATAATATGGATCATATTCTTGATGTTACATCAAAAGAGGCAAAGGACCGTGCAATGGGGCAGGTAAGCCTGTTTGCTGCAATGGGTGCTGATGATGGATTCGCTAACGTACAGTATCAGCTTGTGGGCAGCGATGCAGAGTATACAGACAAAGAAATTCAGCAATTTGAAAAAGAGTTTTTAGGTTTTTACGTAACCTCACATCCTCTTTTCTCAATCAGAGATAAACTGCAATTTCTTATGACTCACAGAATTACAGAACTGGCTGAGCTAAAAGAGGAAGAAGAAGTTACAATATGCGGGCTTGTAACTGCAACAAGGCAAATTCCTACCAAAAAAGATCCATCTAAATTCCTTAGATTTGTAACTGTTGAAGATTTAACAGGTAAAGTAGATTGTGTATGTTTCCATAAAAAACTTCTGGAATACGGTGAGCTGCTAGAACTGGATAATAAAGTTGTTGTTACAGGACGAATTCAGCATAGAGGAGAAGAGCAGATAAGCTTGCTTATTGACAGTGTAAAATCAGTAGAAAATGCAAATATTGTAACTGTAAGTCTTAAAAGAGATATTAAGTACGAAGAACTTTGCGGTATAAAGAACATATTGGCCAAACATCACGGAGATGATCCGGTTATGTTTAAACTTCCTCCTGTAGAAGGGTATTCCGCTAAAATATTGACATCTCCAGTATTCTGGGTAAATTCTACGAACGATTTAGTTAACCATATGAAACAATTTTTCCCGAATGAAGTAGATGTTTCAATACGTTCATTAGACCAGCCATTAGAAGTTTAATAAAAAGGCGACTCTCCTGAGCCGCCTTTAAATGTTATTATTACTATAATTAACCTAATCCGAATTTTGGAGCAGCATTCTTGGTTTCTTCGCTGCAAGCCTGTTCTATTGATTGTAATCTTTCTTTTGCGTAAGCTAATTGAGTTTCTACTGATTCTTTGTCGAGTTCCATATCTGTTTGTTCTGCTTCCAGAGGAGCCAAGGCTGCATCTTGTTCTGCTTCTAATTGTTCTTTTGCTGCTTCTAACCAGATTGAAACATTGTTTTGATAGTTTTGGCTCATTTGCTGACACATCATATTTGCTTGAGATTGGTTTTGCTGTGCAGCCTGCATTGCCATCTTAAATGCCGTTACTTCATCCTGCGTGAACTGACCATTAGAGCCATATTTGCCTTCTTTAGGATTACCATCTGCATCTTTGTATTGTCCCAAACCGCTAGTATAGTAATCTTGAAGCATTTCTTGGAACTTAGCCTGATCCATTGCAGGGAATTTGTTATCTTTATCTTTTGGTATTTGTCCGCTTGCAAGCATACCACCCATTTGATTAAGTACAAATGAGGTTATGCCGCCACCTGACATATTCCAAGGATTAAAGGCTTGATTATCCATTCCAAGGCCCATCTGATTTCTAAAGAATACAGAAGCTTGACTCTGCATCATCTGAGCTTGTTTTTCTAATTGCGTCATTTTACTCGAGTACATTTTTTGCACTCGAGAAATGTTCTTAGTCATACGGTCAAGGCGGTTGCCATAGCGCAGCTGCTTTAACGTCAGTTTATTGACTTGACGTTTGAGCCTCATTTTTTCATGTAGTAATAACAAGAAAGCCATTTTTTATACCGTCTCCGTATTTTTTATACTCTTATATATATAAAGTATATTTATTGCTAAAAATTTCGTTTTTTTTAAATTATTGTTACAAAAGTTTACATTAGAATCGTTACAAAAATTTACAAGATATAATATAATATTTTTAATGAAGTATAAAAAATTAACACCAGAACAAATAAAAATATCTTTAGATAGGCTAACTAGATTTAAATTTACCAGAGAAAAATATTTAAGAGTTTTTTCAGATATAATTTTGTCAAATCTAATTGAACCTAAAATTAAGAAAAATGAATTATTAAATTATCCTGCTGAAAAAATAAAAAAAATAGCGGAAGAAATTTTTAATAATTCACTCGAAAATCCGATTTCCGGTGATTACTCAATAAACTTAAGATTAGCGGAATATGAAAATTCCATTTTTAAAAATGATACAGATACGCAATGTCTATTGGAAAACAGATTAAATTATCATGAAGCTGTTAAATCTATTGAAGAGGATTGCTGTGTCAATCTAAAGTGGCTTAAAAATTTATCGAGAGCTTCTGATTTAATAAGCATGAGAGAAAATTTGTTTCTTAAATATCCAATAGAAAAAGTACTGCTGGTGGAAGGATTAACGGAAGAAATTTTACTACCAGCCTTTTCTAAATATTTAGGTTATGACTTTTATCAGAAAGGTATTCAGGTTATTCCAGCTGGTGGAAAAAATCAAGTAGTTAAAATGTATTACAAACTTATAGAAGAGCTTAAAATTCCTGTATTTTTACTTCTGGACAAAGATGCAGAGGATAATATCCGGCAGATTAAGCCTAAGCTTAGAGATATTGATAAAATTCATCTAGTTAGCTGCGGAGAATTTGAAGACTTGCTTCCTAAATCACTTATAATCAAAACGTTAAACATGCATTTTGCAAATTTTACATCAATTTCCGAAAGCGATTTGGATGATGAACAGCCTGAAGTAAAAAATTTAGAAAATATTTTTAAAACTAAAGGATTACATGAATTTAAAAAAGCAGAATTTGCCAAACTTGTAAGAGCAAATATAAAGGAAAGCTCTGATATTTCAGCTGAAATAGCCGAAATTATTAAAGAAATATCAGAAAGTAATAAAACCCTTGACAGTAAATTTTGTTCTTGTTAATATATATCTCGTGGTTATTCCACAGCCGAAGTATAAAAGGTTTATTGATAAATTAATAATTCAAATTTTAATAATTTGCGCTTGTAGCTCAGCAGGTAGAGCACTCCCCTTTTAAGGGATAGGTCGCGCGTTCGAATCGCGCCAAGCGCATATTTTTTTGCTTTATTTTCTTTGTCTTTATGATAAAATATATCCTAAGGAGTGGGAATATGCCGTTTGAATTTGAAAAACAAAAAATTGAGGATGTAATACTGGTTAAACCAAAAGTTTTTGGTGACAACCGCGGTTTTTTTATGGAATCTTATAAAAAATCTGATTTTTATGACAATGGTATTGCTGTAGAATTTAATCAAGATAACCATTCAAAATCAGTAAAAGGCGTTTTAAGAGGACTGCATTATCAGAAAGCACCTTATGGACAGGCAAAACTTGTAAGATGCGGCAGAGGCCGTATCTATGATGTTGCTGTTGATATTAGAAAAGATTCTAAAACATTTGGAGAATATGTTAAGGTCGAACTTTCGGAAGAAAATAAGCACATGCTCTATATACCGGAAGGCTTTGCACATGGTTTTGTTGTTCTTTCAGAAGAAGCCGAACTTTTGTATAAAGCTAGCGGGGAATATGCTCCTCAGGCTGATAGAGGGGTATTGTGGTGTGATAAAGATATAAATATTGATTGGGGAATAGATTTTGACCCGATATTATCTGAAAAAGACCAGAAACAACCTACATTAAAGGAGATTTTATGAATTTATTGGTAACAGGCGGTGCAGGCTTTATCGGAAGCTGTTTTGTCAGACATATTTTGAATAAGTATCCTGATTATAAGCTTATCAATATTGATGCACTTACATATTGCGGAAATCTTGAAAATTTAAAAGATGTTGAAAATAACCCTAATTATACATTTATTCACGGAAATATATGTGATAGAAAACTTGTAAGAGAATTAGTATCACAAGTAGACTGTATAGTTAACTTTGCTGCTGAATCCCATGTTGATAATTCAATCAAACATCCTGAAATCTTTATAGAAACAAATGTACAGGGTACATTAAATCTATTACAGGCAGCAAAAGAGATTGGCATTGAAAGGTATTTACAGGTTTCAACAGATGAAGTTTACGGAACACTTGGTAAAACTGGTTATTTTTATGAAACTACTCCGCTTGCTCCTAATAGCCCGTATTCAGCCAGCAAAGCCAGTGCTGATATGCTTGTAAGAGCTTATTATGAAACTTATAAACTTCCGGTACTTACTACAAGATGTTCTAATAATTATGGCCCGTATCAGTATCCGGAAAAACTTATTCCTTTCTTTATTTCTAAGCTTTTGAGAGGAGAGAAAGTTCCAGTATATGGCGACGGGTTAAATGTTAGAGACTGGTTATATGTATATGACCATTGCGCAGCAATTGATACAGTACTCCATAAAGGAAAAATTGGTGAAGTATACAATGTCGGCGGTCACAATGAAAAAACAAATATGGAAATTACCCGCCTGATACTTGAAGCAATGGGGAAAGATGAATCTTCTATAGAATATGTTCAGGATAGATTAGGTCATGACAGGAGATACGCAATTTCTAATGATAAGATTACCTCTGAATTAGGCTGGGAGCCTTCTGTTACATTTGAACAGGGCATCAAAATGACTATTGACTGGTATCTAAACAATCAAGAGTGGATTAAACACATAGAAGAAAAGAAAGTCGGGGTTTAATAATGGCAGTTCTTGTAACAGGTGCAAAAGGTATGCTTGGGCAGGATTTATGCCCGATATTTGAGGATGCTGGATATGAAGTTATCGAAACCGATGTTGATACACTTGATATCACTAATGCAGAACAAGTAAAACAGGTTCTTGAAGAATGCAAACCTGAAATTGTTATTCATTGTGCAGCTTATACAAATGTTGATAAAGCTGAAGAGGATTTAAAGACTGCAGAGCTCATAAATGTTACAGGTACTGAAAATATTGCAGATGCGTGCGGAAAGCTTGGAATTACTCTGGTATATATTTCAACGGATTACGTATTTAACGGCTGTAATACAGAGCCTTATAAACCAGATGATATGCCGAACCCTATTAATAATTATGGTCAGACCAAATACGAAGGCGAAGAAGCAGTAAGAAGCTTTTGTGAAAAATACTATATTGCAAGAACCAGCTGGCTGTATGGACACCATGGCAAGAATTTTGTAGAAACTATGATTTCATTAAAAGATAAAGAAGTATTGAAAGTTGTGGATGATCAGATTGGATGTCCTACCTGGACTGTAGAACTTGCTAACGGCATATTGAAGCTTTTAAATAAACCATATGGCACATATCATGTATGCGGAAGCGGATATACAAGCTGGTATGGGTTCGCAAAAGAGATATTTAAACAGATGAATTTAAATGTAAATTTACAACCCTGCACAACAGATGAGTTTCCTCGACCTGCCAAAAGACCTGCATATAGTGTAATGGATAACGATAAAATCTGCCGTCAATGGGAAGCTGCACTTAAGGATTACTTAGATTTGAGGATTGAAGCATGAAAGGAATTGTTTTAGCTGGCGGAAGCGGAACTAGACTTTATCCGAGTACAATGGCAGTATCTAAGCAGCTGCTGCCGGTTTATGATAAACCAATGATTTATTATCCGGTATCTGTGCTTATGCTGGCAGGCATTAGAGAAATTTTGATAATTTCAACTCCACAAGATTTGCCAAACTTTGAGAAACTTTTAGGCGACGGCTCTCAATTTGGTGTTAAATTCTCTTATAAAGTTCAACCTAGTCCTGATGGGTTAGCACAAGCATTTATCCTAGGAGAAGAGTTTATTGGGGATGACGCTGTTGCTCTCGTACTTGGAGATAATATTTTTTATGGACAAAGTTTCTCAAGAATGCTCCACAAAGCTGTTCATTCAGCGCAAAATGGCAACGCAACAGTATTCGGCTATCAGGTTAAAGACCCGGAAAGATTCGGAGTAGTTGAGTTTGATGCAAATGGTAAAGCTCTTTCCATAGAGGAAAAACCCGCAAGACCTAAGTCTAATTATGCAGTTACAGGTCTATATTTTTATAATAATGATGTTGTTGAATACGCCAAAGCTTTAAAACCTTCTGCCCGGGGAGAGCTGGAGATTACTGATTTAAATAGAGTATATCTTGAAAAAGGCCTTCTGAATGTAGAACTTTTAGGACGAGGATTCGCTTGGCTTGATACAGGAACACATAAATCATTAATGCAGGCGGGACAGTATATCCAAACTATTGAAGAAAATCAGGGGATTAAAATCGCTTGTCTAGAGGAAGTTGCTTTAAGAATGGGCTTTTTAAGTAAAGAAGATGTAAAGAGGTCTTCGGAAAAGTATAAAAATAATGAATATTTTTCATATGTAAGAGAGCTGGAATAATGTTATGAAGAGAAAAATTAGTATACTAGGTTCAACCGGTTCAATCGGTCGTCAAGCATTAGAAGTTATTGAGAAACTAGAGGATAAATTTGAAATTATTGCTCTTGCAGCAGGAAATAATATAGAATTACTGAATGAACAGATACGAAGATTTAAACCCCGATATGCATTTGCTTCAGATATAAATCTCATTGAAGGAGCACAACCGGCTTCACTTGATGAAATATGTTCAAACAAAGAAAATGATATAATTCTCGTTGCTGTTTCAGGCAAAATTGGCTTAAAACCTACTATAACAGCGATTAATAACGGTATTGATATTGCTCTTGCAAATAAAGAAACACTTGTTATGGCCGGTGATATTGTAATGCCTCTTGCAAAAGAAAAAGGAGTTAAAATTGTTCCTGTAGATAGTGAACATTGTGCAATTCATCAGTGCATAAAAAATATTGCAGATGTTGATAAGTTAATTATTACAGCATCAGGCGGCCCTTTTCTTGGAAAAAGCGTCGAGGATATGAAGAATGCTACTGTCGAACAGGCACTTGCTCATCCAAGATGGAATATGGGTAAGAAAATTACTGTAGATAGTGCAACTTTAATGAATAAAGGTCTGGAAGTTATTGAAGCACATCACCTTTTTGATATGAATTATGACAATATAGAAGTTGTTGTCCATCCGCAAAGTATCGTTCATTCTGCAATTGAATATAAGGATGGCAGCGTAATCGCACAGCTCGGGCTTCCTAGTATGCATATTCCGATTCAGTATGCTATCACTTACCCGGAAAAGTTTGAAGGTATAAAATCTAAAAGTTTTAGCTTTGCAGAAGCTGCAAGATTAGATTTTGAAAAACCAGATTGGAATAAATTTAAAGCACTAAGTTTAGCGTATGAAGCAGGGAAAACAGGCGGCTCTTCTACAGTTTGTTTAAATGCTGCCAACGAAGAGGCTGTATTTGAGTTTTTAGCAGGAAAAATTAAGCTTTTTGATATAATTAACGCTGTTGAAAAAATGATGGAAATGCACAAGGTTATTAACAGTCCATCTTTAGATGAGATTTTTGCAATAGATAATGAAATCCGTATAAAAACTAAAGAATATTTAAGTCGTAAGGAATGACGAATATTGCTGCTGCATGTTAGCGATCAGAATATCCATGGAAGCGAATTTAGCTTCAAGCTGCGCCCTGTATCTATCAA
>ERZ780168.1027-NODE-1027-length-31463-cov-8.229496_pt1 | contig 31463 bp, 20 predicted proteins | sample MGYA00510981_ERZ780168 | MGnify/ENA primary metagenome ERZ780168 (study PRJEB29588, sample SAMEA2158769) | human gut metagenome | biome: human gut; feature: human-associated habitat; material: faeces | place: Denmark | collected 2008/2010 ...
TAGAGCATCTGACTGTTAATCAGAGGGTCCTTGGTTCAAGTCCAAGAGGAAGAGCCAGAGTAGACAAGCCAGCAGAAACGCTGGCTTTTTCTTTTTCCAAACTCTGTAATTCATTGGGAATCAATGCTATTTTTGCAAGGACTTCATTCACTCCACTGGTTCGATAAGCATTTTCAAAAAATTGCATTTTTCCTGTAATTATCGAACCAATCAGCCTAATTTTAGTTTCTGCATCTGCTTTATTAAAATAATCACCCAGATGAGTTAGCACATTTTTGGTATGGCTCATTTTCTCTTGAATAGCTTTCATATCACTATCTTTCAAAAACTTCTGCTTCTCCATTAGTTCAGTAACACATTGTGAATGACGTGAAATAATACGCTTATGAGTATCTTTATCTATCTCCTTTGCCAGCAACATATCATCAGCTTCATCAATTTTCTTGTTTAAACCAGCAATTTCTTCATCAATCGCTTTTAGCTGTTTAGTTATATCATGCTTGGCAACATGCTTCAAATCATCCACAACCAGACTAAACAATTCCAGAACTTGTTCATCTGGAACAAAGCTATTCAACAACTGAACAAACTTTTGATTAGCTGTATCTGCACTAATGCGTTGGTGTCCGCTATGGTTACAATGATAATACGGATAACGACTGCCATTCCTGCTCTTAGAGAAACTTCCAGTCATATTAGCACCACATATAGGGCAAGTCAAGAAATTACGCAGGAAAAGCTCAGGAACCACCTTAGATTTAGCCTTTGGATGGTTGCGTTTTCTACCATCCAAAAGTTCTTGTACATGCTCAAACAATGGTCTTTCGATTATTGGTTCATGGATACCCTTTACCCACTCATCTTTACTACCATTATAAGACGGTACATGTACCTCTCCAATATACAACCTATTTCGCAACATATTCAGAAAACTTTGCTTCTTCATAACCAAGCCAGTTTCAGCCATCATTTGCCTTACTCTATCAGCAGAGTATAAACCAGTCGCAAACAATTTAAATGCTTCATAAACCTTATTAGCGACAGGTGCATCTACCAGTAATTCCGATTCTTCGCCTTTGACATGTTTTTTCCAATAATATCCTTTAGCTGGATTACCATTAGTATACTTACCATGCTTGCGAGCTGCATAATTACACTCCTTTACTCGTCTGGAAATTTTCAGACGTTCAGAATGAGAAGTCGAAAGATACATGGAAAGCATTACAATATAGTCTGGTTGGTTGTAGTCTATATATTGCTCTATACTATTCACCTCAACCCCATGCTCACGAAACTTTTCTATCTGCACTAATGCTTGTGTCAAGTTTCTTGCAAATCTATCCCAGCGTGTAACCAACACCATATCTATACGGTTTGACTTCTTAAAAGCATAGGCTTTCATCGCCTTGAAACTTGGACGATTGAAGTTCTTAGCACTACAATCATCATCATAAATCGCAACCAGATTATTTCTCTTAATCCTACAATGTTCTTGAATATACTTCTTTTGATATTCAATACTAAAGCCTTTGTCGGCTTGTTCATCCGTACTAACACGGACATACCCTAAAATATTCATAACAATATAATTTACTTAAATCTATTAGTTTTCATTATTTTCTATCTCTATTTGAATCATCCCCATTTGATATAAGAAATCACGAATCAATTCTATTTCTTCATCACTATACTTTTTACTACCTTTATTTAATATCTCCTTACATAATTTCAACGGAATCATTTAAACATCTCATTACCAGCCCATACACTAAAGTATGGTTATTTTTGCACTTCACATACGCTTACAAAGTAGGGAAGTGCATGGCATGAAGTGCTGCCCTACTCCTAACTTCTTTCAACTCTATACCGTGAAATGGAAGTATCTTTCATGGTAAGCGTAGCTTTCCGAAAATCTTTTTTGAGAATCTTTGCGACTTGCAAGTCTGAACGTCCAATCTTAAAACTTCTGAAGTAACGCAAATATATCTAAAAGAAAATTAAAAAGCAAATAATTGGAATAAGAAATATCTAAACATAAAAAAAGGTTGACATCCAGCCAACCTTAAAATATCGTCAAAATCCCATCACTTCATAATCTATATCACCCCCAGGATAATCACCATACATACCATCAGTCATAGCATCCCACGTATCTTCTTCCGTATACACTACACTATCATATTCTTCTTCATACATATCATTGTCAACTTGAATTACTCCTTCCTCAACAAGTTCTCCCACATCATTTAGTTTTATCCATTTACGTCCAGAACTTACTATCATAACACCATTTTTGGGAAAAGACAAAATATTACCTGTATATGTAAGAATTACGTTTCCCTCAACATCCATAAATCCCTTCTTACAAAAACCTTCAAACAAAATAAATCCATCATTTATAAAATCAGGTACTATTTTTACATCTATAGGGAAAACTATAGGAAGTACATTTTTTCTACACATCATAGAAAATATACCCTGCTTTTTATCCTTTATCAAAACCAGAAATCGTTCCTTAGATTTATTTTTATACTTACAAAAGGATTCTTCTATCCTATCATACTCAAAATCTATCAAAATATTTTGATAGTTGAATCTATCTAATACTCCCATCTTACCTTTATCATCTGTCGCTATGACATAATTTTCACGGAATATTAGATTCTTATATATAGGAGGAATAATTTGTTTTCCTTCAAAATCTAAAACAGATAAATGGTTCTCATACTTTACAATAAAAATCTGCTCTTTTTCATTTATTGATTGATATTCATACCCCTTTGGAATAAACTCCCATCTTTTTTTCACTTCAAAATAAAGAATAGTCCTAGAAATATTATCCATTTTCACTTCAATATGCCTCTGACTACCATTCAATTTAACGCTTTTATATTGAGGTTCTAAGAAGATACTACCATCAGAATTAACAACGCCTTGCTTATCATCATAAGACAAAGAAACAGCCATTCCCCAAGTATTAAACTCGGATATTGCCTTATATTCATTAAATCTAACAAGTTTTTCAATACAACCATTTACTTCCACAAGATGAATAGGAACTCCATTTCTATCAATATAAAAATAAAAATGCTTATTCGTCAATTCATTAGAATACGCAGGATTTCGCATTGAAGCCCTATATATCCCATCTTTATAAGCAGAAATATAAGCATATTGACAAACTACAACTTCCGTAAAATCCTTATCTACGAATCCATATCTTCTATCTCCATCCAGTTGAGCATTAAAGCAACAAGAAAAGATTCTAACACCATTAGTTAGCGAACCTATAAAATCTACATCAAACAAGCAATGCTTTTCCGTATCTATTAAATAGTTCTTCCCATCTACAGAATAGATTCTTCTTTTATTCTTCATACCTAACAATAATTAGTAGACAAAATCCTTTTTTACACGCTGAACGGTGCTAGCACTAACACCACTCAACTTAGCCACATTTCTGACGGAATAACCTCGCTTCAACAATGAGATTACCTCTTTATATTCTTCTTTCTTCTTATCCATACTCTTTATACTACCAGCTTTACGACCAAGCTTTCCACCATTGGCAATATAGTTAGCACGCCCAGAATTCAGTCTATATGCAATGTTTGACCTTTCGATTGTAGCCATTTCTGCAAGTACCGTAACCATAATCGAAGCAATGGGATTTACACTACCATCCGACTGCAAAGTATAAATACCTAAGTTCTGGATATACACACTAACACCAGCTTCATGCAATATCTCCAGCGACTTCAAAACTTGCAGTGTGGAACGACCCAAACGGCTCAACTCTGACAGCAATAAAAAATCCACCTTACGACTAACGCAATAATCCAGACATTCCATTAACACCATTCTGTTTTCATTTTTGGTTGCTCCGCTAACATGCTCTTGGTAAGTACCCACCAAATCATACTCATTCTTATTTGCGAATCGTGTCAAGTCCTCAACTTGACGTTGCGTATTCTGACGGTCATTTACTGACGAAACTCTGGCATATATAACGGCTCTCTTCATGGTTCATTGCTTTGATTACACTGGCAAATGTAACTGGAAAATCCTGTTCCAGCAAATCCCTGAGCTAAAAAAATCAAAGATAAAAATTGATACGCTTTATATCAAAAAATGATAGTATAAATAGATTTATTTGAATACAATTATTATTTGCATACATGAGAAAAACGATAAACGGTTAGCTTCAACTGAAAATCAATATTTTATACAAAATATGACAAAAAGTTCAATACTACCCTTGTCATATCATATCTATATTTATCACCATATAAAAAGAAATCACCCTATATCATATAAGATATAAGATGATTTCTATATAATGTAATGGATTTATACCTATAAATATTACTCTCCAATACATTACAACCTTGATTTTCTTCTATTATATATGTATTCATAAGGTAGTTTACTAATACCTTACGAATACATCAAATCAAATCCAGCAAACCATATACTTTACGACCCTTTACCGATTGGAAACGTACTATTCGATTTAGGAAAGTCAAGAAGAACAACCATAGATAATCCTTATTATATAGCATTTCCCCAGAAAACGAAAGGTGCTCATGTTCCAGAAACGCTTTCATTGAATCGCTGTTTATGCGAACTTCCAGACGATATAACCTCTTTGTATTTTTGTGCGCTTGAGTGATATACTCCTTTTTGGGATTGTGGGCTATCTCTCTACTCTTATTGTAAGCCATCATGGAAAGTCCAGCACTCTTGTTACGTTCTGCTTTCTTTTGACGAATCAATAAAGTATATTCCTTAATTCTTTTCAAATTGCCTATACCTATGTATAATATATCTTCGATGAGGCTTTCCCTATCTGCTATCTTCACTCCATTGATAATAGGTATATAGTTGGTATTTCGCAACAACTGAATAATCTTCTTAGAAAAATTAGTCTTACTATCAACAGCCAAATCCATATTGGTAAAGTTGTTCCATTCCAACCCCATTACATCAGTCATATAATCCAAATGAATCAACCTATTATCTACATGGTTATCACTTGGTAAATAAAATTGCTTGTTATCAACAGCCAGCCAAGCCAAATCCTTGAACGATTCATCTGTACTTGTTCTTAATCCCCATGAAATTGTACCGAAACACCTGTTCACCTACAACATCAGAGTTTATATCCAAATAATCCTTATAGACTATCTCAAAAATGAAGTCATAGTGTGTACCCTCAATCTTTCGCAAGAAGAAACCAATGAAATCCCAATCAGCCTCAACTGGTACACCCTCTCTTATCTTTTGAATCCATCCATTTTCTTTTATCCTATAACATAGTTTTAGTTTGTCTATTTTAATATCCATTACATTTACATTTTACACTAATTATTTTTCTTGTATTGTTGCCAAAACAGCTTCATCGCCTCGCTAATAGCTTGCTTATGCTGTTCGCTTTTTTGCTTTCCTTTCATGGTTTTACTTATCAGCCATTTGGTTCTTGCTGGTTTCTTCCTACCACGAAGTTTATACGAAATCTTTCTTTTAGTTTGTTCATCCATACAAATTACCTATACCTTTTATATATAAATAGTAAGTAGGTTAGGAAAAGATATAAAAAATCCTGAAAAAATTTTCGGACAAAACCCATAGGTAGTAAGAAACCTTATCAACCAATACATAGGAAGCAGTTACCTATCTAACTTAGGCAAACAATCCCTTAGTTGCCATATCCTATCTAAGTCCACCAAGAACTGGTGCGAGAAAAGTCCTAAACGGAGAGCAAAAAAGAAGCCACCTAAGAGGGTGGCTTTTTTATTTGGTATCATTTATGAAGTATCTTATTAAAGAGAATTACGTATAATCACCTTCGTCGGATTACGCTTATAGATTGTGTTTCTGTCCAGGATTACAGATGCAGCCGTTTCCCCCATCATCTCAAAATCTGTGGAGATAACAGTGATTCCCCCTTCTAATATCTCCTTCACAGCGGTATCATTATAAGAAATCAAACCTATTTCTTTGCCCAATTCATAGCCATTCTTCTTTGCCAACTTAATCAGTGCCACATCGTCCGTATCATACCGGCTAAACGTAATATAAGCATTCCCCTTACGGAAATTCTTCTCTTCCACATTCGATTCTATGGAATAAGGAAGTTCGCTCTTGACGCAATAACGCAGAAAACCATCAATGACCTGCTGCGCATGAATCGCTTCCGGACGTGCTATCAGAATCAGTTTCTCATAATTCTTCAATCTATCCTGCAATTGCAGAAGACTGCAATAAATATCATAGCCATAATCCTGATAGATGCAACTGTAGTTACCACTCAATCCCTGCTGATTATAATCTATGATTATTCTCTTCTCCGCCGGAATCAGGTTCAAGACATCCGTCACATCTTCTTTCAGGAAAGTAGCTATAATATAATGTGTATAATTACCCAGATTCTCCTTGATAAGCTTTTCAAAAACCTTATAGTTATGATGATGAAAGTAAATATCAATATCCCCTACATCTTTCAAAGCATTGAAAATAGAGCGATAAATCTGTTCACGCATCACGTTCATCTTATCCAATAACAAAAACACATGATAAGAATGATTTATAGATATTTTTTTCACAAAATACCCCTTCCTGTAAATCGCTTCGATGATTCCCATCTCCAATAAGTAGTTCAGCCCCTTCAACAAAGTCTCCTTACTCATGTGCAATTGTGTCTGTAATTGGTTCAATGAAGGTATCTGGTCACCTATCTGAAGAGTCCCGTCTTCAATCAGTGAATTAATATAATCCACTAATTGAAGGTACTTCATCCGTGAAGCGGGTTTCTTCTGTTCTGTTACATCAAGATTCTGGTTCTGCATTACTACCAAGACTTAAATAAATATTTAGCAAATATACTTAAATACCATGATAAAGCAAACGATTGAATAGACAAAATCATATTAATATCTCATTCAAAATATCTTGAACTATTCATAGCACTTCACCGCAAACAAAGCTGCGGGAATCATTTCTGAAGGATGCTCCAACACAATTTTAATCTCATCGGTCACCAGTTTCTCCGGAAATACAAACTCATTTATCGACTGATGGTTGTCTGTTTTCTCATAAATCAACCGGTTCTCTCCATCGTATATTTTATATTTCTCCACACAGAAAGGCATCTTATTCTCCGGATGCGTCATCTGAACCGTTTCCATCGGCTGGTCAAAATCCGTATCAAAAAAGAGAGACATCTTTCCGATATGTACAGCCGAGTCCCATTTGATGGTCAAAGCCGGAGCAGGGTCATCCAACTCTGCAACCCAAGCATTCGGCGACTGAACCGGACGGTCAATGCCATTATTAATATTTGAAACAGAAAAAATATGGCAGTCCTTTTCCAACTGGACAGCGATATTATGCCCTCCGGGTCTGCGCTTCGGACACCAGAACTCAAATTCCTCAATGCCGATATCTTCTTTAGGAGTCTGCTTCCCAAAATTGGATACAGCCTCATTAATAGTGTTAAACACAGACAAAACTCCGGTTATCCTTTCCTGAGTATATTGCAATTGCACCAGAGGATTTTTCTTGAAAACAAGGAAAGCATACTGTTCTTCCGGTATCACGGCTTCAAAAGTCAGCTCCAACTGTTGCCTGCCTTGGCACAAGGAGACTGTCTTCGCTTCCAAAGTAACATCCGGAGTATGATTGAACGGTTTGCTGCTTACACGAAGCTCTACTTCCAACTCTGTCACTTCGGAAACAGCAAGTCCAACTTTCACCATTCCCAACACATCCCCTTTATGTAAAGGTATCATTTGAGCAACAGACTCATCCAAAACCTGCATCCCGCCATCAGCCGGAAAACCCTTAAAACGATATTCACTGGATGCAGACAAAGTGGCTTTCGCTACCAGATTCTCCTCATCTTTTATAGCCATATCAGGGATATATTGACCCATTCTTGATAATTTTGCCTGCAATTCAGGCACTCTTCCCAAAGAATAGACTTCCCTCGGAGAGATATTCTCTTTCAGACAAATAGCCGCAGCTATCGCAACAGCCTGTGCACTGTGCGCAGAAGTAGCCATCACACGGGTCGAGCCGAAAGCGACGTGTGATGTACTTATGATTCTTCCGGCAAGGAAAAGATTGTCAATGCCCCTGCTGTAAAGACAACGATAAGGAATCTGATATACCCCTTTCGAGTGCCACTGGTTACAGGCCGACTCTTCTCCGAACACACCGGCTGCCGGATGCAAATCAATACTCCATCCACCATAGGAAACCGCATCCTCATGATGTCTTTGCTCTATGACATCCTGCTGAACCAGCATATAGTCGCCTTCAAACCTTCTGCTCTCTCGCTTTCCAGGAATACAGCCTACCCACTCCAGTGTCATAGTCTCCGCTTCCGGATATCTGCCCGAGTTCTTGATATAATCCCAAGCGCCATAAATAACTTTCCACAGTTCCCACTTAATTTGCTCCGTATCATGCACTGTGTCCAAGTCGCCTCCGTATTCAACCCACCATAGTTTACAGCCATGTTCCTTTGCATTGAAACTACGGAACCGCGGAACAGTCTTCGTCACATCCATCGCATAAGAAGGAGCCACATATTTCACCGGATGACCGGTATCCTTTGTATAGAAGTACAGGCTGTGCCCCAAAAGCTCGCCATAATCCTCGGCCGGCGCAAACTTTTCGCCAAACTCCTCTCTGCTCTCCGCTCCCATGCGATAAGGAGCCCCGGAAAGGAAACCGACAACACCGTCACCGGAAGCATCACAAAACAAAGGAGCAGACACTTCGTACATGGTGCTGTTCTGGCTACAGAATCCCCGGACACTTTCTATTTTATGGCTGGAACTCTTTTTCACCTCATACACGCAGGTATTCAGCAATAAAGTTATATTTGGTTCGCTCACCACCTTGTCAAACATGACAGAATCAAAGATTATCGGATTGCCTTCCGGGTTGCGGAACGTATTCTCCACCATAATCTCATCTATCACACCACCTTCACGTGCCCAGCGATTATTATTTCCCATGTGAGAAGTTGCTCCGAGCATCCACAGCCTTATCTCGCTGGAACCATTTCCTCCCAGTACCGGACGATCTTGTATAAGCACCACTTTCAAGCCTTGCCGAGCCGCGGTTATGGCAGCACAAACCCCTGAAATACCTCCGCCTACTATTACAAAATCAGTCTGAATCGTATCTGTATTAAATATTCTCACACTATTAAACTTATCAAGTACCATCTTCTCGTATCTAATTAATTTTACTTCTATTTTAGCTCTAAACCTACTTTTCTATCTTTATTACCTTACGTAACCGGATGTCATCGGACGCACTTCCAACAAGTATTTCATAACTTCCCGCATCATAATCAAAGTCTTTCAATTCCGTCTTGTAATAGGAGAAAGCAGCCTTGTCCAAAGTTATTTCCATTTCCTGCCCGGTGTTTTTTCTAATAAAATGCTTGGCAAACCCTTTAAGTTCCTTATAAGGTCTTTCGACTTTCGGATGGATAGGGCGAACATATACCTGGGCCGTTTCCGAGCCGTCATATTTCCCTGTATTCTTTACAGTAAACCTGACCTTAACCAGCAAGTCTTTGCCTTTCTCCCTGTTTACACGCAAGTCAGAGTATTTGAACGTGGTATAAGACAATCCATAACCGAACGCAAATTGAGGTTTCGTATCACTGACATCGTAATGCCTGTAACCCATGAAAAGTCCCTCTTTATACTCTACCCGTTTATCACCATCCGCATCATAGTAATATGGATAAGCCGGATTATCCTCCCATTTCTTTTCAAAAGAGACGGGTAACTTTCCACTGGGATTCACTTTCCCGAACAGGATTTCAGCAACAGCCGTCCCGCCTTCCTGACCGGCATACCACAGATGCAACAAGGAAGGAACCTTATCTATCCATTTCGACATATCCACATTCCCGCCGGCATTCAGCAGCACAACCGTATTCGGATTGGCAGCAGTGATACACTGCACTAAACTATCCTGATACTCGGGCAACTCGAAAGGCCGGTCATTACTTTCACGTTCACTGCTCTCATTAAATCCTATATTCACAATAGCCACATCGGACTTTCCGGCAATTTCCACAGCCTCATCAAAGAGCAGCTTATCCTCTCTCCATCCGAAAGAAATATCAACAGGATGCACATTAGCAAAATATTCAAGAACAACAGGATATTCCTTACCGGCTTCCATTGCCAATACAACCTCACGAGTCGTTATCCCCTGGTCTCTCCACTCATTAATCACCATTTCCGTACCGACTTTCAAACGGAACCCGTCGAACCCTCTGACTATGAACCGATAATCAGCGCTTTTCTCCGGACGTACAACTCCACTCCAACGCATGGAACAGTGGTCATACGGAATGCCTTTATTCTCGGCAGCAATATGCCAGCCATTGCCAATATTGACAATCGTGTCTATCACAGTTTTTGCCGGTGTACCCTTCAAACGGATATTATCAAAATATTCGGCCTTTAGTCCTTTAGTCCGGCTTCCCGTTTCTGTGTAAAAAACTGCATTGGCAACCGTTTCTGTCAAAGTAGGCACGCCGGGCGCATAAGAAATCTGAAGATCCTGTCCGACATTCTTCAACCCCTCCAATACCGAAACAGAATGGAACGGGAATGTATAAGAACTCCCACCTCCCGATATATAAGAGTTCGCATTGGGGCCAATCACGGCAACCGACTTCACTTTTGAAGGGTTCAACGGAAGTAGCCCATTCTCATTCTTCAATAATACAACGCCTTCTCTAGCCAGTTCCAATGCCACTTTTGCCGCTTCCGGGTTATTATATGGAATAGAACTATCCAATTGCTCATTATCAAAAAAGCCGAACCGGAACATAACTCTCAGGATTCTCTTCACTTTCTCATCAATAGTTGCTTCCTTCACTTTCCCGGCTTTTATCGCAGGAATCAGATTCTCCTTATTCATCCACTTTCCACGCGGCATCTCCAAGTCCAGACCACCATTGGCCGCACCGACAGCGTCATACGTAGCCGACCAGTCACTCATTACAATTCCATCAAATCCCCATTGTTTTCTCAACACTTGATTATTCAAATAATCATTCTGCGTGGCATGAACCCCATTCACCGGGTTATAGCTATCCATAACGGCGCCCGCACCCGCTTCCTGAATGGCAGCCTTATATACGGGCAGATAAATTTCATGCAACACCCGCTCGTCAATGTCACTACTTACATTGTTGCGATCCCATTCCTGGTTGTTTGCAGCATAATGTTTCAGAGTAGCCACTACCCTCTGATCCTGCAATCCTTTGACATAACCTATTGCCACCTGAGAGTTCAGGTACGGGTCTTCCGTAAAATACTCAAAGTTTCTTCCACACAAAGGAGAACGAAGAATATTCACACCGGGACCTAATAATATATGTACGCCACGCGCCCTTGAGTCTCTTCCCAATTGTTTTCCTAATTCATATGCCAGTTCCCTGTTCCAGGTCGAAGCAGTCAGCACTCCTGCCGGATAAGCTGTCGACTTACCGTCTTTATGCGTACCGACAGGCCCGTCCGTCAGTTTTATTTCGGGAACGCCCAGACGTTCGATTCCCCTTATATAAAAGCCTTTATAACCTCCTATATAATCTAGTTTTTCTTCCAATGTCATGCGGTGGAGCAAATCATTCATCCTGTCCTCCACAGAAGCTGTCTTATCTTTGTATATCTGAGCAAAGCCGCTCATAGAAAAACAACTTAAAATTCCAACGATCACTAAATGCTTCATCATTCTATTTTACTATTTGTTATTTAATATATTTGGAGATAACCTTTTTCCACACAGCGTACCCTTCGGCAGTCAGATGTAGCCCATCTTCCCGATAATGCTCCGGAAACAATTCTCCGTCCGCTGTAAACATCGGGGTATATATATCAGCGTAGGCAGCATTCGTTTGTTGCTCCACAAATTCTTTTATCAAGGCATTTGTCTGCTCTATCCTTTCCTTATCCTTCAATCTCCGTACAGACGGTTTGATAGAGATAAAGACAAGCTCCGCTTCCGGCTTTTCCTTCCGGAGAATAAAGAATAGCCTCTTGATCTGAGCCAGTATTTCGTCTGGAGTCCATTTGTAGCCAATATCATTGTCCCCTTCGTAAACAAAAATCTGCTTAGGTTGATAAGGGCTTATCAGGCGGTCTTTATAATTAATCAAATCTATCGTCTTCGTGCCGGAAACACCCCGGTTAAGTACCGGCTTCCCGGGAAAATCATCCGCCAGGGATTTCCAGTTCTCCATCGTCGAGCTACCCACAAAAAGGATCAAGTCCTTTGCCGGCGGATTGACGGAATCCGCTTTCTCATAACGCCTCATCTTCTGATCCCACTTCAGTTGTTGTGCCAGTTTAGGCACTCCCTTTACGCGTTCACACGGAACAGGCTTGCCACGCAAAAGTATCCTGCCCAAATAGATTACGGACTGGTCATACTTTTCGGGATGTGCCGTTATATCCTCCCATTGCTTACTGCCGAGTATTTTTTTCTTGTCAGCCTTCTCCGAAGAAATCCGGACAGTCACCTGATGAACACCTTTATCTAACTTAATCACGTCATATTGTCCACGATAGCGATTGTTACACCAGGAATTAAAACGATTCAACGTATAATTCCCGATACGGTCATTCGCTTCATACAGATGAAAACCTTTAGTACCCACCTCTTTCAACTGAACAAATTTTCCGTCAACCAGAACTTCCACCTGTCCTACCTCCGGACCGCCAATATCAAACAATCCGAGCATATCCCCCTCAAAGCCAAAGGAAAACGACGCCCCTTCCTTACTGCCGGTCATCACTGTATCAAACCATCCGGCAAATTTCTTTAAAGAAGGGTTCTCTGACGTATTCACTTCTTTCCATGACCTGTCAAAAGAAGCAATCTGTGAAGGAATATACATTTCGGCTTCTTCCCATTCCGAACCGATTAACGGTTCCGGAAGCCTATGTGCCTGCAAAGCACCATTTCCCTTCCGTATCTTCTCTAATCCGCGGGCAATGGCGGATGCATACAAATTTCCTCCCTCAGCGACAGGGTGAATCCCGTCATTAGAAAACAGAATCTTCCCGGCAGCCACCTCTTTATTGCCTTTCCAAAGCAGCTTACCCGCCTTTTCGAGTGTTGCCGCCTCCATTCCCAAATGAATGGAAGGAAGTTGATAATGTGCGGCTATGTCTTCCAGTCCCTTAATCACCTGCGGAATATCCCCTTTCTGATAAGTAGTAATCTGGTTCGTATAAACCGTATAAATCAAACAAATATCCGTATGAGGATTCTCTTTTATAATCTTTCGGATCATCCCTTCCATGCCATCCGGATAACCGCCGTTTACTGCAAATTCAATAAAAATGAGATCCGGCTTGTATTGCAACACCTGTTCACGAATCCGGAAAGCGCCCAAATCCGTCCCCGTACCGGACACCCCAGCATTAATCCACTTAAAACGGGCATTGGAAAAAGCATTTTCCATATACCGGGTGGTTTGCAAACGATAGCAATATTCTCCTTGTGTAATGCTTCCACCGATAAAGGCAACTGTGACTTCCTGTCCTTTCTTTATTTTTGAATAGAAATTGGGAAGTCCCTTTCTTACTGTACATTCTTTTTCATTATAATAACCGCCAGGTTGTATCAATGGAATTTCCTTATCCGCCGTTGTGTACACCAAAGGCGAAGCTCCTCCCTGCGAAGCGGCAATCTTGTCCAAATCAGCCCGGCTCTGTCCATAAACGCAGGGAAGTACGGTCATTAGCGCCATTCCTGCAAGAACAGTTCCCAGTTGTCGTATTTTTATCATCTTCATTTTGAATTAAGTATTATTTCCTTCGTTTTATCTGTCTGTCCTTTCGATTTCACCGTTACTTTGACAACGGCCTTCTCGTCCATCTTCAATTTATAAAAACTCCATTCAAACGGATAAGAAGCAACCGTGCAAGCCTGTCCGTTACATTCCACCGCAACGGACATTTCTCTATCCTTAGCCGGTGCAGTTTCAGCGAATCCATACACAGAATCCCATCCGAACGGAGAACGGATACGGAACAAGAACACCTTACCGAAAGGTTCTCCCATATCAACCACCTCCATTCCATTCTTCAATACAGGATAACGGGTCTCTTTGCGAGGTTCGGCCAAAGGAAACGCCAAAGCCCTGAAACCTTTTCCCGGAACAGAAACCTTAACCGTATTTCCAGTCCTGCTTATCTTTACCGTTTTCCCCTTCTCCGTATATTGTACAATATCACCCTGACCTACTAATCCGGCAACCGCGTCCAAACGGACAGTCAATGATTCTTCCTGTTCGGACTCACCGGACAGAATCACCCAGAAATATTTATCGGAAACCGCAGTCAGATAGTTTACTGTAGGATTATCCACTTGAACCAATCCTTTCTTTGTCCAGAGTTTCGCCTTGCTGTCTCCAAATATCTTCCCTTTCTCATTTCCGTAGATACGGTTTGTAAACCAGACAAAGCCTTCCTGCTTGCAGGATGGGAAATAGATATTCCCCCTGGAACGTTCTATCGCCTCAGACACCAGATAATCCCACGTAAATGCCAAATGGGGCGGAATATGATGGTAATAGATAGAGCTTACATCCGGCCCCTTATAAGGAAAATCCGGCGACAGGGTAATGTCCGTATATCCGGTGGCATAATATCCCGGATAATTTGTAAATCGCCCGATGACTCCATTCCGGGCATAAGTCTCATAAATAGGTTTACGAGTATATTGAAAGAGACGAAGCAGATGAGGAGCCCAGTTGCTCATAAAGACCGGACGCACTTGTTTCCCCTTTGTCCGCAGGAAATAAGTCGAAGGCTGTTCAAACCCCAGTCCGACCGGCGAAACAAGCCATTCCGGCACTTGCTTCTCCTGTGCATCATTCGCCACGCGGGGGAATCCCAGGCGGAATTTCTCTTTCCCTTTCCACCACAGGTTTGTATTTCCATCAAAACGGTTTCCCGGATGAATCGTCTGCGAACCTTCATTTACCGCAGGGTAACTTCTGATACCCGCAATCGTATTAGAAGCGCCGTATTGTGCCGCTTTCAGATATTTCTCTTCTTTTGTCAACTCATACAGATCAATCAGATCCCACCACGGAGCATACACATTCGTATTATAAAAAGACATCAGACCTACCGGTTGGGATGAGTTCCTGTATATCTGCAAGTCTATATACCGGTCGGCCGTAGAAGTAGCCATCCGTTTCCATTTCTCATCTCCTGTAAGGTTATAGGCAGATATTGCCTGCACCCACGAGAGAACCTGCGTAGAATATCCCTTTGTTTTCCTCAAGGTATCACCCGGCAAGGCGATGGAAGTCAGCCACGGGTTCAACCCTCCCAAAAGACGATGCAAGCCTTCGTAATAAGAAGTGTTGAACTGCGAATGAAAAGGATTGAGCCGGAGTGTCTCAAGCGTTTTGTTATATCCGCCCGGCACCAAGTCCGTAGCCCATCTGTATCCGCTCCGGGACAATGTATATTCTATTGTCGGCAAAGAGCGTGACAGATAAAACTCTTCATCTTCCGAGAAAACAGAAGCAGCGACAATAGCCAAAGGAGCAGCGTGCACTACCGTCGGAGCCGTTTCCGGATCTCCTTCAATATCATAGAACCCTTTAAGACCTGCATCCCAACCGCCATACTCTTCGTTACGCATCAAATCCAGTATATTGAACATTGCTTCAGTCAGTGATACATCCTTTTGTTTTCTGTAATCTTTCACCTTATATACTTGCTCCGAAATATATTCCACCGCCTCATTCCAGCCCGTCGGAAGTATGCCCACCACAAACTTACGCTCAATCACCTGCCCTGCCTTCACGCGGGAGTCCTTCATCCCCATCACGGGAGCAAAAGCCACCGGCTGAACTACATTCTGTTCATTCTTGACGGAGAATCCCATCGGAGAGAAATCCACACTTCCCCATTCCTGCGGGAAAGTCGTATCGTCTCCGCATATAAATGACGACATCACTCCGCCCAAAGGCGTGGTAGATTCAGCAATAGCCAACGGTTGTTGCATCATCGAAGAAAGCATCATCACCGGATGTGAAGAAACACGCTTATACTGAAACATCGGCGGAAGAAGCAGGTTGCTCATATTCGGCTGGGGCACAGGCTGGAAAGCTGAAAGCCCCATACTGTACATTCCGTCTGTAGCCGGACGACAGGACAACCTCACCTCGATATGATTTCCTTTGGCGGGCAGCGTCCAGTAACCCGTGACGGTAGAGCCGTTCTTCGTGATATACTGTACTTCAATAGTCTTATTATCCTTGTTCACCGCTTTCACCGGAATGGCCTCGCTAAGAACTCCTGCCACATAAGGATTCAGATAATCCTCGTCAGACTGCACCGTGTATTCTTTCCCCCCTACGGTAAATGTCCTTTTCGATACCGCATTCTTCCAGGAAGGAAAGAATTTATCATTATCCACCGGACTTTGCTCCGCAGTGATAAGAAACACCTTATGATCTTCCATAGTAGACAGGAAACGGCGCCAGATTCCCTTCACCTTGATTTCCGTCCGGCAGGCAATCGCCTGGTTATTCGCTCCGGCTTTTACAAAACTCAACCGGATATCCGGATTCTCTATATTAGCCACCATTTCCGCATCAGGCGACAATAAAAGCGGAGTAGACACATTGTCGAAACCCGCTCCTTTCGTTTCTACCTTAACGGGATTTTTTCTCCACTTTCCAATCTCCTTCCTATCCATCTCATTGGGATTGACAGAATGATCTTTCACCAATAGAATCGCATCACACCGGCCGAAGTTCTTTTTCGTATCATGCAAGCGCAATAGCACTTTTTTTCTTTTCAACTGCACATTGCCCACATTTTCCCAATAAAATCCGGCCTTACCGTGTTTCCCCGATTCTTTCATCGGTTTCTCATCCACACTCAAACGGAACAAGCGCGTCCCCGGCAATTTCTCATAATCCGCCGACCTTACCCATATGTTATAGTCCCCTTCTTCCATTATATTGACGACCGTAAGCGCATCAAACTGTTCATCAAGACTTCCACCACCGTTCAAACGAAGCATGGCACTGCCCATACAATCGGCCGATCTATCCGCTGACCATTTTCCTTTGAACTGAAAAGCCTCAGCTTCAATCAAATATTTATCTTTCTGTGCATACGTGTCTAGTCCTACGATCACAAAAAGAAGGGTGCAAACAAGGTTCTTTATTATCCGGTAATTTATGTCCATATCCTATTTATATTTAATCTTTAGAACTGTCAAGCCATACGCATCAGTCGTTACGTTCCAGTTTTCCACGCCATCCAGAGGTGTGGAACGGCCTTGATTATCCAGGCAAGATACGTCTTTCACACGGATCTTTTTTCCGGGGAACAGACATTCCGCATCCATTTCAATCAAAGAGGACTGCTTTTCATCATCATTGTTCAGCAAGATAAGGAAAACGGTCTTCTCCTTCCCGTTCACAGCAGTCATATATTCCACGTAAGGATTATCCAGTTTGAATAACCCCGGACGCATTATCAAATCGGCTTTCGTACCGAATACGATGCCGGGCGCAAAGCCATAAGTCTGGTGAGGCCCCACTTTCGGAGTGATGAATCCACCCGGATAAGTTATCTTGCCATTTGAACGCAAGGATATTTCAGACAATAAATAGTCGGTAATCCATCCCACCTGCCACCAGGCATGATGAGGATAAGGTCCCGCCCCATTATTCATCGAATCCCAATAGTAAGAAGCGACTCCCGTTTTCAAATCCACAAATGCATCTCTTCCTATGGCTGCGGCACGTGCCATATTCAGGAATAACGAGTCCTTTGTCAGCTCATACATCCGTACGAACATTCCGGCATGGCTGGCTAATAATATCGGTCCGCGGTGATTGGCTGAACCGGCCACCCCACCATGCTCGAAACTCAATCCCACCTGACTGATTTCCCAGTCTTTCCGGGCTATCCCTTTTACCTGTTTCACCGTTTCTGTCGGAATAGGATGCGTATAAACCGATGCCGTATAAATCTTAGCCGCCGATATAGCCGCTTCTTTATACTTCTCGTCTTTTGTCACATTATACAGTTCCAACAAAGCCTGTACACTTTGTGCTGTCGCAAAATCCGGCACGAAACGTGTGTCACCGCAAACACCCAGGAAATGTCCTTTCCTTACAGCGTTCTCCACATACCAGTCCGCTCCTTGTATGGCAGCTTGCAGATACTTCTTATCTTTCAATATCTCGTAAGCAATCAACAGTCCATAAAACGTAGGCCGCAAGTCCGCAATATCGGTAAAGATGGGTTCCAATGTTTTGTTCTCATAAGCCACTTCCCATTGTCCGTTAGGTTTCATCCATTCCAACAAACGGTCGGCAGCCAGTCTGACGTGCTGTTTCAGTTCCTTTTGCTGTGGTTCGAAAAGCAGGATATTGCCCATGTCCATCAACATGTAATAAGTAGTAGCAATGGGTTCCGTATAAGGTCCCCACTCTTCGGTGAACCGTTTACTCTTATACAAATAATACTGTCCGGCAGAAGAGCCATATAGGAAATCTTTCTCCGCATGTTGTTGCATCAGTTTAAAATTCAACGCATTCGGCAGTCTCTTCCGTGTCAGACGAGGATCATCCGTCAACTTTGCCAGCATCCACATAGCCCCGTAATCGGAGTTTTTCATGGCGTCTTTTTCCGAATCATACACACCACCCAGATAATCCTGTGCTCCAATCGTCACTCCCTTATATACGTGGTTGTGCCATTTGGAAGTACTGTCATTAGTAAGGTATGCGTGCATATCGTAAAGCCTCTGTGTCAATGAATACTTGGTCTGTTTCAACTTTAGAAAATCAGTGAAACGATAAATATCATTAATCGCATGTTTCAGTACAGCATACCAATCCGCTTTCCGGATGGTATAACGGAAAGAGAAAGAGAGACTGTCCCCTACATGAACCGATGAGTTCTTCTCTCCCAACACAGGATGATAAAGCGTAGGGGAGAACTCTCCTTCCCGGTTCATGACCGACAATCCGAGTTGCCATTCCGCATGCAACTTTTTATCCTTCGGCCAAGGATCCCTGCCCGTACCCGGTTCGGCTGTGACGGCAACGGTCACGCCCTTTTTGTCCGTTATCAATGCGGACAATGTAGAAGCGGTGCGTTCTCTTGCCACCACCGGTACATCGGGGATTCCCTGACCATAACCATACGCTTGCACAAAATCCGTGTTTATGGCATTCCCCTGAAATATTCCAGGAACAGTAGCCCACTGAAAATTATATTTATCTATTGAAACCAGCGAAGGAGTTGCCAAAGAATAATAGCCGTCCCTCTTGGGATACAAGATGAAGTCAACTTTAATATCATTCTGATGAACCGGATCCAGACACCACTTTTCTGTAATGCGCATCGTTTCATCTTCGTACCGGAAACAGAGCTCCGTATCGGAAATACGTTTTACAGAGGAAGGGTGAAAAACCAGATTCTCCCCTGCCTTATTCAAGGCAACAGCATTGGTATTCTGCTGCCATGAAGGGATAATGTAGCGATACTGTGGAGCTGGGAAAAGAATCTCTTTTCCCGTATTGTCATATAGTTTCTGCGATGTGGTTCCGGGTTTGGACGTAGCGTATAAAACGTTATGCTGATAGTTGGCAGTTTCCATAGAGTTCCATCCGTCGGTTCCCTTCACTTTCAGCGTTTCCAAAGTATATCCGTCGGCATCCTTTTTCCACCTGAGTTCAAGTTGGTCGTTAGCCAATCGCACTACCGACAGTTCCTGGGCCGGTAAAGCGACAGACAAGCTTAGTGCTACACCTATAGAAAAATAATTAATGAAATTCTTTGGCATCCCTTTCATTTTTATCAGTTATTCTTTTACTTCAATATTTAATTTCACTTGCGAGTAATTACTTCCGTCATACCAGTCGAATACAGCTTTATAAATGCCGGGAGTATTGTAAGTATGTACGTAATCTCTGGAAGTGACACTATTTAGAGAGACTCCCTTATCAGGAGTACCTTTTCTGAGATTAAAAGCTTTCGATATAGCCCAATCATCATTTTCCGGTTGGTTTGCCCCTCCGTCAATCAATATCTGACTGGAAGAAACTAAATTCCATGTTACAGCGGGATTTTTAAAATCGACAGCTTTCCACCCCATTGTAGACATCGCCGCCAAACTATTCCTTACGCCTTCAGGAGAAATCAAATCAAGGGTTATTGCTCTAACGATCCAATTATTCTGCCTGGGCTTTTCAGTATCCCTGTATCGGAAAGCCACATAAAGTTGAGCGTTCGGGTCATCACCTGCATACTCTTTCAAACTAACTTCTCCGGAAGGAGTGCGATCCACTCCTGACGAGAATGTAAACTTCTCAGACAAATCAACCCAATCGGCAGCCTCCACACTTTCTTCATCATAAATACCATTAAAATCATTAGATACCAGAAACTGCAGATTCTGATAGATCTCACCATAACGCACCCAAGTCGAGAAATTCACCACCATATCATTATCCGCATAGAATCTCTCCCTGAAGTCAAAGTTATGTCCGCTTTCTCCGGAATAGAAAACTACATTGTTGGCATTATTACCCGTCAGGCTAAACGTTACAGGCTCTCCCGCCTTACATTCCACCTTATCCGACAAAACGCTCAACGAAGCGGGAATCTCTTCTTCCACCGTACCTCGCACCTCTACAGTCAGTCTTGTCAATCCATGATCACTGCCATTGTACCAGTCGGATGTCGTTTCAAATACAACCTCATAGATTCCCGGTTTAGTATATATATACTTATACTCATCCATCGTCGTACTGATATTCTTCAACGCAACCCCCGTATCGGGAGTGGTTTTCCGGGCATCAAAAGCCTGCGAAATAATCCAGTCCACATTCTTCGGCTGGTTATTTCCTCCATTTATCTGTATTTGGCTGGTAGAAGAAGTATTCCATGTCACAGCCGTATTCTCAAAATCAACGACTTTCCAACCCATAGTAGGCATCGTAGCCAAGTTACTTCGCACGCCTTCAGCAGAAACACAATCAAGTGTGATGGAACGGATAATCCAATTATTCTGTTGTGCCTTTTCTTCATCCTCATAACGGAATGCAACAAACAACTTGGCATCCTCGGCCGCACCGACATACTCTTTCAAATTCACCTCTCCGGAAGGAGTCTGATCATCTCCTACCGAGAAACGGAACTTATCGGATAAATCAATCCATGTAGCTGCTTCCACATTCTCCTTGTCATAGACTCCACTGAAATCAGAAGATACCAAGAATTTCAAGTTATGATAAATATCTCCGTAACGCACCCAGGAGTTGAAATTGACCAACAGGTCACCATCTGCGTGATATCTCTCTTTATAAGCATAGTTATGCCCGACCTCTCCCGAATAGAACACTATATTATCCGGATTTCCGTTCAGTTTGAAAGTCACAGGTTCGCCCACCTGATAGACTTGTTTATCCAGCGCCACCTTCAGTTCCACACTTGGAGCCTCATCTTCCACGCAGGAAACCAGCCCCACAAGTAACAAACCGCAATATCTTATTATATTTTTCATGTTCGATTATTTTAAAAAGGATAAAAATCAATTACCACCCCTCGTTCTGAGTCATCAGCTTGTTTACGGTAATCTCTGTATTCGGAATCGGGAAGAGCACATTACGGTCTGTCGTATTCTCTCCTACCCTGCTCGCATATTTAAATTCTGACGGAGCAGTCGTTGAAATTTCCGTTCCAAAAGCCTTCATTGTAGCTACATATTCTCCCCAACGAAGCAGGTCGAGTTTGCGCATACCTTCAAAGCAAAGTTCTCTGAACCGTTCTTTCTTCACTTCTTCCAAAAAATCCGTCTTAGCCAAATCCGCCGGGAGATCCACCGTTGCATCGGCGGTATGAACCGGTTTCCCATAGGCTCTTCTTCTCACCTGATTGATTGCGTCATACGCCTCATCGGTTGGGCCGTTGACCTCATTCTCCGCCTCAGCTTTCATCAGCAGGACATCACTGTAACGGATAACAGGAAAGTTGGTGGAGTTGAAGAGCCGGGCTTTCTGTCCTGTCTCGTACTCTCTTCTCCATTTTCCCGGATTACGATTATATATCTGAGTAGCCGAGAACATTACTTTTTTAGTAACCTGAACCACTTCTACCTCCTGGGTCTCTTCATTGACCTTTGTTTCTTCCACTACATTATAATAATAAGGAGCAGCATTCCAGTCCCTGCGCAAGTCACCTTCCCCATACGAGTCGTAGAGTCTTTTAGAAGCCTTCATCGCACCACCGGAGTAACCAATTGATTCGTCACGGCACAAGATGCCATTCTCCACTCCTACGGAACCTGCCAAATCGACCGTACCGATTTTATTGCCATACATACCCACTTCCCAAATACACTCTTTGTTATCATTGATATCTTGCGAATGATTGATAAAGATTTGCGCATAATCCGAATTCAGCTCATGCTTTGTCGAAGCAATCACCTTGTTGGCATACTCCAAAGCATCTTCATAGCGTGCCTCATCTTTCAACGGCTCACCCGCCATTTTCAGGAACACCCTTGCCAGGATAGCTTGAACTCCCGTTTTGGAGATTCGCTCATTATGGCCAAGCGCATCAATATCCAATACCAGTTTTTCCGCTTCCTGCATATCCTTTACAATCTGTTTGTAAATATCCGCCAGTGGCGATTTCGCCAGATAGTTATCATTGGCAGACATTGTCGGAGTAAGTTTCAACGGCACTTCACCAAAGAAAGTGGTCAGCAGATAATAGTAATATCCTCTCAGGAAGAGAGCCTCTCCCTTGGCAGCTTTCATCACATCCGTACTCAGTTCTTTGTCCTCAACGCTATATAGCAGAAGATTGGCTCTGTTCACTCCTTCATACAGCACTTCCCAAAAACGTCCGACATCCAAATCAGCGGCATCCATTGCACCCGCACGGATATTAGTGTTGTTAAAATTATTGGTATAAAAAGACTCATCGCTCAGCACAAAGAAGCTGAAAAGTCCCTTACTGTACATTCTTCCGTTTGTGTCAATCAGACGATTATACACTCCGTTCAACGCCTGCAACAGTTCGCTTTCCGTATTGTAATAATAATCAGGAGAAACGAAGTCCGGTTCTTTATCCAGTATGTTCGAGCAGGAAGTTGCCAACAGACATACGGTCATCCATAACAATATAGTATGCTTCATATATAACGTTTTGATTTTAAAGGTTTAAAAAGAAATGTCAACTCCTAAAGTGATAGTTCTCGGCCTTGGATAAGGAGACCAGTCGAAAGAAGGCGTCAGTGCCGTGGGACGGGTGGAAACCTCCGGATCCGGTCCGGAATATTTGGTCCAGGTAATCAGGTTCTGCGCAGAAGCATATACTCTCAACGACTTGATATTTATCTTTTTCAGCCATGCATTCGGCAGCCTGTATCCTAAAGCAACCGTTTTCAGGCGCAGGAAAGAACCGTCTTCAATGGTACGCGATGAATAAACAGCCGGTCCCTGTCCACCTATCCGGTAGAGTTCGTTCGTCTGGTTCTCGGGAGTCCAGCGGTTGGCAAAAGAAGCAAACATATTCAGTGAAGTACGGGCATTCGGGTCGCCACCTTCAAACTCAATGCGGTTAGCATTCAGCACATCGCCTCCGTAGCTCCATTGGAAGAATACATTCAGGTCGAAGTTCTTGTACTGGAAGTTATTGCCGAAACCACCGATATGTTTCGGGTTCGGGTTGCCGATAATAGTCAGGTCATAGTCGTTCACCACCCCATCGCGATTGATATCCTTGAACTTGATATCTCCCGGCTGAATCTTCTCACGTGCATTTCCATTATTGGGGACACCGTCTTTCAATATATACGATTCTCCTACCTTATCGAAATCGGTATATTGGTAAACTCCGTCAAAAATATGCCCGTAGAACATGGCGATCGGATGTCCCGGAATGGCGATATACGGATAAGCGTTGTTGAAGTTACCCCAGTTCACACGGCTTGCCAGGCTCGGCTCGTCATCATTCAGTGACAACACCTTGTTGCGGTTGAACGAGATATTGAAGCTGGAAGTCCAGGAAAATTCCTTCGTCTGTATGTTTTTAGTGTCAATAGTAAACTCAAGTCCTGAGTTGGAAACCGATCCTACATTCCGATAGGCGGACAAGAACCCCATGCTCGGTGCCAACGTAGCATTCAACAGCAAATCTTTCGTTTTCTTATAGTAATAATCTGCCGTGAACGAAATCCGGCTATCCAGGAATGACATATCCAATCCGATGTTGGTCTGCACGGTAGTCTCCCATTTCAGTTTGGGATTTCCCAGCGTTTTCGGCACTACCCCTTTACCCGGCGTGTTGCCTGTGCTATATCCGGAATCTGCCGTTATCTGCAAGGCTGTCAATGCTGCATAATCCGTCACGCGGTTATTACCCGTCGTACCGATACCGGCTCTCAGCTTACCGCTGCTGATCCATTTGATATTTTTTATGAATTTCTCTTCACCAAATCCCCACGCGGCAGAAGCAGACGGGAAATAAGCCCAACGGTTATCTTTCGGGAATTTCGACGAACCATCGGCACGGAATGAAACGGTCAGCAGATATTTGGACTTATAATTATAGTCTGCTCTTCCCAAATAAGAAACCAAACCGTTGTCCGTCTTGCTGATAGTGGCGGAAGTCAGTTCGCCTTCATCCAGTCCGGCAATTCCCAATGCCTCATTAGGGACATTGATTGCTCTGATTTCATCAATAAACGTACTATTATCCTGCACGGTAAAGCCACCCAGAACTTTCAGACGGTGTCCCTTCTTTAAAGGAACATTATAAGTCAGTGTATTTTCATTCAACAGGCTTGTCCGCTCCGTGTTGGTGATCCAACCGTTCACCTTATTGTTGGTATGACGATGGCCTCCTCGCGAATTAGAGTTATAGAAGACTTCTTTGCGTTGGTGTATCTTGTTATATCCACCCGTAATCTTCAGGGTCAGATTTTTCAATATTTTATATTCCAAATAAGCGTTGCCAATAAAATTGTAAGTGAACAACGGATTATACTCATTCTCTGCAGCCATTAAGGGATTGATACGAAGATCGGTAGTCGGGTCAGTTGATTCATCATACAGGTCGTTCAGCAAGTCACCGTCATTGACACCTGCCACCGGGCGATACCCCCACAGAGCATACATCAAGCTAGCCGTAGGACTGGTCTGCGATTCAGATACAATAGTACCATATTTCTTTGAATATGTATAGTTGGCATTAATTCCCACTTTAATCTTCTTATTAATAGTCTGATCGAGCACGAAACGCCCCTGATATTTTTTGTAACCGCTATTCAGCATAATACCTTGCTGATCTACCAATGACCCTGAAACAGAGTATCTCGTCTTTTCAGTACCACCCCTGACAGCTATATTGTGGCTATGCACCAAAGCATCCCTATACACCTTGTCCTGCCAGTTGATACCTTCGATGTTGCGATAATCTTCCAATGTCCTTTCGCCAGCCAAATAACGCTTACTGTAAACATTGTAGTCCGCTTCCAACTGATAGCGTACAAACTCATAAGGATCAAGCATTTCCTGCTGCTTGATAATTTGCTGTACACCTACCCAGCCACTGTATGTCACGGTAGGCGAACTAACCTTTCCTTTCTTTGTAGTCACCAGAATTACCCCGTTCGCACCTCTTGCACCATAGATAGCCGTAGCCGACGCATCTTTCAAGATTTCGATAGACTCTATTTCTTCGGGATTCAGCATATTTCCCACCGCCATTTCCAGCGGAAAGCCATCCACTACATACAAGGGAGAATTATCCTGAGTTACCGAGTTATTACCGCGAATGACAATCTGCAAATCACTGCCCGGCTGCCCGTCGGACGAAGTTACCTGTACACCCGCTACACGCCCTGCAAGACTTTCTTCAAAGTTAAAAACCGGCGCTTTACGCATATCTTGCACATTCGCCTTTGCTATAGCCCCTGTCAAATCCTTACGAGGTCCGGAACCATATGCAGTAATTACCACTTCCTCCAGTAATTCAGAAACGGCACGCAAGCGAACAGTCAGTTTCTTTCCATCCGCTACCGTCACCGTCTGCTTCTCATATCCGATAAAAGAAACCTCCAGATTTATGTTATCGCCATCCACCCGGATAGAAAAGTTCCCATCCAAGTCACTGATAGTACCCACACTTTTCCCGGCGACTGCTATAGAAGCCCCGATAATTGGTTCTCCTGTTTCAAAATCAATCACCGAGCCAACTACCGTTCGCGTTTTTGCCTGTTGGGCAACCTCCACACTGTTTATTTTTGAAACATCTTCTGCCGAATATACTACAGAAGAAAAGGAAATAGATAAATACACAAGACTACAGCATCTAATGTACCACTTCGCTTTTGAAATAACTGCGTTCTTCATGGTGCAATACTTAATTTCTCGTTAACAATTTAAATGGAATATCTAAGTTTTCAACGCTAGCAACTGGTCTACTCTGGTCTGCTAGACTTTGCAAACATAGTGATTATTTATTAAACTCCAAATAAATTTAAAGAAAAAAGCATAATCATTCCTGCAGGATTCTCCAGAAAGCCCATAAACAAAGGGAAGTGCACTTTTATTTTTTTTTCATAAGCAGGAAAAAGAAAAACGGGACACACCTCTTTTATATAGAAAAAGGCTATGTCCCGCAAATTATACCTTCCGAGAAGGTCAAAGTTTCAACTCGTCTTTCTAAGAGATGATTCCCTGATATTCAGTTTTGCATCCAGGATGATTGATTTCGAGGGCATTTTATCGTCATTATTGATATTATGCTTGATTTGCTCCAATAACAACTGTGCTGCATTCCTCCCCATTTCAAAAGTCGGCTGCTCCACACTAGTCAAGTTAGGTTCCACAATAAATGCTTCCTTTGATTCGGAGAAACCGACTACTGCTATATCCTCCGGGATTCTAATCCTGTTTTTTTGAAGAGTTTTCATCGCCCCTATCGCCACCGGATCATTCACTGCAAAGATTCCATCCGGCAATTTTTCCATTTCAAGAATCTGGTGGGCAGCCATTATCCCTTTTTCCATCATTATTCCACAATCGATAATCAAAGCCTCGTCAACCGGCAATCCATACTTTCGCAAGGCATCCATATAGCCGCTCTTACGTTTCTGCGCAATGAGCAAATCTTCAGAACCCGCCAAATGGACGATCCGCGTGCATCCTTGCCGTATCAAATGCTCGACCGCAGAAAAAGCCCACTTATAATCATCAATAACCACATAGGGAGCATTCAATTCCGCACAAATCCGATTGAAGAAAACCACGGGGAAATGATTCCGAATCAAATCAGAGAAGTAACTGATGTTTTCTGATTCCTGGGTAACCGAAATCAGAAAGCCATCCACCATCTGCGCTTCCAACGCCTGCATATTCCGCAATTCATTCTCATGCGACTCATTAGACTGCATAATCAACACATGATATCCTTCAGGATTGAGCACACTCTGAATGCCCATAATTACCTCGGAAAAGAAGGAATTGACAAATTCAGGTACAATCACTCCGATAAACATAGACTGGCTCTGTTTCAGACTCAACGAAATCGGATTCGGCTTATAATTCCACTTTTCCGCAAGCTCCAGAACCGCTTTGCGCGTTTCCGGGTTGACATCCCATTTATCACACAAAGCTCTGGAAACAGTAGAAGTCGAAATCTTCAGCTCCTTGGCTAAATCCTTGATAGTCACTCTTAATTTACTCATAGTCTAATCCCCTTTCTTAAAAATTGCCCGAATATAATCAAATTCCCGTGATTGAGATGTTAAAACTCCAAGAGTTTAATTTCGGGAACGTTTGCGGTAACGTTCCCGATGATTTATATTCCGAATTGCTTGTTTATCTGTAGAATCGAAAATATATTTGCCGTCGGCTTTGAGGTTTTTCAAGCCTGTTTTGTTAACTAAATCATTTGATATGACTACTCTTGACATCATTACTATCGTACTATTTTCCCTTGGAGTTGTCCTCGTCGGACTGGCTTTCTCCAGAAAAGGTAAAAGCATGCAATCTTTCTTTGCCGCCAACGGAACCATGCCGTGGTATATGAGCGGACTGTCCCTGTTTATGGGATTTTTCTCTGCCGGCACATTCGTCGTATGGGGTTCCATTGCTTACTCCATGGGCTGGGTTTCAATTACCATCCAATGGACAATGGCTGTCGCCGGTCTCATTGTCGGAATGCTTATTGCCCCCAAATGGCATAAAACGGGAACGCTCACGGCAGCAGAATACATACACAAAAGATTAGGAAAGTCGACACAGAAGATATACACTTACCTGTTCTTGTCTATCTCTGTGTTTCTTACGGCCTCTTTCCTCTATCCGGTCGCTAAAATATTAGAAGTTTCCACCGGACTACCTTTAAATACCTGCATTTTACTATTAGGCGGACTATGTATTTTGTATGTCTCCGCAGGCGGATTATGGGCTGTTATCTCCACAGACGTACTTCAGTTCGTCATCCTGACAGCGGCAGTTATTATCGTAGTTCCTTTATCTTTCGACAAAATCAATGGAGTGACCGCCTTGATAGAGCAGGTGCCCGACACATTCTATAATCTTCTGAACGATGAATATACTTTTGGCTTCCTGATAGCCTTCGGTGTCTACAACACAATATTCCTGGGCGGCAACTGGGCATACGTGCAGCGCTATACCTGTGTCAAGACACAAAATGACTCCAGGAAAGTAGGTTATCTGTTCGGCGCTTTATACATCATCAGCCCGGTGTTATGGATGCTCCCACCAATGGTTTACAGGGTATATGATCCTTCTCTCTCATTGCTCGACGCAGAAGGGGCATACCTGATGATGTGCAAGGAAGTTCTTCCGAACGGACTTTTGGGATTAATGATCGGCGGTATGATTTTCGCAACTACCAGTGCGCTGAACTCAAAACTGAATATTGCTTCGGGAGTCATCACCAATGATATATTCAAAAATCTAAGACCGAAAAGTTCCGACCGTACTCTGATGTATGTTGCAAGAATCTCGACGATTCTTTTCGGAGCACTCAGTATACTGATAGCTATGCTTATTCCTAAAATGGGGGGAGTTGTAAATGTGGTTATCAGCTTGGCGGCATTGACAGGTGTTCCTTTATATCTGCCCATCATCTGGACGCTATTTTCCAAAAGGCAGACTTCGGCTTCGAATATCACCACTACTTTATTGAGCCTGGTTGTCAATGGTTTATTCAAATTCATCACTCCGCTGATGGGCTTCTCCCTCAATCGTGCCGAGGAGATGATTCTCGGGGTTACTTTCCCGATTGTATGCCTGACAATCTTTGAGATATATTATAAGGTAAAGAACAAGGAGTCTGAAAAGTATCAATCTTACTTGGTCTGGAATAAAGAAAACAATGCCCGGAAATTAAAAGAAATCGAAGAAAATGAATCGGCAGAGAAAGCGGGAAATAATTTCAGCAAACGGGTGATCGGTTATGGTATTTTCGCTTCCGGAGCCGGAATTGCGATATTGGGCGGCATGGCGGATAACGGACAGAGACTTATCATCACAACAGGCGTCGTTTTTGCCCTGCTCGGGTTACTGATGACAAGGAATCCAAAAAGGCAAGAAAAGAAAATATAGGCTGATATATCGAGATTCTCATTTAATGCTTATCTTCGTCTATATTTCATTTACAAAACAGCCGTACATCATGGATATGAATTTCAGAAGATACCCGATAGGAATACAGAATTTCGAACTGCTGCGCAATGACAATTACGTATATGTGGATAAAACGCCTTTAGTTTATAAATTGGCGAATACCAATACAACTTATTTTCTGAGCCGCCCCCGACGTTTTGGAAAAAGTCTGCTGATATCCACACTCGAGGCTTATTTCCAAGGAAAGAAAGAATTGTTCAACGGACTGGCAATGGAAACTCTGGAAAAGGAATGGACAGTGTATCCGGTGCTACATATAGATTTCAGTATAAGCAAATATGTAGTTGCCAGCAGTTTACGCGCATACATTAATTATCAATTAGCCATTTGGGAAAAGGTCTATGGGAAGTCTGAAGAAGAAGGGACATACAGCCTTCGCTTCAGTGGCATTATCCGTCGCGCTTATGAACAGACAGGGAAGCGAGTTGTGATATTGATAGACGAATACGATTCGCCAATGCTGGACAGCAACAATAATGAAGAAGTTCAAGCGGAAATCCGGAATATAATGCGGGACTTTTTCAGTCCTCTCAAGAGCCAAGGGCAATATATACGTTTCCTATTCTTAACAGGCATCAGCAAATTCAGCCAAATGAGTATTTTCAGCGAGTTGAATAATCTGCAAAATATCAGTATGTGGGATGAATATAGTGCAATTTGCGGCATCACAGAAGAAGAGTTGCGCTCCCAATTGCAATTTGATATCGAACAGATGGCTCAAGCCAACAACGAAACGTACGAAGAAGCTTGCACACATTTAAAACTACAATATGACGGATATCACTTCAGTAAGAATTGTACGGACATTTATAATCCCTTTAGTTTAATCAATGCATTTACTCAAAAGAGTTATGAGAATTTCTGGTTCTCAACCGGCACGCCTACTTTCTTAATAGACCTTCTGCAAGAAAGCGACTTCGATATTCGGGATTTGGATGCCACCACTGCCACAGCGGAACAGTTTGATGCCCCCAGCAATAGAATTACCGACCCGCTTCCGGTGCTCTACCAAAGCGGTTATCTCACGATAAAAGGCTACGACCCGAATTTTCAAGCCTATACATTGGGATATCCCAACAAAGAAGTAAGAAAAGGGTTTATCGAATCTCTCATGCCTGCTTATGTACATTTGCCTGCACGCGAGAATACATTCTATGTAATATCATTTATCAAAGACTTACGTATCGGGAAATTGAATGAATGCCTGGAAAGGATGAAATCTTTCTTCGCTTCCATCCCCAACAAGCTAAACAATAAAGAAGAAAAACATTATCAGACTATCTTCTATCTGTTTTTCCGCCTGATGGGGCAATATATAGACGTGAAAGTAGACACAGCTATCATCGGTAGAGCGGATGCAGTCGTGAAAATGCAAGATGCCATTTACGTCTTTGAATTCAAAGTGGATGGTACACCGGAAGAGGCGTTGGCACAGATTAACAGTAAGGACTATGCCATTCCTTATCAGGCCGGAAACCTGAAAGTAATTAAAGTCGGTGTCAACTTTGACAGTGCTACAAGAACCATAGGCGGCTGGAAGATTGAATGATTAATTTCTTGATTACAAGTGTCTTACCCTGGATTTGGTTGACTACTCTAAGTATCAACTAAAATAATAAAAGATGAAAAAGTCAGACATTACATTTAGTCTCGAACAGATTGTACTTCTTCGTGAGTTCTATTGTTC
>ERZ780168.1029-NODE-1029-length-31423-cov-5.110814_pt1 | contig 31423 bp, 39 predicted proteins | sample MGYA00510981_ERZ780168 | MGnify/ENA primary metagenome ERZ780168 (study PRJEB29588, sample SAMEA2158769) | human gut metagenome | biome: human gut; feature: human-associated habitat; material: faeces | place: Denmark | collected 2008/2010 ...
TAATGTAAAAGCTTTTTTTACCAAAACAGACTCCGATTATAAATTTATTATAACCTATTTTTCAAAATTTTCAAGTAAGTCTAAAAGTTTTTTATGAAGTATTACATTATGAACTCTTAAATAATCAACTCTATGTTCTATAGCAACTGCGTTTAATGCAAGAGTGTAGATATCTTTTACATAATTATCCTCGTTACTCATACCAAGAAGGCTTTTACGTGAAATCCCGAGCATAATCGGACAGCCGAGTGAATGTAATTCGTCAACCCGTTTAATTATTTCAAAATTATCTTTTTGTGTTTTCCCGAAGCCTATTCCGGGGTCTGTAATAATTTTTTCAACACCTTTTGACCGTGCAATATTTATTTTATTTTTGAGATCTAAAAATATTTCTTCCATCAAGTCATTATATTTCGGTGAGTTTTGCATGTTTTCGGGCGTTCCCTTTGAGTGCTGAATAATTACGGGCACATTATATTTTGCAATAACATCGGGCATTTTTTCGTCGTAATCAAATCCTGATACATCATTTATTATTTGAGCACCTGCCTTAATACATTCTTCGGCAACAACAGAACTTCTGGTATCAATGCTTAACTTTATTTTATCTCCGGCAAAATCAATAACAGGTAATAATTTTTCTAATTGATTTTTAACAGGAACTTCTGATGAGTATGGTTTTGTGGATTCCGCCCCTATGTCTATAATGTCTGCTCCTTCATTTATCATTTGAAGAAGGTGTTCTTTTGCTTTTTCAAAATCATTATATAAACCTCCGTCAGAAAATGAATTTTCGGTAAGGTTCAGTATACCTGCTAATTTTACCCTGTGTTCGGTTTTACATCCTGCAAGAAGCTTTTGCCCGAGCTCTTTTAACTTAAACGGCTGTAATTTTAATTTTTCCGCAATTTTTTTTATTTGCGAGGAGCTTGCACCTAAAATACAATCAGATTTTTCAATTTTACCTGTAATGACTTCTCTATGCGTTGCACAATCAGCCCCGACAGAAATTGCTGTTTGTTTTATAATATTTGCCTGAGCAGGAGTTAAGGAATAGATTTTAATATTTTTATAATCAAATTTTTCAACGGCTTTATGCACATAAGATCTGTCAAAGCCTATGCGGTTTAATTCCGTTTCCATATCTGTATTTTTCAGTTCACGCAAAATAAAATCGTGCATAAGCTTAGCTTAGCACGATTTTATATATTTAACAACTTTTAGTCAGCCACTTTGCTTTCAACCATTTCAGTCGTAACTTTTCCGATATCGGATAATCCTGATACAAGGGTTACAAATCCGAACAGATAACCCAGAGCGCCTGCAAACAATTTAAATGCCTTACTTTGAACAAGCGGTCTTATAAGTTTCATATTTTTAAATTTGGCACCCCAGTTAAGTATTTTGGTTTTAGCCCATTTTGCATTTCCAACTATTTTCGGCCATAAACCTTTTGATTGTTTTGCAACGCTTGTAACTGTTTTGGTAGTTTCGGTTACGCCTTTAATTCCTTTAGCGGCTTTTTCCGATGTACTGAAAAGATCAACTCCTGATTTCATAGCTTTGGAGCGTGCGGCAGCAGTAGTAGCCGCAACAGCACCACCGCCTGTTACAACTTTTTTTTCGGCATCTTTTTTGTCATTTTCGGTTTTATTTGCGGGCTGAGCCGTAAATGTTATTCTTTCGTTTAAAGAAACAGCCATTATTATTTATCTCCCGCTTCATCTTGTTCTTTTAATGTAGTGACACCTGAAGCTACACCGCCGGATGCTCCTACAAAATTAACCGTAGCTTTTTCGTAGGTTTCTTTTTTTACGCCTTTAATTTTATCCGTTATATGATTAAAGCCTTTTTTAATTGTGGTAAAGATATTTTTGATACCTTTTCCTATTGCTTTAAAGAATTTCGAAATCGGAGAACCGATTTTTGTTTTCGAGAATTTTTTCAAAGCATTTGCAGGCATAGTGTATGCTTCCGAGGCTTTGAATTTTGTTTTAACGGTTCTTGCAGAATCAATAATAAAACTGTTTGTAGCTTTAATATGTTTTTTCAAACTCTGAACAGGAGCTGATTTTGCAATTTTAGACATAGCCTGAATTGATTTTTTTGCTCCCCATCCTGTAGCCATACCGCCCAACAAACCCGTAGTAACGACAGCACCGCCTTTAATCATTGTTTGAGCGGGTTTAGGCAACTTTATTTCATCGTTATCAAGAATTTCTTTTAAATCTTCTTTTTGTTCAAGTAATTCCTGTCTTGTTTCATTATATTTTTTTTCTTCAAGTTCTTCCGGAGTTAACTTGCGAGGCTGCTTTTTTTGAGCTCCGAATGCAGGACCGTAATTGTTAGAAAGTTTAGGCTGTACTGATAACATATTTGTCTCCGTTAAAATAATTTTCAAGATACCTAACGAGCGTAAAGAATTTTTGTTGCTGATAAAATTGGTTTTTGTTAAAATTTTGTTACATTCTTTTTCGCACTTCTACGCCACATATTATCGCATATAAACTCTTATTTGTAAATAAATTTACTGCCTTGATGTGAAGACCTTTTAATAAATTCTCTGTCGATTTTGTTAAGGCAGTCAAATTTTTTGCCGAGCCATTGCGGCGCAATTAATTCCGAGCTTAAGCCGTTGCCTGCAAGACGGTGAATAGTTGTAGTTTCGGGAAGATATTCGAGAAAGTCGCAGACTGTTTGAACGTATTCATCTTCATCCATAAAATTAATTCCGCCGCTTTCGTATATTTGCGCAAGTTTTGTATTTTGCAGGGTGCATAACATGTGGATTTTAACCCCGTCAACTTCCAGTTCTGCAAGTTTTTTTGCTGTTTCCATAATCTCGTCATGCGTTTCCCATAGACCGAAAATAACATGGACACATACGTTTATGCCTGCAGATTTTGTTTTTTCATAAGCCTTTAAAAAACATTCAAAATCATGACCTCGATTTATTTTTTTTAATGTTTTATTATGAATGGATTGAAGCCCGTATTCCACCCATGTGTAATAGTCATCTTTAAAACCTGATATAAGTTTAATTTTTTCATCATCTATGCAATCAGGGCGTGTACCTATGGAAATTCCAACAATATTTTCGTGATTGAGCGCGGAATTGTATATTTTTTCTAATTCTTTAACAGGTTTGTACGTATTTGAAAAGGCTTGAAAATATGACATAAATTTTTCGGCTTTAAAGCGTTTTTTCAGGTTTTCCGCTCCGATTATAACCTGTTCTTCCACTGACAAGAGATTTGAATGCGCTTGAGAAAAACTTCCTCCTTCATCGCAGAAAATACAGCCGCCTGTCGAAATTGTGCCGTCGCGGTTAGGGCATGAAAAACCGGCATCAAGTGTTATTTTATAAACCTTAACGCCGAATTTATTTTTCAAATGAGCGCTGAATTGATTATAGCGCTTATCAGTATTATTAAACATAATTATGAATTTTTATTATCTTCTTCTTCATAAATCGGATAAACGTAATGTTCTCCGCAGTTAGGGCATACAACTTCCTGTTGTTTGCCGTTTTCAAGTTTTGCTACTTCAAATAGTGTTTTACATCCTGATTGTACACATCTGATTGCCCAGCTCGGTCTTATTAATCTTGCCATAAAACTTTCCTCTTAATTAATCTGTATTACAAGATTATTTTAGCATTCTAAGGCTTTTTGTGCAAGTCCGTAAAGATTAATTGACTGTTTAATTTAATATCTAAAGCATAGAGTTAGAATATTTAATGTTTAGAAAGGAGAATTGTATATGAAAAAATCATTAATTTTTCTCTCAATATTTATAGTTTCATTAATAGCATTTATCGATGCTAAAGACAGAATTGAAGAACTTGACGAAGTTGCAGCAAATACTCCTTCACAGGTTGAAATGAAACAAATGATTAATAAGCCTGAAGAACAAATGAAATATAACACAGATGCAATTAAAAACAATGTTAATAATAATGCGGAAAGTGCAGTTAAAAAACGAATTCAGGATAATCAGCTTATGCAGAAACAGCAGGATAATGTTGACAGACGAAGGGATTCAATAAATAATACAGTTAATTAAATCCCGTAAATCATATCTCCGTAAAATTCATTGTTATCCTGATTTTTTTGTTTGGGTTGCTGCGGTATTTTCTTATCGAATTTGAGAGCTCCGCCGCTGTTTGTATCTGTTTGTATTTCAATCGGTCTTACAGCTTTCGGGAAAAAACGCAATGTAATATTCTGTGATGCTGCCGGTGCGGCAATGTCTTTTGAATACATTTTTAATTTTTCATGCCACTCGGCAGCCTGCAAATAATTTTTAGCTGTGAAAACATTGCCGTTGTCCCCGAGTTTCATTGAATAATTATTACTCCATATTACAATATTATTTTCGGTATTAAGCAGTACTACCGAAGTCTCAAGCCTGAAAGGATATATGATATCGAAATCTGAACATATTTCAAGTATCTCCCATACTCCTCGTTTTACGGAGTTTTTATTTGTGACTGCAGAACTTGTTACAAGAACAATATAATTGCTTGAAAAATTTGTTCCGATATTTTTAAATGCACCGTAATCAATTTTTTTTGTATTTTTATATTCATCAAGAGCGTTTTGCGCTGAATTTTTTAATTCTTTATTTGAGTTCAATTTTTCTCTGATATCATAAAGCGTCGGCGACTTAATTTTGCCGTTTAATCTGTTAAAGTTTTTAATTATATCGTTAGCAATAATTTCTGACATTTCGTCAAAATTATAATAATTTTCTTTTGTTGAAAGCAGGTCTGCAGGCAAAACAAGAACATCAACAGCTGCAGCATGGACAGGAGATATTAAAAACGCAAGAATAACCAAAATTTTTACAAATGCTTTCATAATGTAATTATATCACAATATCCTTTACTTAAAGGATTATATTTTTTTTATTATAAAGTAAAATCTTCATATGAACTACGAAGAAATGATAAAATTGGCTGAAAAAGCCTCTGAAAATGCTTATGTACCTTATTCGAAGTTTCCTGTCGGAGCCTGTATATTAACCGAAGGCGGTAAAATTTATACAGGATGCAACTTTGAAAATGCAAGTTTCGGCTTAACTATTTGTGCCGAAAGAAATGCTGTAGGTTCTGCAATTGCTGACGGAGAAAGAAAAATAAAGGCAGCAGCAATATTTTCTCCCAAAATGGACAATTGTACACCTTGCGGTGCCTGCAGGCAAGTATTAAGTGAATTTAAATCTGACGAAGGTCTTGATATTATTACAAAAGTCCCTGACGGTATAAAAGTTTATCCGATTGAAGAATTACTGCCGCAATCTTTTGTTCTGTAAAGTATGTATTTAGTAGAGCTGGTTGTTAAATTATTTTCAAGAAAAAAGAAGGTTAAAGAGGTTTCATTCGATCCTTTTGCACAGGACGATATTGAAACCTCCGTAGATTGTAAACATATCTTTCTGCCTGTGGACAGCACCGGAGAAATTCTTGCATGTTCAAAATGCGGGCTTGTCGTAAATAAAAAAGACTTAAGAGATATAAATATTTTTAAAAGAAACTTTAAAATCTGAGGGGATAATCTTTCGGTATTTGCCAGCCTTCATATTGAATAAGTTTAGTACAATAGTTATGGTATTTTTCTCCACAACCATAGCCGTTTCCGGCGTTTAATAATCCTTCGCGTGTGCCGTCCCAACTCCATGCGTATGGCTCAAATGTCGCTTTTACAGTATACTTATTATCGCTTTCTTGCTGTCCTGTTGCCAATACGGGATTAAAGCGAAATGCAAAATTATTTATACCGCCTTTCGGGTTTTGTAAAGCTTTTTTGTTAACATAAAAGCCCATATCGTATATGTAATTTGCAACTTTAAGTATTCCGCCGTCATTTAAATAAATAAGGAAAGAATTTTTATCATTCGTTTTTTCTATAGAAGTTATCTGCAAGTGTTTTCCGATATACCTGTTAAACCATTCTATAGCTTCATCTGTATTACAACTTGGAGACCCGCTGTATCCGCAATCAGCAGCCCAGGTTTCAACATCTCCGTATTCTGCAACGGATGAGTTTATTGCCTGGTTCATAACTGAATATATTTTTTTTAATTTTGTAATAACTTCTTGTTTTTTGTGATTGGCAATTAGTGCAGGCATAGTTAAGGCCGCAGCAACTCCTATTATACCCAGTGTAATTAAAACTTCAGCTAATGTAAAACCCTTTAACCCCTTTTGCCAAGCGACCTTTGCGGGGGGGGGGCAACCCTTAACGCTTTGAAATTAAACATTTCAACCTCCTTTTTTTCTTATTATATACTATATGAGGTTAAATTACAATATTGCAGAATTATTTTTTACTTATCATCATTTTGGAAAGAATATTTTTTGCCGCTTGCAGCTGTGCGTCATTATGAGTTTTTACGTCTTTAAGACTGAATTCGACTTTAATATCGGGAGTAATACCTTTTTTATTGATATCCGTGCCTTTAGGTGTTAAATATTTTGCGATAGTTAGGTTTAAGCCGGTTTCGTTAGGCATCGGAATAATTTTTTGAACCATACCTTTGCCGTAAGTTTTTGTCCCCAGTAATTTAGCTTTATTATAATCTTTTAAGGCTCCTGATAAAATTTCGCTTGCGCTTGCGGAGTTTCCGTCGACAAGAACGATTGTAGGTTTCTTTACCCCGAATTCGGTATCTTGAGCGTTAATATCATATTTATAACCGTTTCTGCCGACAATGCTTACAATATTGCTTCCTTCCGGCAGGAATAAATTGGCAATGAATATTGCATTTGGTAAAAGTCCGCCTGTGTTGCCTCTCAAATCAAGGATTAAACCTTTCGTATCTTTGGTTTTTTCGAGAGCTTCCAAAAATTCGTTGGGTGTTGTAGAACCTATAAAGCTTGTAATTTGAATGTAACCTATATTTTTATCAACCACGGAGCTTTTTACTGTTTTAATTTTAATTTCTTTACGCATAACTCTTTTTAAGAGTTTATCTTTATTTCTTAAAATCGTGATATTTACAAAGCTGTTTTCAGGTCCTCTTACAAGGTTTGCAACCTCTGAAAGCGCAAGTCCGTTTACCTCTTTACCGTCAATTGCAAGGATTATGTCATCGGGCAGAAGGTTTGCAAATTGCGCGGGTGTGCCGTCCATGACATTTACAATATGAATTTTACCTGCTATTGATGTGATGTTTACCCCTATGCCTGTTATTTTTGAATTTATTGAATTATTTTGCTCAAGATATTCGGTTTTTGACATGTATCTTGAATATGGATCATTTAAGCTTGCAAGCATTGTATCAATGGCAACTTTAGCATCCTCATCATTTTTTATTTGTCCGCGGTAATGCTCTTTCCATCTTCCCCAGGCTTGATTATTAAGTTCTGCATCATAGTAGTTGTCTCTGATAATTTTCCAGCTGTTATCAAACAGCCTTTGTGAAGATATATGATCATGGTCAACCATTTCAGGCATTTCCGACACTTCAAAATTACTTACGCCCATAAAGATTTTGTTAAGTGTAAAAAGTGTTAAAACCAGAAGTATGAATATGATTAACTGACTTCTCTTCATACGAATATTTAACATCAAGAGATTTTTATAATCAATATACTTTGTAAGTAGTTTAGGAGATTAATCCGCATCACAAATCTTCAAACCCGGGAGAGGTTGACGGAAGGTTTTTATAACCTTCATTAGACATTACTGTCTTTTTAATATACTTGTTAGAGTATCCTCCGCGTTCAAATAATTTTTTTAAAGTATTTTCCCTTACCACAAGAGGATGAAGTTCATCGTTGCTTTCAGGATACAATTTAACTATTTCATACCATACCGATGCTTCCATAGTCCAAGCGTAAGTTTCTTCCGCAAGAGAATTATATTCATCCTGATGGAGAGCTTCGTGTGACAGTAAAGCTGCAAGAGCACCCGGAGGGGCATCTTTATGGCGCGGGTTAATAAAGATGAAAAGCTGTTTATTCTTTTTCCAGCCCAGTGCATCAAACTTTGCATAGTCAGGGTTAATTGTTCCCAGATCTCTAAATTCGATTTTTACGGGACGACCGGAAAGGTTATTCCCTAAAATTGCGTTTCTGGAAAATTCTCCGTTAGTACCCTTTAGCATGTCCAGTGCAACATAAAATACTTCATCTTTCCCTACGGATTTATACATTGGCGTAATCTGTTTAACATACTGCGAAGTATATTTTGCGGGATATGTTTTAGGCATTTCTATCAGTTCTTCATTTTTCTTTGCCGATAATGCGGGCAATTGGAGTGCCAGAACTGTTGTTGTAATAAATAAAATCTTTTGTAATTGTTTACTATCCACTAATCTTCTCCTATAATATTAACTAAAACTACAACTGTAGCAGATAATTAATATTATAATTATATTAATTCCGACGTCAAATTTTATTTTGATTTTCTGTTTAGTGAGGCGAGTTCTTTGTACATAATTTTATATTCCGTATTTTCGGATATACTTTCAGCTTCTTTAATGTATTCAAGAGCTGTTTTATAATCTTCTTTTTCTTTGTAAATTTTACTCATTTGCGCATAATATTCTGCGTTATTTACATCATACATTATAGCCCGTTTCATACACTCAATGGCTTCTTCAAAATCTTTTTCCGTAAACCTTACAAGTGCTAAGTAATAATAGCCTGCGGCAAAATTCATATCAATTGAAATTGCCTGCTGTGCATAGTTCTTTGCTTTTTCATAATCACCTGAAGCAAAAGCCGCTTTTGCACCTGTTGTGTATGCGGAAATATAATTTTCATTTTCACTCAAAATTTTATCAGTAATTTCTAAAGCATTGTCATATTTTTTTTCTGCAATATAAATTTCCGCAAGCTGACATTTGTAATTCAGGCTTTCAGGTGTTTGTGAAATAACTTTTAAAATAGTGTTTTCTGCTTTTTCAAAAAGCGAAAGTTCTCTGTAAACTTTAGAAAGAGCAGCGAGTGTAAAATTATCTTCACAACCTTCTTTAATGTTATTTTCAAGTTCTTCCTGCGCGCCGAGAAAGTCTTTTTTCTCAAATTTCAAAAGCGCGTTCAAAACATGAGCAAGACTGTAATCAGGATTGTGCTCTAAAATATAATCAATTTCTTTTTGTGCTTTTTCAAAATTTTTCTGTTCAAAATAAAGATATGCAAGCGAATATCTGTACCCCGGAACATCAGGGGCAAGGCATATTGCCTGCAAATAAGCCTGTACAGCTTCTTTAAACCAGCCGTTAAAGAAATATGCATTCCCGAGATTATAGAAATAACGCGGATTGTTTTTATTTTTCGCAGAAGCTTTCGAAAAATATTTAACGGCATCAATAAACTTCATATCTTCAAGTGCAAATAATCCTAAATAGTTTAAAATTTCAGGGTTTTCTGAAGTTTTGGAAAATGTATTAAAAATATTTTTCGATTTTTCAAATTCGTTTTCATCAAAGTAAATTTTTCCGAGAAGTACAAGAGCATCTTCATTTTCAGGATTAAGCTCCAATGTTTCGTTTAACTTAATTTTAGCTTCGTCCGGTTTTTCGTTATCGTAATAAGCTTTTGAGATTCCGTAAAGAATTTCATCATTTATAATGTCAGAACATTCAAATTTTTTAATTTTGTCCAAATCTCCCGTTACTGAAGAAATATGTATCAGCTCAAGAAGATTTTTTGTATTTTTTTCAATATTAAAAATTTTTTCTGCTGTTTCATAAGCATTGGTATAATCATTTGAGAACATATAAATTTTTTCAAGAATTTTCAATGCTTCAATATGTTTTTCGTTTTTTACAAGAACTTTTTCAAGATAACTGGCTGCTCTTTGAAAATTATTCAATAAAAAGTAAAGTTCACCGAGTTGGAACAGAATTTCAATATTATCGCTTTCTTCTTCCAATGCTTTATAAAGCATCTCAATTGCCTGTTTATAACACTTTTGCGCCTTCAAATCAAATGCCTGTTTAATATATTCCAAAGTTTCCTGCATTTATGCTCCGTTATTTCTTCTTATGGTTTTTTTTGTGTTTATTTTTCTTTTTCTTTATGTTTTGCTGCTGATTATTATTAATAAGGATTAAAACTTCATCTTCCCCTGCCATTTTAAGGTTGTTTCGAGCAATTCCTTCAAGGCTTGACATAGAAGAAAACATTTTTATATCCTGTTTTAATTCCTGGTTCTGGTTCTCTGCGGCATCTCTGATTTTTGTCAAAGTGGAGATTTTAGCCCTGTAAGAAATTGTTTTCGAAATATTCAATATAGCCCCGAAGCCTATCTGAATAAGGCAGAACAGAAGAACAAGCGTCAAAAAAGAATAGTAAAATCCTGTTTTATTTTTGGATTTCACGGACGCAAATCCGCTAACTTCTTCCCGTGTATTATCCTGTTCAGTATTTTCAGCCATAAAACCTCACACCTGAATTATAAACGAAATAAACGCGTAAAACAACAATATTAGAATAAATTTACAATTTTAATTTTGTTGAAAAGTTAAGTTCTGTTTTAGTTGTAACATTATCCGCGTATATAGTCTGTTTGGCTCCTATTTCAAATCTCAGGCGGTCTGTGTCTTTTTTGCCGAACGGGTTAATTGAAAATATTAATGCTCCTGACTTTCTGTTGCGGGTAATATCCGCTTTATATTCATTTTTAATTGACATATAATTGTTTAGTTTAAATTCGGGAGCAAGCGAGATGGTATCATAAAACAGGTTATAAGTTGTATTTAAATTCTTTTTGTAAGTTGTGCTTAATGCAAATCTGCTTTTTTCGTATTTGGTAAACAAACCCGTTTCGGATTCCAGCATTGCTATATTGTCGACTTCGCTGCCGTACAAAGCGCCGAATGTCAAATTCCCTCGAGTTTCGGCTGCTCTTATTGAATTCGGTGCAATCTTATATTCTTCATTTTTGTATCTGTTTATTGTTTTTGATGATGAGTGTTTTGTTAAGTTTAAGCCTTCGGAAGCGGCTATTTTCTGTGGAACTTTTAAATTAACTACAAAATTGTTATTATCATCTTTTAAATAAATAGCTTCTGCATCTTCAATATATTCGGCATAACCTTTAAGAACGGTTGCTCCGAGAACAGCTTCTTCATCATTTTCTCCCGACATATCGAGCATAATTTCTTCATCGGTATTTTCATCTGATGAAACGGATTTTTCATTAATGTAGTTATCTTCGTCTGCTTCTTTTTCTTGTTTTGTTTCTTCGGGTTCGTTGTCAGGAATTTTATAAATGAATATATTCGGAAGATCATTTTCTCCGCCTGATGACGGGAGCATTTTTTTGTTAATCGAAAATGCGGGAATTTGCATAACCATTAGTGATAATAAAAGTAATAAAACCTTGCTCATATAAATATTTTAAAACATTATAAAACTTAGTCAAATTATAAATAAATTTTCAGGTTAATCGGTTGAAAACTTCCATAAAATTTGTTATATTTGTAAAGGATATATATTTTGAAAGGAGCGATTATGATAACAAATGAAGCAAAACAGATGCCATTTCTTCAAAAGTTTCGCAACTTTTGTGTTGAGGCATCTACCTGCGCAGCAGTCGGGGGGGGGGCGTTTTAGGGCTTTTACCTTGTTATTTTGGGGGTTGTAAAAAAAATAAAAACCGTTATAATAGTGATATAGCACATCACTATTATAATGAGGTTTTAAATATGAAAAAGGCATTTACGTTAGCAGAAGTTTTGGTCACTTTAGGTATAATTGGTGTTGTTTCTGCAATGACTGTACCTTCTTTGATGCAAAATCATCAGAGAAAAACTTATGTTACACAGTTGCATAAAATATATAACGAGTTACAGCAGGCAAGCCTGCAATATATGACCGACAATAATGCAATTAATATGAAAGAAGCGGGGATAATCAGCGATGATGCAGCTTCCGATTTTATAAAAAAGTATTTTAAAGTTGTGCAGGATTGCGGTGCAGATAAATCTCCCTGTTTTCCCGAACACACTGTATACAAAAAGTTGTCAGGAGCTGAAAATAGCGTCTGGGTTGGGAAACGTCATTTTGTTCTGGCAAGCGGAGCTTCCGTTTCTACATATTATCATCCGGAAGATGAATTGCTTCTTGAATTTTGGGTAGATATAAACGGACAAAACGGACCTAATATAATAGGCAGAGATTTGTTCGGGATGTATATGTCTGTAGACGGTGTTCTTGATGATTTAACTTATAAATTTCCTTTATCAAAAGAAGAAAGAGAAAATAAATTTAATACAGTCTGTAAGGCCGCTAACCAAGGAAACTTACATGGCTGTTTCGGTAAAATTCTTAACGATAACTGGGAGATGACATATTAGGGCTGTACTTGAAATCAAATTCTGCTCGTGGTATCCTTTTTGTGCTGATTTATAAATAAGAAAGAAGGAAAAAATGACAGACGTAAGAGTCAGAATTGCTCCGTCACCAAGCGGAAATTTACACATAGGTACAGCCAGAACGGCTTTATTTAACTATTTGTTTGCTAAAAAAAATAACGGAAAGTTTGTTTTAAGAATTGAAGATACTGATGCCGAGCGTACAAGTCAGGCTTATATCGATAATATTTTTGACAGCTTAAAAGCTTTGGGTTTAAACTGGGATGAAGGTCCCGATGTAGGCGGACCTTACGGTCCTTATACACAATCCGAAAGGTTTGATATTTATCCGAAATATGTCCAAATGCTTCTTGATAAAGGCTTTGCATACGAGTGCTACTGTACTCCTGAAGAATTGGAAGCTGAAAAAAAAGAAGCTGCTGAAAATAAAAAACCTTATGTTTATACAAAAAAATGTTTAAACTTAACAGATGAAGAAAAGGCAAAATTAAAAGCAGAAGGCAGAAAACCCGCTATAAGATTTAATATTGCCAAAGCGCAAAAAGCTTTCCACGAAACTTCAATGCTGACTTTTGAAGATATGGTTAAAGGCGAATTGCATGTTGATACAAATCTTCTCGGCGACTTTGTTATTATGAAGTCAAACGGAACTCCAACTTACAACTTTGCTGTCGTAATTGATGATATGTTAATGAAAATTTCGCATGTAATCAGAGGTGAAGACCATATTTCAAATACTTTCAAACAAATTTTGATATTTGAAGCTTTAGGTGCTGAAGTTCCGAAGTTCGGACATTTGGGCATGATTTTGGCTCCCGACAGAAGTAAACTTTCAAAGCGCCATGGCGCAACTGCCGTTTCCGAATTCGTTGAAAAGGGTTATTTGACTGACGCTTTGATTAACTTTGTTGCACTTCTCGGCTGGTCGCCTTCTGACGGTCAGGAAATTAAAACCGTAGATGAAATTGCACAGGATTTCAGAATTAACGAAATTTCTTCATCAAATTCAATTTTCGAATACGACAAACTGAACTGGATGAACAGCCACTACATTAAAATGCTTTCTATTCCCGAATTGAAGGAAAGGTTAAAACCGTATTTGACAAAATATGATTTGAATGAATTAACAGATGCTCAATATACACGTATGGTTGAAATTACATATGAACCTTTGACGCTTTTATCTGATATTACTGACGCTGTTCCTTATTTCTTCGGTCAGGATGTAGAATTTGACGAAAAAGCAAAAGAAACCCTTGATACAGAAGTATCTCAGGATGTTTTAAAAACATTTATGGAGCAGGCTCAGGAATGGGAGTGGACAGAAGAAAATCTTCATGAAAAACTTGAAGCTTTCAGAGCATATTACAAAGAAAAAGGCGTTAAGCCGAAAGTTACAATGTGGGCAATAAGAGCAGCTGTTACAGGCAGAATTTGCGGGGCTGATATGACTGCAATTCTTGCAATTATCGGCAAGGAAAAAACATTCCGCCGTGTAAAAGCCGCAATGAAACAGACTGTATAGTATAAAAAATAACTTAAATAAAAAACGGGTTTGATAAAAATCAGACCCGTTCTTATTTTTTAATAAATATTAATAAAATCAAAAAATTCTTAAAGAAATTTTTGTCTGGACCGTAAAAGGTTATATATGTATTGCTAATATATTTGGGGTTGATTATGGTTGATATCTACATTACTTCTGATGAGATAAAGAAATATATTTTTATGATAGTTTTATTCAATGCGATATTTCCTAAAGTGTTGGAACAAAGCGGAATGATGGTAAATATAGAAGATGCCGAGGATCCGACGAATATTCGCAGAATGGCTTATGAAAACTTTATAGACCGGTATGATTTGTACGGTTTAAATCAGATAGCAGAGTAATTATATATCATCGCGCTTTTTGTCGCTTTTGGTGATAATAAGTTTTCCGGCTTCAACTGTATATTCAACTAAATCTGTTTCAGGATTAACTTTAAGCAGTTCAAGAATTGTCTTGTTAACTGTTAATGCCCATCCGTTACCGTTTCTCATTAGTTTTCTATACATTTCTTACCTTTTAACCTTACGTTGTACTTGACAATATCATAGCGAATGTAATATTATAATTCTAACGATACATTTAATGGTTGAATGTATGTTTTATTGCTTCTTCAACTAAGAGCAGACACCCCACGTCTGCTCTTTTCATGTTACAATTCTTTTATGGAAGAATTTACTCATTATACGGTCATGAAAAACGAAGCCGTTGACGCGCTGGAATGCAAATCAGGCAAAATATACGTTGATTGTACTCTTGGCGGCGGCGGGCACAGCGGCTTAATCTTAAGCCGTATTCAGCCTGACGGAAAACTGATTGCTTTTGATGTCGATGAAGATGCAATTAATGCCGCTTCCGAACGTCTTAAAGATTATAATAACTTAACAATTGTTAAAAATTCTTATACTAATATTAAAAAAGTTTTACATAACCTCGGAATTGAAAAAATTACGGGCGGTGTATTGTTTGATCTCGGCGCATCATATCACCAGTTCCACAAAGGCGAAAGAGGTTTTTCATTCTCGAAAGAAGCCTCCCTTGATATGAGATTTAATCAGGATGCGGAGTTTTCGGCTTATGATGTTGTTAATACCTACGCCGAGCAGGATTTGGTCAGAATTTTTTCCGAGTACGGCGAAGAAAGATTTTCAAAAAGAATTGCAAAAAAAATTGTTGAGCAAAGAAAGCTTAAAAAGCTTGAAACAACTACAGAATTAGCTGATTTAATAGTAAACTGCACTCCTCATGTAAAATCGTCAATTCACCCTGCAACTCGTGTGTTTCAAGCAATCCGTATCGAAGTAAACCAAGAGTTAACAAATGTAAAAAATACTCTGAACGATGTGTTGGATTTGCTCGACTTTGGTGCTATAATAAGTGTAATAAGTTTTCACTCCTTAGAGGATAGGTTAGTGAAACACTTATTTAAGTATCACTCGCAGAGGTGCCATTGTGATAAATCGCAGATGATATGCCACTGTCCGCCTCCGATACTGGAATTGGTTAATAAAAAACCGATAACGGCGGGTGATGAGGAGATAAAAATTAATCCTCCGTCGAGAAGTGCCAAGCTTAGAATAGCAAAATGCATAAGGCACTAATTAGGTTAGAACCTGGGGTAGAGAAGTTGAATACAGCAAGAGTAAGATTATCAGAATTAGAAGTTTCGGAAGAAAGATATTCAAAACAAGCATACGTTAATAATCCGATTAGAGAAGAAAATCAAGTTATTGAAGGTTATTTTCAGAAGGAGATTTCGCAAAAAGCCATGGCTATAAGAAAAGTAAATAAAACTTTATGCGCTTTACTCGGTGTTGCGGTGCTTATTGCATTCGTAGGCTATTACTTTGCGATGTCCAACGAGCTTACTCTTAATAAGTTGAGCAGACAGATTACCACTCTTAATGATGAAAATGCCGAATTGCAAAATCAGTTAGACAGATTAAAATCTTTTAATAACGTTGACAGCAAAATGATGCAGTATAATATGCTTCAAAAAGCAGCTAAAGTTATTGAAGTCCCTGCTGTAACTTCATCTGTTGCCGTTGACAGTAAACCTGAAAAAACTGCTTCTTTTAATTGGGCTGTAGGTTATTAATTATACTTTTGTTTGAAATTTCCCATACTAAAGTATGAATTTTTGTAAAATTCATTAAAGTTTTTTTCATAACGTGCCGTAATAAACTTTGAAGGCATGTATGTAAGGAAAATTTCATGAAAAACGAAGAGAATAAAAATGGTGTGTCACTCTTTTCACAATCTGATTACCTTGTAGGACAGGATCCGATTGAAGAAATTTTTGCGCTTAATTTAGGCGATTTTATCGCAGAAAATCTTATTTCGGAAGATCTTGCAAGAAAAATCGGAAACAGTGTTAAAGATAAAAAATCAGGTCTGATTAATCAGCTGAAAGAACTTATTTCCATATATTCACTGCAAAATACATTATGTGTACTGAGTTTTGACAAATCCGAAGAACAGGCAATTTATACATCTATTGCACAATCAGTAAAACAAATGTTGGAAATTAAGGCATGCCGTATTTATCTTGAAAAAGAAAATGAATTAATTCTTGCAGGGGCGACTTGCGACTGTGATATTAAATATCCGATTGATGAAAATTCTGCAGCCGGCAGGGCTTTTATTTCGCAAGAGACTGTTTATGGTGATTTAACGGCAATTCCGATGTATTGTAATATAAAATCTACAGGGGTAATTGTTTTAGATAATTATGCTTCCGTAAATAAAGAATATATTAATCTTGTTGAAAGCATTGCAATTCTTTTTGCTACTTCAATGACTTTACAGCATGTAATTGATGAAGCAAATAAGCTTATCGATGATGAACATTCAACTGTTGGTGATTTACAGCACATAAGAGCTGAACTGACAGCCTTAATCGGTGATTTGTGCGACTATCAGCAAAGTTTTGTAGAACATCTTGCCTATGCCGTTGATACAAAAGGGCAATACACTGTATCGCATTCAAAAAATACGGCGAAACTTGCAAGACTTATTTGTAAACAACTCGGTTTAAATGAAAAAACAACCGATTTAATATATTATGCCGGCTTATTGCAAAATATCGGTAAAATCGCGCTGCCTGAAAGGATTTTTGCCGCTAACGGAAAACTTTCTCCTGAGGAATTGAAAAAAATTCAAGAACATTCAAATATCGGCGTGCATTTGCTGATGAACATTAACTTCCTGTCAGAAGTTGTTCCTTATATAACTTATCAGAAAGAAAGATATGACGGCTCCGGAGAACCTGAAGGCTTAAAGGGACAATCAATTCCGTTCGGTTCAAGAATTATTGCCGCTGCAGACGCTTACTCGGCAATGACCTCTGACAGACCTTACAGAAAGGCAATGCCTGTTGAAAAGGCTTTGGAAATTATGAAATCTGAAGCAGGTTCAAAGTGGGATCCCGTTGTGGTAAATACTCTGGCAGAAATATTAAAATAATCAGCAATTTCATATATAAAGAGGCACCATTAAAATATGGTGCCCCGCTATTTATTATTGAACTATACTGAATGAAACTATTTTATCAATTGCAATGTTAAGCCAGTCATATTTGAAACATACATAATCATTACATTTACAGTCGTCGCCGTCGCAGGTGCAGAAATCCGAAAGCCTGCAGACTAAAGCATTTTCTAAAGTGATAAAGTCATCATGGCATTCTTCGCATTTGCCTTCCGGTTGAAATAGATTACCGTCAATTTTCAAATGTCCCGTAAAAATTGTAATTTTGTTAGTTCCGCTTTCTTCAATAATTTTACCTATGGATTTTAAAAGATGTTTAGACATAAAATACTCCTTTAAGTTTTTACAAAAATACTATAAAGGAGATAACAAATTTTTTAATTGCTCACAAGGCTATTATTACGGTTTAAACCCCGAAACTTTAGACGCAATCTCTCTGTAATCGGGAAGTTTATCCATGGTTAAAATATATAAAGACGGTGATGCGCCGTCCCCTACATTCGGAAACATATTTGCGTCGTCGCATCCGCCCTGAAGAAAACTTTCCATAGAGCATAATCCTTTTGTAACCTGGGCAGGAAAAGTATTGCTTATGAAAGGGAAAATATCTTTATGCGTAGATATACAAAGGGCCGTAAGTTCATCTGAAATATCCCCGCATCCGACAGTAAACGTGTGAACATCTTTGCCAAACCTGTTGGGTCCTTTTCTTCCGTTTGTATCAACAAGAACCTTGAAAGCATTTGCATCGACGTCAACATTCAGCACCATGCCGTCAGGTAATGCGTAAAAACATCCTATTCCCGTCCTGTTAACCATGCCGTAACCGTTAGAAATTTGCTCCCCATAATAATTATAACTTACATCAGGAACCCAGCTGCCCGCAGAAGGTCCGTCAGGAGCCGATTCAACATATTTCATCTTTTTTGCCACTTCCGCAAATGCGTCACAGTTATTGTCGCCATATCCCATACCTTCTATACAGGTCGCGATATCTATTCCTTCACATCCCTGATCGGCTTTAAACATAATAATGGCATTAGAAAAATTAGAATATAATTTTTTAAATGCTACTACATATTGTTTATTGTTGTGTTCATTAACAAGTGACGGTAATGTCATCGCTGCAACAACTCCTATAATCCCGAGGGTTATAAGAACTTCCGCAAGAGTGAATGCCGATATTTTTTTTATAAAGTAATTTTTAAACACCATTTTTCTTATAATAGTTTATTTTTCTATAGTTTTCAAGTAGTTAAGTTCTGTTAATTTTTGTCATAAATTAGTCAAAAGAATATGTTTATGTTACAATATTGTCAAGGGAATTAGACTAATTAAGGGGAGAATATAAAGAATATGGCTGACGGAATTACAGAAGTAACCAATGAACAAAATACAAAGGCTCAGGAACCCGAAAAAATAGAGGTTCATGATTTGCCCGATAACAATGAAGCTATTGAAACAAAGACTTCTCAATCTTATGATGCCAGCAATATTCGTGTATTGGAAGGTTTGGAAGCAGTCAGAATGAGACCCGGCATGTATATCGGCTCTACTTCTCAAAGGGGGCTTCACCACTGTATTTATGAGATTGTAGATAACTCTATAGATGAATCTCTTGCAGGTTTTTGTACAGATATTCATGTTACCGTTAATAAAGATAACAGCGTAACTGTTGAAGATAACGGCCGCGGTATCCCTGTTGATATCAAGCCCGAAACCGGAAAGTCTGCTCTTGAAATCGTTCATACCGTACTTCACGCAGGCGGAAAATTCGGTGACGGCGGTTATAAAGTATCAGGCGGGCTTCACGGTGTAGGTGCGTCTGTTGTTAACGCGCTTTCCGAAAAATATCGCGTTGAAGTTTCAAGACAAGGGTTTGTATGGCGTCAGGAATATATGAGAGGCGAACCTCTTTCCCCTGTGGAAAAAGGTGAAGCTACGGATAAAACAGGTACAAAAACAACTTTTTGGCCGGATCCGGAAATATTTACCGAAACCACTGAAATTGATTGCGATGTAATTGCTAACAGATTGCGTGAAATGGCATTTTTAAACAAAGGTTTGAAAATTATTTTCACTAACGCACATACCGATGAAACGGAGATTTTCCACTATGTGGGAGGTATCGCAAGTTATGTTGAATTCTTAAATCAAAACAGAAATGTATTGCATGAAAAACCGATTTATATTGATAAAGTTGTTGACGGAATGCAGATTGAAGTTGCAATGCAATACACTGATGCATACAGTGAAAGTGTTTTATCTTTTGCAAACAACATTAACACTCATTCGGGCGGTACTCACTTAACAGGTTTCAGAAACTCGTTAACACGTGTATTTAACGATTATGCCAGAAAAAATAATATATTAAAAGATTCCGATCAAAACCTTTCAGGCGAAGATGTAAGGGAAGGCTTGACGGCAATTGTGAGTGTTAAGATATCAAATCCCGAGTTTGAAGGTCAAACAAAAGAAAAATTGGGAAATGCAGAGGCTATGGGCGCAACTCAAGATGCTGTCCGCGATAAATTACAGGAATGGCTTGAATTTAACCCGAAAATAGCTAAAATTATAATAGAAAAAACGCTGCAGGCTCAAAGAGCAAGAGAAGCCGCAAGAAAAGCAAGAGAATTAACAAGAAGAAAATCAGTTCTTGAAAATTCAACATTGCCTGGTAAACTTGCCGACTGTTCAAACAGAGAGCCTGAAAAATGCGAAATTTATATTGTTGAGGGTGATTCAGCGGGAGGTTCCGCTAAACAGGGCAGAAACAGAATGTTCCAAGCTATTTTGCCTTTGAGAGGTAAAATTCTTAACGTAGAAAAAGCAAGACTTGATAAAATTTACGGTAACAATGAAATACAATCTATGGTTCAGGCTTTCGGTATAAATATCAGCAGAAACCCTGATGAAGTAGATTTGGAAAAGCTTCGTTACCATAAAATTATTATCATGACAGATGCTGATGTTGACGGTGCGCATATCAGAACCCTTTTATTGACATTTTTCTTCAGATATGCAAGACCTTTAATCGAAAACGGTTATGTTTATATTGCTCAGCCGCCGTTGTTTAAAGTTACTCAAGGCAAGGTTTCAGAATATCTTTATGACGAGCATGCGCTTGATAAAATGCTTAAAGAACGTGGAATTAAGAGTTTGAGCCTTTCAGATAAAACAAAATCAAGAGTTAAAACTGGCGATGAACTTCTTGAACTTATCAAAAATATGTCGGCGTTTTATAACTCTTACAACAACCCGATTTTAAACTTGTATCCGGCTGTTGTATTGAGAGGTCTTGTTCGTTCAAATATTACGCCCGAATGTTTTGAAGATCAGGCAAGAATGAATGAGATTATTGAGTACTTAAATCATTACTTGCAAGACCATGCTAAAAACTATAATATTCAGGAAGCTGCAAATTATGTGTGCTCATTGAAATACAATCCTGAAAATGCTAAATATACAATTCAATTGAACTTCAATGAAGAAGAACATGTATTGATTACTCAAAATATTGTTAAGAGCTCGGAATACAAGAGGTTAAAAACAGCTTATCCGTTAATCAGAGATTATTTAATCGAAGAAGAAGATACGCTTATCCTTGAAACAGACACCGAACAATATGAAATTAATTCATTTGAAAAACTTCAAAAATTTATTGACGACAGAGGTTCTAAAGGATTGCAAATCCAACGGTTTAAAGGGCTCGGTGAAATGATGCCTCAGCAGCTCTGGGAAACAACAATGGATCCTGCAACAAGAACTCTTTTAAAAGTTAATGTTGAAGATGCAATGCTTTGTGACCAGCTGTTTGACATACTTATGGGCGACAAAGTTGACCCGCGCAGAAACTTCATTGAAGCCAATGCGGTTTATGCAACAAACATTGATACATAAGAATTAAAAAGGAGAGTAAATACTCTCCTTTTTAATTCCAAGCTCCGCCTGTTCCTCGTTTTGCCCTGGGTTGCTTATAAAACTCATAGTCATCTTTGAACTGCATACCGTCTTGAACAAATTTTAAATAACATTCATAACTTTTCCATGCATACGACTCTGTTTTACACGTACTTTTTTCATAGCGTTGGTTCGGAATATACCAGTCGTCGTCTATTCCGGGCCATCCACAACTATGAGGTGAATGATTACATAAATATGACGAATTTTTAAAATTAAATAATGCTAAGGAAAAATAATCTCTGCCTTCTGCTCCTGTAGACTCTCCACTCCTGCAATTTGTACTTATCCCCCAGTATAAAGACTTAAAGCTTATTGACCTGCCGTTAGATTTTAGTAAAGCACAAGTTCCATCTTGTAATGTAACGTAAACATACATATTAGATTTTGTGTCATACGTAACTTTTGCAGTAGATAAATTATTTTTGTAATAAGTATCATAAAAAGTATGTAAATTAGTATCATAATTCCAAGTACTCCAATCACCGTATTCAGCTTCAGCTTTTTGAGTAGCTTGCGCTATGGTACTGTAAAATTTTTTCAATTTTGCTTCCGTTTTCATTTTTTCCAAATGTGGGATAAGCTGTGGAATAACTAAAGCTGAAACAATACCTATAATTCCTAAAGTAATTAAAACTTCTGCGAGCGTAAATCCTTTTCTACAGAGGGTTTTGCGCCCCCCCCCCTAAAAATGTTACAGACGTAGTTGTACTAAAATTTTGTAATATTTTTTCGGGTAACATTAAATTGTAAGTTGATCTTTTCATACTTATTACTCCTTCTATATATTTCGTAATTATTATAACATTTATTTACCGTGTTATCAATATTATTTGAATTCAAATTTTTCTTGATGTAGTATTATTACATAGATTATACGAAAGAGAGATTTAATATGACAAAAAAAGAATTAATTTTTTTAGGACCCCCTGCATGCGGTAAAGGTACGCAGACAAACAAATTAGCTGAATACTTACATTTTCCTCACGTTGACACAGGCTCATTATTGAGAGCTGAAATTAAAGGAGAAACTGAAGCAGGAAAAGAAGCTAAAGCTTATATCGATAAAGGACAGCTTGTTCCTGTTGAATTAGTTACAAGAATTATTAAAAACAGACTTTCTCAGGAAGATTGTAAAAACGGTTATATTTTAGACGGTTTCCCGAGAAGCGTTGAACAGGCAGAAGAACTCGAAAAAATGAATGCAGAAATCGATAACGGTATTGATACAAAATTCATTGCCGTATACTTTGATATTGATACAAGCATTCTTGTTGAAAGAATTGTTAACCGCCGTTCCTGCCCTGTATGCGGAGAAATTTATAACCTTGAGTTTAAACCTCCGAAAGCTGCAGGACATTGTGATAAAGACGGTGCAGAACTTACTCAGCGTAAAGATGACACAAGAGAAGTTGCACAATCCAGATTTGATACATATAATAAAGAAACAGCTCCGTTAATTGATTACTATACTAAAAAAGGCGTTTTAAAATCAATTGACGCTAACGGTTCAATTGACGAAGTCTGGGAAAGATTATTAAAGGTAATTCAATGATACATAGAAAATCACGTGATGAAATTAAAAGAATACGTCATGCAGGTCACATTGTAGCTCTCGTGCATCAAAAGATGAGAGAGGTTATTGAACCCGGTATAAGCACAAAAGAACTAGATAGTATTGCTCATGATATTATTCGAAAAGAACGTGCTATTCCAACGTTTTTGGGATATCACGGTTTCCCGGGTTCAATATGCGCTTCAATTAATGAACAGGTAGTTCATGGTATTCCTCATGAAGACGTAAAGGTTAAAGAAGGCGATATAATAAGTATTGATGTCGGTGCAACTTATGCAGGTATGGTAGGCGACGGAGCTTGGACTTATCCTGTCGGAAAAATCAGTGATGAATGCCGGAGACTTTTAAAAGCAACCGAAGAAGCTCTTTTTGCAGGTATTGCGCAAATGAAAGCAGGAAATGTATTAGATGATGTTTCAGGTGCCATAGAAGCCGTTGCAGTAAGAGAAAAATTAGGTATTGTCCGTCAATACGGCGGTCACGGCGTAGGACATGAAATGCATGAAGAACCGTTTTTGTTTAACTATAAAGTCGGTGACAGAACATTGCTTAAACAGGGTTATGCAATCGCAATAGAACCTATGTTAAATCTTGGCGGTGATGCTGTTGAGGTTGCCGATGATGAGTGGACGGTAAGTACAACAGATAAAAGACCTTCGGCACACTTTGAACATTCCGTTCTTGTGACCGACGATGAACCTGTAATAATTACGCAGCTTATGGCGTAAGGAGAATTTTATGAATTACTATGTCGGCTTATCGCTTGCGGCTTCGTCAGGAATGGACAGCGGAATTGCGGTATTAGACGAAAATGATACTCTTATTCTTGTGGATAAATTATACACAATGAATGATGTAATGTTTTTTTTCGATAATTTCCCGTCGCTGAAATATTCAAAAATATGCGTTTCTCTTGTCTGGGACAGAACTATGCTTAACGGGAAATGGCGTATACTCGGCAAACCTTATCAGATGGTTGCAACAAATCCGTTAATTCCCAATCGTGAAGGCTGGACACAGAGATATTCTACACGCGGATGCGAGTATTTTAAATCTTTGACGGAAAAAGGTGTTGAGATTAATCGTTTTGAATTATATTTAACACGACAGAGTCTGCATTTAAATTCATGTTACAAAGAACGCTCACCTGCTGATTGCAAATTTTTACAGCAAACTTTGAAAAATGAATGGCATATTGATCTGCCGTTAAATATGATGCCTATGTCGCAGCTTGAAGCAATTGTAGGTGCTATTCTTGCAAAAGAGAACACTAAAAATCCTGACAACATAAAAGTATTGTCCCATTTTAGAGATGCAAATGTGATAGATGTAATAAATAATCCCAAACTGCTTGCAGTGTAATTATTCTCTGCTTGTTAATAATCCTAGTGCCAGACCTATTGCAGCACCAATTCCTGCTCCCCATTTAAATTTTGTTCTCTTTACTCCTCTGAATGCTTCGTTAGAGGTGTTGTCCATTAAGCTCGGATTTTTTTTAAAGGTATCAAAATTCTTTACAAAATCATCTTTTAAGTTTTTAACTGAGGTTTTGTCATTAATTTTTTTATCAAGTTCAATACATTTTTGTGTAATCGCTTTTACGTCTTGCGGCAAGCCCATTTCCTGCAAAATCATTTTACTTTCCGTCGTAACTGATTTGTTATCAACTTCTTTTGCTATTTTTGCAAGTACTGCGATTTGAGCATTGGTTTTTTCCTTTGTAATATCAATAGCTCTTTGCACGAACAAATCTTTATTAACAGGAAGATAATATGCATTCATTCCTATAAGAGCTCCTGCCATCATAGCACCGATTTTTCGTTTTTTTGCAGCTGCCGGATTTGGTTGGTAATATGTCATTGACGGGTTTATTTGTGAAGCCATAAGTCTGCCTTATAATTTTAACCTTGTTATGTATAAATCCCGTAAAAAAATTTTTTTGCTATTTATTGAAAAATGAATGAAAATTTATTATAATAATTATTGTTAACAATTTTATTAAAGGAGCAATTATGACAACAAATGAAACAAAACAGATGCCATTACATCAAACATTTCGCAATGTTTGTGTTGAAGTGGCTACCTGCGTAGCAGTCGGGGGGCAATTTAGCAGCTCCTAAACCTGCGTTTACACTTGCAGAAGTATTGGTAACATTAGGGATTATTGGTGTAGTTTCTGCAATGACTTTGCCTACATTGATGCAAAATCATCAAAGAAAAACTTATGTAACCCAGTTACATAAAGTTTATAATCAGGCTCAGCAAGCGCTGCTTCAATACCAGACCGATAAAAATGCCGTTGATTTGAATGAAGCAGGATTGGGCAATACAGCGTCACAAGTTGAATTTATAAAAACTTATTTTAAAGTTGTTCAGGATTGCGGAACACAACCGGTACCATGTTTTAGTGATACTTATAAAAAACTTTCTGGAACACCTACAAACCTTGAAAATGCAGAACATTTCTTTGTTCTTTCTGATGGCGCGGCTATAGCAACAACTGCCTTGTCAAATAACCAAACCATTAATTTAGTAATGGAAATTTGGGTTGATACAAACGGGGCCAAAGGTCCTAATATAATCGGCAGAGATTTTTTTATTATGTATGTATACAAAAATGGTGTTATAGATGATATCAACTTTGAAGAACAAAGTGATGGAAATAATATAGTAAATGTACCTTTAGATGCGGAATATCGGGAACGTATGTTTAATACTTACTGTCTGGGAACAAGTGGAGCCCGCAGAGGTTGTTTCGGGAAAATCCTTAATGATAATTGGGAAATGACTTATTAATAATATTTATAACATCATTATGAATTTCTTCAATTGATTTTGCGGCATCAAGAACCTTAATTCTTTGAGGTTCTTGTTTTGCAAGTTCAAGGTATCCGTTGCGTACGCGGTTATGGAAATCTATCCCTGCGCTTTCCATTCTGTCTTTATCTTTGCCGACACGTTTCATAGAGGTTTCGACATCAATGTCAAAAACAAGTGTTAAATCGGGTTTACGACCGTTAGTTGCAATATTATTCAGCATATTAATTCTTTCAATGTCCAATCCTCTTCCGTAACCCTGATATGCAACTGTGGAATCTATATGTCTGTCGCAAAGAACTATTTTGCCTTTTTCAACTGCAGGATTAACTGTAATATCAACATTTTGTGCTCTGTCTGCAAGAAATAAAAAGGATTCACATCTGTCTGAGACATCGCCTTCATAATTCAAAAGAATTTCTCTCACCTTTTCGCCAAGCCCTTTACCGCCGGGTTCTCTTGTAAGTACAACATCTTTCCCTGTTTTTTGTAAATATTCAGCCAGCAATTCCATCTGGGTTGTCTTTCCACACCCGTCTGCTCCCTCAAAAGTAATAAATAGTCCCTTTTTCATTTTCTAACCTCTTTACTTAATTATATCAAAAAAATCTTATTTGTGTTTTACCTTATATTATGCTAAAATTCACCTATGAGGAGAGCTTGTATGGAAACTAAAATTACTGAACTTAAAAATAAAATAGAATTTGCTTATAAAAGAAACCCGAATACACCGAGAGTTGCATTTTATCTTAACTTCTCGATTAATAACTATCCTAAAAATCCGGGGATGTATTCTTTACTGGTACGCTTGTTTATGCAGGGTACCAAAAACCGTACGGCTCAACAACTGTCAGAAGAATTGGATAAGTATGCTATCGAATTTACTGCAGAATTAAAACTTGATTATATAAAATTTAAGTTTGTATGTTTGAACGAAGATTTTGAAAAAGCTCTTGAAATATTTACAGATATAGTAAAAAATACTACTTTTGAAGAATTTGAAAAAGAACGTACAAAGCTTCAGGGAGAAATTATTGCAGAACTCGACTCCCCGCGTGCAAAAATTATAGACAGCTACTATAAAAATATTTATGAAGGGCACAGTTATGGATATACAAATACTGTAATTCTAGAAAATTTGAATAATATTAAAAAACAAGAAGTTATTGACGGTTACAAAAATATTCTTGAAAATAGTAAAAAAGTTTGCGCTTTTGTGGGAGATTTAGATTTTGATAAAGTCAATAACCTTCTGGAAGAAAATCTTGGCGACATTGCACCGTCAACTCAAAATTTACCTTGTTTAGCCCATCCTCTTCTTACGGAAACAAAAAATGTGGAAATTATTCAACCTGATTTAAATCAGGCGCATATTTTGAAAGGCTGGCTGGTCGCTTCTGCAGCCAGTGAGGATTATGCTTCTATTGCACTGTTAAATATTATTCTAGGTGCAAGCGGTTTATCTTCCAGATTGTTTTTGGAACTTCGCGACAAAAAAGGGCTTGCATATGTTGTAAGAAGTGCTTATGATGTTGCAAGACTTTCTGCAAACTTTTCTATTTACATAGCTACAGAGCCGAACAATATTGAAACTTCTTTGAAGGGATTTGATGAAGAAATCGAAAAGATTAAAACAATACCTGTCAGTGAAGAAGAACTTGAAAATGCAAAAAACAATATATTCGGTAAATGGGCATTTATCGGAGAAACAAATTCGCAGCAGGCAAATTGGCTTGCTCATTACGGAGTTATGGGGTTCGGCTTTGATTTCCATGAAAAAGCCGTTGAAAAGATTAAAAAGGTTACACCGCAGGATATTATTGCCTGTGCCAATAAGTATTTTAACGATACTTATGTACTGTCTGTCTTAAAGCCGTAACCTTGTCAGGTAATGGAATGCGCCTGAATATAAGCAATAATATTCAGGAGGCGGGTTTTGAAAAACTTTTATCTGGTAACTTTAATCTTAATATTATTTTTTTGCACCGGATTTTCAAATTCCGTTGTTGATATTTCAGTGTCCTATCAACCGAATGTCGACAAGCTCGAAGAAATTTTTAAAGCTTATCTGCCTTTAAATAAAAATGACATAACTTTCACTAAAGTTCCGCGCGGTCTGATTGTAAGTATAAACGAAGAATGTTTTTTTAACGAAACAGAGGTAAGGATTAAGGAAAGTTCGCTTTGCGTGCTTGATACAATAATAATGCTCTTGCAAAAACTCCCGAATTACTGCGTTGTTGAGGATCATACGGAGGAAAACAGCTATTATGATGAGAATTGGGAATTGTCTCTTGCAAGGTCTGCAAATATTGTTGAATACATGATTACTTGCGGAAAACTTCCTGCCTCACAGCTTTTTTCTCTGGGGTACGGGCAATACATGCCTTTCAGAGATAATGTTGCACCGAAAAACGGAATGAATAACAGAATTGACTTTGTTATTTTGGAATACGAGGCTAAGCGATGATACTCTGGCGAAGTCTTGTTGTTCTGTTTTCGCTTAATATATTTTTTAACTTCATAATAGCCTGAGCATGAAGCTGACAGACGCGTGATTCCGACATACTGATTGTTTCGCCTATTTCTTTCAGGGTCATATTCTCCTGATAATATAAAACCATTATAATACGCTCACGTTCGGGCAGTCTTCTTAATGCTCTTTCAAGTTCATGCTTTACATTTTTTTCTTCTGCCTGTTCCTGCGGATTAAGTTTATTTGTATCTTGAATTGTATCAATGATTTCTACGCTGTCATCGCTTGCACCTTTTTTGTCATAAAGAGAGGTCATTGTCGTATCTTCAGACAGTATTTGTGTAACCTTTTCAGGCTCCATATCAAGAAAACCTGCAACTTCCTGAGTGGTCGGCATGCGTCCGAGTTCCTGTTTCAGATGCTCCTGAGCATTTTTAATATCTTTTATTTTTTTTCTTACGCTTCTCGGTAAAAAGTCTTGAGCACGAATTCTGTCGAGAATGGAACCTCTTATCCTGATAAGTGCGTATGTTTCAAATCTTGTATTTTTCTGCGGAGAATATCTTTCTATTGCATTAATAAGACCTTCTACGCCGTATCCTGCAATATCTTCCACGGAAATAGTTGAAGGCAGAGTAACTTTAACACGTCCTACAACATATCTTATCAAATAAATATATTGAACAATCAAAGTGTCGCGAACGGCTTTATTGGATTTATCTTTAAGGTAATCCTTCCATAATGCCGCAAGCTCATCCTCCGTCAGTCTTTTTATATTATTATATGATGTAAAATCAAAACTTTGGCTCATTAAACTTCCCAAATATTGTTCAAATATCTTACATATCTATTCTATACAATACACGTTTGACTACATCATTTAAAAAGAGGAAATGTCTGAAAAATCCTAAAGTTTGCGAAGTATTTCGCATGCTTTAACTTTGTTGTTTCTGCTGTTCAGCATCTTCCTCAGACGGTTCAGGCTCGGTTCTGATTATTTCAAGCTTGGTAATTCTTGCTCCGTCAACTTCTTTTACAACTAATGTGAGGTTATTTAGCGTAACTTTGTCGTTAACTTCGGCAAGACGCCCTAAAAGTTTAACTACAAGTCCGCCTATCGTATCTATATCTTCGTCATCAATTTCTTTTTCGTTAATTTGGAAGAATTCAGCGAATTCATCAAGACGCATCATTGAATTTGCAAGATAGGTATTCGGAGCAACTTCAACAATGTCGTTTTCCTGTTCTTCTTCTTCGTCAAATTCGTCCTGAACATCTCCGAATATTTCTTCGATAACATCTTCAAGGGTAATAAGTCCGGATGTCCCGCCGAATTCATCTATAACAACAGCCATTTGCCCTTTTCTTTTTTTGAATTCAAGAACAAGATTATCCATTGTTATGGTTTCAGGTACCATTAAAATATCGCGCTGTATTTTTGTTATGGGGCATGTTTCATCTTTCAGCGAAAGAGAAAATAAATCTTTAACATGAACAAGCCCTGTAATATGGTCAATATCTTCTTCATAAACAGGATATCTTGTATACTGGCTGTCTGCTGCAAGTTCATTTAATTCTTCTATCGGCATGTCGCTCGGGATACAAACCATGTCTGTTCTCGGTATCATAACCTGTTTTGCCGTAAGATCAGAGAACTTAAATACATTATGAAGCATTTCTTTTTCTGTTTCGTTCAGCACTCCGCCGTTATAACTTGCATTAACGAGCATATCCAGTTCTTCTGTAGAGTGAACAAGCGAACCTTTATGAGAATGCGGAATATTTAACAATTTCAAAACAAAATTCCCAAACCCGTTCAGCAGCCAAATAAACGGATTAAATATAAATGTTAAAACCTGCATCGGACGTGCAACCCAGAGGGCTGTTTTTTCGGTATATTCCAACGCAATTGATTTCGGAATAAGTTCGCCGAGTACAACATGGAAAAATGTAATCAACGCAAATGCAATAGATACTGACATTGTGTGTGTTGCAATATTCCTGCTTATTCCCGGAAGGAAAGCGAAAACAGGTTCAATAATATGAGCAAGCGTTCCTTCTCCGACCCATCCTAAGCCGATACTTGATATTGTAACTCCAAGCTGTACCGCAGCTATAAATTTATCTAAATCCTTTAAAGCTTCCAATGCTATTTTTGCATTAAAATTGCCCTCATTAACGAGCTGTTCAATTCTGGTCTTTCTTACCTTGACCATCGCAAATTCGGAAGCTACAAAAAAGCCGTTTGAAAACAATAAAAAAGCTATTACAAACAAATTGAATATTGTATTACCGGACCCGTCCATTATATTTTATTTCCTTCTATATCAGTTTTAAGTGTAATTATAATATTATTTATAAAAAATTGCAATCCTATTCTTTCGGTTTAGGCATTTCAACTTCTTTAAGCTCCGTATAAATCATCGGAGAAAAACCTCTTGTTGTAGTTACTGTAATAACTTTATAAACAGGAGGGTTGCTCAGCAATGTCGGTGATGTGATATGATAAACTCCGTTTCTCATAATTTCGCTGTTTGTGTGTAAATGACCTGCGATAATAGAAACGACATTATTATGTGTATCAAGGACATCAAAATACTTTTCCTTTTGATAAACCATATGAGTAGGTCTTTCTTTTGCTGCTGTTAACGGGAAATGCTGGAAAATTATTACAGGATTTCTTTTATATTTTTTTAACTGTTTTTCCAGCCAGTTTAGAGTATCTTCTTTATAATATCCTATTGAACCCGGAATAACTTCTTTAGCTCCGTCAAGAACTATAAAAACAAATCCGTTTTTCTTAAAAACATAATTAGGTTTTTTGTATTTGTAAAAGCAGTTATTATCTCTGACAATTTCCAAATAGTGTTCTTTGGATAACCCGTTATTTTTAAATACGTCATGATTACCTATAACAAGATAATAAGGGACATCAAGCTTATTTATTATGTTTACAAAGTCTGGTAAATAAGCTGCTTTTGGAGAATCAAGATTGTCGCCCGTAAAAACGACGAATGATATGTCTTTTTCTTTATTAATACTTTTTACGGTTTGTTTAAGAACTTCTGTTCTGTATTCATCTTTTGCAATAAAGTGACTGTCAGTTACCTGAACAAATTTGACAACGCCGGCAAAAACAGTATTTTGCAGCAACAAAATTGAAAGTAAAGTTAAAAATATATTTTTTTTCATTCTTTTTTATGCCCTCTGGACAAATTATAACATA
>ERZ780168.1031-NODE-1031-length-31376-cov-84.072252_pt1 | contig 31376 bp, 26 predicted proteins | sample MGYA00510981_ERZ780168 | MGnify/ENA primary metagenome ERZ780168 (study PRJEB29588, sample SAMEA2158769) | human gut metagenome | biome: human gut; feature: human-associated habitat; material: faeces | place: Denmark | collected 2008/2010 ...
GTCTATGATCTTTGGATAACATGATTATATTGCCACGGACTTATGCAACTGTGCCAAAATTAATTAAAGGAAGTTGCGGCACCACCGCCGGGCTGTCGTATCATCGCTTTAGCGCTTCGCTTGCGAAGAATCGAGCCTGAGGTCTCGACCGAAAGGCTTCCATCCCTAACTCAGAATACAGCGAGCTTCGGCACCACTTAGTGTGGATCCGAGGCTCGCTTGCTGTATGGTAGGGCGCGAGGCTGTTTACCGTACAGCCCTGCCGAGGGGCTGTCGGGGTGTGGTGCGGAACTCGCACAAGGATTGTCATATTTGAGTAGGCATCGGCAGCAGCTCTGTGGCCGGGGCTTAGGGGTATGCCGCGATTGCGTCCACTACGTTGTCGTTCTTCATCGTTTTGGACGGGCAACGGGTGGTTGGGCGAGCCTTGCAATTATCGGCAACTCCGAGAGGGAACGGGGTCAGAACGCTGTCATTCCCGTTTTGGGGAACTTATGAACCTTGCCGTTTTTCCACTCGCGAAGTTAGAATGGACGTCTACGACTGGCAAGGGTACATAAATCGTCTGCAAAATTCTTCCTTTTTCTCTACGACAATTTTCGTGCCAGCGAGAGCTGAGCGGAGCTTGCTCCGGCTTAGCCGAGAGCAGCCGAAAATGCGCCTTGCGAAAAAGAGTAATTTGTGCGCCGACCCTTGACTTGGTCTATCGCAGCCTGGGCTGCTGCATGTCTCATTCTTTTGTTGCGGTGTAAAAATCGAGCTAAGGCCCACAAGTTCAACCCCTCAAAACTTCAAAATCATGACAGCTTCAGTTCAGACCTCGTTCTTCACCTCTCTCGAAAACGCCGAAAACATCAGCCGCAAGGCTCGCCGTTCCAACCGCCCTCAGCTCCGTATGTTCCAAGTCGATGTAGAAAACTTCGACAACGAAGTGGAGTCCTACGAAATCGAGGCCTACACAATGGCCGAAGCCGCCGAAATCGCCCAGAGCCGCTTTGGTGCCGATGCCTACAATATGAATATCTACTCGGTGAGCGAGTTCTAATCCGCTACTCACTCCTTACAGCTCCTTCGGGGGCTGTTGCCGTGCTACCGCACTTTGTCGGTAAACCGCTTCGCGCCTGATTTGTTTAACGCCATTCCGGCACCGCCTCTATGCCGTGGGAGCGGTCAGACCCTCCGCAAAGGTGGGTGCTCCGGGCAGGTGCCTTCCGGCCATCCGAGCTGACCGCTCCTTCCTCACAAAAAATCCACAGCGGCAAGTTGACTTCCGGCAGGTCGGCCTCCAGTCGGTTCGCTCTCGCGACATTCGAGAACTTGCCGAGTAAGCATAGCCGGTGAGGCATCGAGATAGTAAGTTCGCTGTGTGTGAGTTGTAGTTCGGCATTGCTTCGTGAGGGTGAACGATTCGTATTGTGGTCGGGTGAAGCACAGCCGTGATCGGCGCCGGTGTTCCACACGGGTTATTGCTGTCGCGCCATCGGGAAGCGGTAATGCCACAGCCTCGAAATGTTGGCACAGCCATTTGCCTTCGTTGTGATGATATGGTGTTGCACAGCCGTTCATAGGGTCTGACTTTCGGGCGCAACGACACCGCCGTTGCTTCCACGACCGAAGACGTTCTCCGTAGTTTGGGGTCTCTCTGTATCGGGAGCAGGTAATATGCAGCGGTGCTCTTGGCTGCGTCCGCATCTCGACAGTCTTTGCCCCGTCCTTGTACACGTACCGCTGAACCTGCTGCCGTGACGAGTGCGGAGTGACTTGTCTGGTCTCTCCGGCGGGGCAGTTTGGCCGAGTTGTCTGCGGTTAGTTTTCTGTTTGCCTTTTCCGTATTTGGGGACGTGACCCACGGCTTATTTTTCCTGTCGCAAAGGTAGGACTGACCGTTCATCGCAAAACAAGCCCTCCGGGATTATCTGCATGATTTTTTATAAATCTCCACCTTACAGGTAGTATTTACCGGCTTTGCCTTAAAAATTCACTTGAAATTTTTGCTTGTCCCTCACTTTCTCAGTTCTCCCAAATATTGCAACGTAAAAATTAAGAGCCTCGGCTCACATCTCAAACCCCAAACACTTCAAAATCATGGCAAAGAAAACTAAAAAATCCGCAGAAAACATCGCAGCTCAAACCGCAGCTCCCACCGTCGATACTACTCCGACCGTAACTCCCAAGCTCATCGTGGCTCAGCGCAAGTTCAACCGCTGGTACGTATACTTCAAGGGCGTGGCCCCCAAGGACAACGTCGGCTGCGGATGCAAAACCGCCAAAAGCGCTATCCGTTACATGCACCTGCTCAAAGCCCGCTACGGAGCGACGATTTCCCAAACCATCTACGAACGCCTCCAGTTCGAGGCCGCAAGGGAGGCGTAAGCCTCTCTTGCTTTCCCTGCAAGTCAAACCCTCAAGATTCACGACCATGCAACGCGAATATACCTGTTACACAACTTCCGGCAAATGGAACTTCTATGCCGACGATGACTTAGATTCCATAAGGCTCAGTCTTTTCTACTGTTGGCGCGACGGCGAAAACTTTGTCCGCGTGGAACGCCGTCAAGGCGCCGAACACTATACGCTGCGCATCTCTCATATCGACCACAATTCACACGAAACATTCACCCTCTAAAATCCAAAGCAATGCAAATCGACTACAACAAGTTCACCGAGTCAGAACTGCGGGTAATCCTCGAAGCCGCACGGACAATCAACTTCGCCTTCGGGACGCAGTTCCCGAGCATGAAGGAGCAGATGGCTCTCCTGATTGAAGACTTCCAGTTTCGCGCAATCAATCAGATTGTCATTCAGTCGCACAACGCCATTCGTTCAAAGTACATCGCCCGTGGCATCGACCCCGATGCACCGAACTTCGTTCCCGACAGCCTGGAGAAATAACTTCTCCAAACTGTCCGCATCGGCGGCTCCCTTCGGGGAGTCGCCAAATTTTGCAATAATGGCATTTTGCCCTGCGGTTACAACGATCTCCGGGCGGTGCCTTGCGGCCATCCGAGAAAATGCCGAGCGATATTGGACCGTAGCAGGGCAAGCCCTTTAGCCGTGAGGGCTGCCGGGCAGGTTCGCTCCCGCGACATCCGAGTTGCCCTAAATAATTCGATATTACCAGTAGACAAAAGCCCCGATTGTTGACTATCGTAAATCCGGATCATTCAAATCCAGTGTGCCCGTGAATATATCAATACCCAAATGATGTCAGTCGTTCAGCACGTAGCACTTTGTGGATATTGACACCGAAGCTGTTTGCGCCCCCTGTATTCCGCAATGAAAAGAAAGCAAAAAGTTATTGGTTTTAGCGTCCGGGGGCAATCGGCAGTCTGTGAAGCTCCGTCGCATGGGTCGCTTGTCGGTCATATCTGATTGGAGTTACGGCACAAAGCACTGATTTTCCTTCACAAAGGTAGTACAGCCATTCACCGCAGCAAGGGCAGGTTTGCACTCCGTGTTCCTCCGTTTTTCGATACTCTGCAAAACGGCAATCACCCTTGCTCTTCGGTTCATTACCGGCTGCACTTATACCTGTTCGTAAAATCAAAAGTGCTTCGGCACATAACTCTTAAATCAATCAGATATGATACTTCCCGACAAACGACCCGTTCAGAGCGACTTCGCAAACCTCACAGACTACTCGCTCGAATGCCCCAAGGGCGCAAGAAAGTTCTTCGCTTTCATTCATTTCACGGATGAATCCACGTGTCTCTGGTCAAACATCTTCACGTTCAACCGCTCCTGCGCACTGATGCTCACAATGGAAAAATTCGGCGACTGCCTCGAATATGTTTCGAGCATCAATATCCACGAGCAGGATTATTGAACGACCCTCGCTTCCTCTCCGCGAAGCTCCGAGAAATCGGGGCTTTTGCCGTATTTGCAGATTCATTATTCAACCGAGTTACCATTTGTTTATAGCGTTCATCTTTTCAGACCCACCTGGCTGGTGGCGTCCGTCGGCCATACAAACCTCCCTCTGTACTCCGCTTGCTGCCTACATCCTTCCAAGCCCGAGCATCGTTGGTCGAGGCTCCGCTTCACTCCACTTCGACTAACGACCGCTTCGGCTTTCGGGTCGAGAGATTGCCGTCTCCGTCTCCATTATCGCTTACACCGACACCGCTCCTGCGTCACGGTGTCGGGCCGCTGCCATTGCGCCTGGGACAACAAACTCTCTTGGCATCTCCATTTCCGCTTCCTCATCGACACCTCCGTTTCACTTCGGTGTCGATGCTCTCCAATTCCGATGCGCCCCGAAACCTCCGCTTGCTTTTCCGACTTGTAAGGACAGGCATCTTCACTCCGTCCTCCGGTCGGCGCACTGCCGCCGGCCGCCACCATCCTCCCACCCATAAGAGGACTGATGAACGCACGGTGTTTAGCCCGTGGCACTCGCTTCATTTATCGCCGAGGGCAGGAATGTTGTCGGCTTCGATTATCTTCCCCTCCCGGAATGTGTCTGTCGCAATGGCTTTTAACCGCTCATTCCGTCAGTCGCTTGCCTCCCCAACATCGCCGGCTCCGAGCATCGCTGTTCACGGGTCGTGCCTCCCTGTGAATAGCGACCGCTTCGGCTCTCGGGTCGAGAGATTGTAGCCTCCGTCTCCATTCTCGCTTCCTCCCGACACCGCTCCTGCGTCACGGTGTCGGGTCGCTGCCATTACGCCTACATCAATAAACTCTCTTTGACGGCTCCGCTTCTCTCCGCTGTCAACCCGACACCTCAGCTTGCTTTTCCGAGCCGTCGATGCCGAGATGCTGCGCTCCTTCCTCCAATCGCACGGTAGCCATACTGACAGCCGAGTTCTCCCACCCACAAGGAGTAGAAGCCGACAACATTCCAAGCCCACGGCCTTCTTCCGTTATCCGTCTGCGACGCTGACCTCGCCCCGCGCCCCGATGGGCGGTGCGCCGACTGACAACTTCGCTCCGGCAGCAGTGTCAACCACTGCGTCAACTCCGGGCAGCCTGCGGCTCACGGCGAGGGAGGGCCGGCTTACTGTCTGCGGTGCAAGCTCCTCGACAGAAAGCCTGTCGCTCCATTGCATTACACGACACCCTCCATTCGCCGTTTGCCCCGAGTGGACTCCGTTCCTTTGCCCCTGCCTACCTCCGCTTCGCGCCCTGTGTCATCACCGCCCATCGCCAACGTTCAGCCCCTCGTCTTGATAAATGTATCTGCGCCGAGGGAGAGCGGAGTGCTGCCGTATACGCGAAAATCCGTAAACTGGATTTTCACGCACAAGGAAGCGATTTTACCGCCCGTTCTGCATATTCCGCGAGGGCGTAAGGCTCGGAACGCACACGAGCACAGCGCAATGGGGGCTCTCCGAGGGCAAACAGGGGGCGAAAATCGTCCCCTGCACCCCTTAAATCGCTCATTCTTCGCTCTTTGCAAATTTCAACTCAGGGAATAAGTTGAATTTGCTTGAAAAATCACGTTAAAAAGTGTTTAACTGTGTTTGAGGCGCAATCTTGCATAGCGATTTTACCGCACAATCGGGTCGGCTCTCTGCATATTCCGAGAGGGCGCAAGGGGTCGGAACGAAAACGAGCGACAGATACTATGGAGACTGCCAAATTTTTTCGTGACAATTTGTCAGAATCGACGAAAAAACTTAATTTTGCATCGGACAAAAGAAGTTAGGTCGATGCATTAGACCGAAGCTATCTTGTAAGAGGCTTTAATCGGCCTCTTTTTTTGTCGGGTATGGACAAAAGAAGTCAGGTCTCCGCAATACCCGATGCTATCCCGGCTGAAGCATGGATAAAATCAGGGTCGTAATTCTCATTCTTTCTCCATATCGTATATATGATTATCAAGAGCTTGCGTTCTACCGCTACAAGCCCTTTCAGCTTGCTCGTTCCTGTATTTCTTTCCGCAATTCGTTGATAGAGATCAACAAACTTTCCTGTGCCATGCGTGGCTGCCGTCATCGCAGGCATGTATAGAAGCCGCCTGATGTAGCGGTTACCTTTCTTTGAGATATGCGTTCGCCCGGCATAATCTCCCGATTGTCTTTCCACGATATCGAAACCGGCGAAACTCGTTACCTGCCTGGTATTCGCAAACATCTCAAATCCATTGACTTCGCAAATGATTTGGATTGCAACCAGCTCGCTGATGCCCTTGATTGTCGCAACCTTCTGAATCTTGCGCTTGAAGTCATGGTCGGTATAAGCGAGTTTCTTCAGTTCCGCCTCCTCATGCTCGATCATATCGCCGAGGCACAGTATGTGTTCTTCCTCGGACTGTAAGATGCTTTTAGGTGTGCGCTTGGTCGATTTGTACGCGGCGAGGCGCGTCATGGCCCTGGAGCGTTCCTTTTTGAGCGCGAGTATATGGCGGCTCAAAGTCCGCAGCTCATGGTAGTTGCCAGTCATGGGAGTCCATAACTTCAGGGGAAACATACAGCCATAGCGGGCGATGATCTTAGCGTCCACCTTGTCGTTCTTGGTCTTGATATTCTCCACCTTCGTGAAGTTCTTGATCTTGGTCGGCAGCACGACGCTCACCGCCCATCCGACTTCATGACAGTAGTCAACGAAGTTCTCATGGTATACTCCCGTTGACTCAAGGACAACGGTGCTGATACACCGCTTCGTCTTCGAGGCTACATGGAGCAACAGTTCCGAATACCCTTTCGGAGTATTGGAGAATGACTTAGTGCCCACAACCTTCTGTGTAGCCTTTTCGAGGATGGCGACTTCAAGGGTCTTTTTCGACACATCCACGCCGATGATGAATTCTTTTAGCTCACTCATATTCTTTTAGGTTTAATTGCCTGGTTTTCTCTGCATTCTCTCGTGAGGTCTATTCAGAATGAACTGCGTTCTTCTAGGATACTATTCTTGCTTCGATGAGAAAAAATGGAGGATGCGGTAATTAGTCTTTAATGTAACCGACATACGTTGTGACGTTGTCTACCTACGGGTCAATATTCCGCATCCTCCCGGCAATGTTGAACTTTATCTTTATATACAACAAAGGTAGTGTTTTCGACTCAGTATATTACCTACTCGTATCAATCTGCGGTGAACATACACCGGAAACCAGTGTTGCTTGCGCGGTTTGGACGATATTACAAGCTCGCTACCGTTCATTGCATATTCCGATAAAGTGTCAAATTGATATTCGGTGCAAATATACGAGCGCGGTGGGGGATGTGCAAAGCCCCTACGGGGGCAAGCCCCCGTAACCCCCAACTCACTCATTCTTCAGTCGTTACACATTTCAAGCCACTACAAATTGGAGAAATTTGTAGAATAGGACCCTTGAAATATGTCCAATTTGCCTGAAAGTCAAATTTTTAAGGCTTGATTTCGATAGGACCCGACCGGCTTCTGCCGCCCATCAAAATCAAGGTCGGACCGTTCCTTCCCGACGCCCACCCTCTCGCAATTGCGCAATTATAACACAACACTGAAAAGCAGTACGAGGAACACCATTTGAGTTTGGCATCCCTCGTGAAATTTTTAATTGAAGATGTGATTATATTGTTATTCCAGCTTGCTTGCAGAGAAAGAAAAATGTACCTATTCCGATGCGACGTGTTGATCGCAAGAGGTTGTTAAATTTTCGGTCGCAATCGGTTTGATTGTAGCTGCTATTCATCGAGCTGACCAGATGAAACCATTGCCGTCCCGTTTCGCCAAGCGAGGATAGTGAGGCACCCACCTTCATCCAATCATCATAGTTGATCGTAAGGTCGATATGGCACTGCTGTATCTCCCGACAACATGCTGCGACTTTTTCCTCGGTTTCGCTTTCAGAAAAGGAATTGTGAAAATTGAAAGGTGGCTTAGGGGGCTCGTAGACACCTGCGAATGGTTTGGCGTTAAGATTGATATATTGGTGCAGGTCGTAACTTTGGCAGCGTAAGCGACACACATCGCTACATGCTTTATCGACATTGATGTTCATATCGGCAAACACTTTTACCAGTTTGTCAAAGTGTGCTTTATGCCGATGCGGATATTTCAGAGGGATTATCACGAAGTATCCTCTCCCGCTTACGGAGTGCGCGGCGTACATTACTTCGTCAATCTTGCTCAGCACATCTTCGATTAGAGTATCAAAGTTGCTGATATGCTGATTGTCTTTGCCGTCGATATCTACGCATATCAACCCGCTGTGTTGTTTTAAGTTCTCGGCAGACCGGACAGGATAGAAGACTCCGCTGATGGTTGCCTGGGGTAGTGACAGCTTGATTTGCTTGCGCCGCTCGGGGTCTTTGCACGACCTCAGCGTATTTATAGCCCCGATATTGACATTGAACAGGAAGTCGTAGAGCGACATCACCCTGCCAAAGCGGTCGCGGACACCGCGATAGACACTGATTTTTATGTTGTGTAAATTTATCATACGATTGATATATTGGAGGTTAAGGTTAATTATAGCATAAAAGCAGTGATTTTCAAGTAGATGACTATTAACTTCTTCTTAACCTCGCAATCTGCGTTCTCTTATAAAATCGAGAGCGCCGGGGTTAAGATAAGGTTAAGACAGTTCCAATTGATACATAGTGTGTTATCGGGGAATTAACCTTAACCTCATTTTGCCTTCATCACTTTGCAGATATATGCCGGCGCTTTATTGATAAGTGTGGCTAAGGCATTTTGCGATACCGAGGGATAACGACGCATAAACTCACGCAATATTTCTGCATTGGTCAACTCATTGGCCAGTTTTACATCAGAAGGCGCCGTGAGTCTTTCGTACACTATAATGGCCATTCGCTCGAAGTATGCCATGCACCGAATAGCATATTCCATGGTATTCTCGCGGATGGTATAGTAATCGTCACGCGAACCTTTCTCTTCGGCGACTTCAAGAGCGTGAACCGCTCCGGCTAATCGAAGAACATGGATTTGCAACTTGCTATAGATAGAGCGTTCATAGTCGGTTCTCGCTTTATCTTTCTTAATCTGCAATTCGTTGTAGTACTGATTGTAGAGTGTATCGGCTTCTTTGCCAAGACGTACTTCACCATCTGTGGTGCGGAACAGGGTGCGATGCACGTTCCCTTCACCGTGATAAATATTCTCGTAGAGCATTCTCACTATTGCGCTCCATTTATCTTCAATCTCCTGCGGTAACGTATCATGGTTACGCTGAGGATATTCGATATTTTCTGCGATGCAGAACAAGAAGCGCTGGTTCAGGCCATTGGTCATGAATAACTCGCTACCGAAAGTTGCCCGAAGCATACCGGTCTGTAAATCCCCAAGCACATTGCAGAACGGATTTTTGATGAGCATAGTGAAGCTGCCCTTGCGGTCAACCTTGATGTCATCGCAGTCAAACAGGCGAAGCATCTTCGATATCGGTGCAGTTCCGCCATTCTGGTACTGATTTCGGGAGTCGAACATTCCTTTCATCTCAGGACAAATAAGAATGGTACCGCGTTTATTACCGGCGACACCGTTAACGTCACTGTAATCATTGTTCATATACAGGATTTCGCTTCGACGTTCATCAGTACAGTCATCCAGGACGATTGACGGACACTTCGGTTCATCATCAGTGCGCTCCTTAACTGGCACAGCTTTCCAGTCATCGTGCTGCTCCTTGTACGCTTTGTACAATTCAGCATCAATCTGGCGCAGAGGCTTCGTTACCAATTTTATCGGGAAAGTCTTGTTACTTCCGCTGGGAGCAACAAAGACGAACCAGAGCACCGGCATATTGGGATATTTGCCTTCGTTGACCTTTATCTTCTTGCCTACTGCAGTCGATGCTGTAGCCAACACTGCCGCAGTAACGAACTCCATAGGGCAGTGATAGATTTGGCACACACTTTCGATATACAATCTGACAGTGGGAGGTAAACCGTCGATAGGCAGTTCGATGCCAGTATTCAGCGATAGCTTCTTGTCCGGTTTAACGATTACTTTATTTTCATCCATGGCATTCTGATTTTGTGGATGTTGAGCAAACGCATTTTGCTCTAAGGCGAATTGACGGGGTGAAGGACTCATTGTTGACTCCTTTCTGAGCAAGAGTGATACTGATTTCATTGAGGCTTTCAACGGGCAGACCTTGTGACACCATTTCAGCTATGGCCATTTCAGCTATGGCATTGATTATGCCAGATGCATAGGCGTAAACATCAGTGTTGGTAAACTCTTCGTTTTCCTCGATGTTCTTGCTCTTGTAATTTATGGTAATCTCTACTCTTTTCATAATTAGCGACGTTTGATGCGGTGAGACTTAAGGTAATTGTCCAGGTCGCTGCGAAGAACATATATCTTGCGACCGGTCTGAGAGAAAGGAATGACGCCCTGGTCTCGGTAGTTTTGCCAGGTCTTTGACGAAACACCGAGAATCTTTCGCGCTTCCTCCGACGTGAGCCATTCATCTGCAGGCTTCGATGCTGCACCCTGAACATCGGCAGCCCGATGAACCACTTCCATGATTTCGTCAAGCGTTTCCTGCGGCAGTACCACCATAGTTACGCCGCCTTTGGATTGATTATTCTGAGATAACATAATGTTGAAATCGTAGACAGAATTACGAAACCGCAACTTCACGCTTTACGTCCTGTTCTACGGTTGCAAAGTTATCTCAGTGCAAAACAGCTTTATGGAAACATCGTCTGGAAAGAAATATTGGGAAATTCCCAGCGAAAATTTCCTTAGAGATTTTCCATAAAATGTCAAAAATTTTGTTATGGGAGTAGATACAAAAACGGCGCTCACAGATAATCATGAACGCCGTTGTTGTTTTGTTTCTACAGTTTTGTCAATGAATATAGTTCCGTAAGACCTTTTTATCAAGATCCTTTCTAGTTTCAGTTTTAATCAGATATTTGATTTTGTCCACAATATCTTTTCTGCAATAGGCCGAGCTAAAATCATCAATTTCTGATGACGGCACATATCCGAAGTGTATTGCTAATTTGAATAGGAATATATATCTGTCCGTGACAGACATCCCTTCAGGCCACCATATTGCATTATCTGCAAGATAGTAAAACAAGCCCAGTTTCTGATCACTTTGGAAAGAAGCCAGAGTATTCTCCAATTCATGTTCGATGCTTTTCACCGTCTCGTTATCGGTATTCATTACCGGAATATACTCACCGGTTTCATCAAAACGTCCCTCAACTTCTCCCATTTGGAAATCAAAATGTCTAATGTGAGGGGTAGCCATCACTATCATATCAGCCAATATCTTCGCCGCAGGTTTGCCTATTGCTGTCTTGCGGGTTCTGATGTTTACAGACTTGATAATAAAGCGACCTCCATCTCTCATGAGCCGATAAACATTCATAAGCTCCTGAAGAGATTCGCACAACTCAATATCTGCTATTTTGTATGGATTTTCGTTTTTATACCATTCCCCAATATTCCTACTCAAAGCAAATTGTTCGAAGACAAACAGGGAATTGAAGCGTTCACCGTATCTATCAAGCACTGCTTGACGAGCCGCAGTTTTCTCATCCTGAAACTCATCAATAAATAATCTCATTAATTTCAATCCCAGCGGATTATTCGTTGTCGGCATTTCTTCAACTTCCTGTGTCAATACCTCAGCATAGTCGTCGGGATAGTATTTACTCAAAATATCATTATCGCGATTATAAAGACCGAGTACATAGTCGAAATCTTTCTTCATGTATTGACTTACCGATGGCATAGAACGAAGATAACTCATAAATCTGGCTCTACCAATATGGTCGGTAAGAAAATTTTCCAACTCATATAAGGCTATAGCCGAAGGACCTTGATACTCATATCCGGCATTTTTCAGCAATTCCAAATCAATGTCGGTACTTTCAGCCATGCGATAGAAAGCTTTAATATCAAGGTCTACAATTTGGGCAAACAAATCATCCAAACTTCCGTTGAAGTCTGATGCCTTCCATTCTGCCGGTATTACTATGCCGTAGCCTTTCTTTTCTTCTTTATTCATGATTTACAGCAGTGTATTTCTGATTCGGATGGTTGCGCATCTCGGGGATGGTGAAACGTACGCTTCCATCTGAAAGCAATGGGGGCAAGACTTTATTCCTAATATGACTTACGGTTCTTTGCAACAATAATGCAAGTTCCTCAATGGAAAACGGCCTAATTGTGCATAACTCAATGGTCAATGCCTCAAGCGTGCTTAATGGAACTCTTTTGCCCAAAGAGTTTATTTTCAGACTTATTTCTTTGGGCAAAGTGGCTAAAATTGAGGTTGCATCCTTAGGAACTGAGGTTGCATTATTAGATACAGGGGTTGCATTATTAGGAGCGGAGGTTGCATTATTAGATATAGAGGATGCTCCATTGGCCGCATACATTTCATTCAACTCCACCGATGGAGTATAATAAGTATTCCTGCCTTGCCCATTCATTTTCAACAGACCTCGAGTTTCGAGCCTCTTCAGCGAAGCACTGGCTTCACGGGCCGAGACACCGGAGAGCTGCCGATAAGTTATATTATCAATAGCGCCAACCTCTCGCAGGAAAATGATTGCGGTCTTTTGAGCATCATTCAATTCTGCCAAAAGTCTGTTTGAGGCAAGCCAACGAACATCTTCCTCCGGCATGAAATGATGCAGGAGTATTCGCGTTGTAAATGTGTTGCGACCGCAATCCGAATCAAACGTAGGTGGCATCATTCCAGCTTCTTTCATCAATCGGCGCATGGTGCTGATACCGGTACCTTTTGCCTCGGCAAGTTTAGTCTCGTGGAATATGGAGCCGATTGTTGGGTTACGCATTTCCGACCCAGGTTCACCAAGTGTTTCTGCGGGTTTCAATGAGAAACCGGGATTGATTATTTCGATACGATTTGAATATCTGATAATCTGTATAGGCCTGTGAACTCGAAGCGACTGATGTACCAATGCGTTAACAATTGCCTCGCGCAAAGCATCTTCAGGAATACTAAGCGGGCGTCGGGCCTGCAGGCTGCCTGCCGGTATTGAGAAACCTCTTGGCAGGTCGTCGGCTACAGCATTGAACGCACGATTAACCATCAGCAACAACGAGCCTCGCATATCAATCGACTGAAAACGATTGTATGGGTCCTCAACCCATTTCGTGCCGGTAACACGGATATAGTCAACTCTGACAGCGGGCATCTCTCGCCGTAGCGACATCTGTTTACCAAATACCAACAATCCGGTATTTGTCAGTTTCCAACTACCATCCTTTGTTTTCTTGACAGCCTTGAGTGAACGTAGCATCTCAATGTCGGGCAATTTCAATTCTTCAGCATCAGGGTCGACCTTTGCCCGCAGTTCTCGATATATTCTCACTGCGTTCTCATCAAGGTCTTCCAAATCGGTATCCTCAGCGATAGCGGTGTCGAAGTTGTCTGCTTCGGTATAGAATACATGCAAATCTTCCTCTGTGCATCGCTGGTCGGTTGATCCGATTCTTCTCCAGGCACCGCGTGGCAATCCCTCGTTCTTGAAAAATAATGGTTTATTTTTGAAATCGAGTTCCGGAACCTCTACGACAATTACGCGCTTCCCTTCTATAGACTCAACCGTCACAATTGGCCTAACCGGATGATTGAACATTGATGCACACTGCGACGACAAATCCTTCTGAAGTTTGTCTGGGTCTTCAACTCCAGTTACTTCATACGGTTTTGCCGAGTCGAATGTCTCGGATACGCCTATTAAGATTGTGCCTCCATCCAAATCGGGTTCATTGGAGAATGCACAAATTGTTTCGAGCACGCTCTTATCAATTTTTGTGGTGCATTGTTTGGCCTCAATCTTGACATGCTCATCAAGTTCGTTCAGTTCATTTATATAATTAGTCGCTTTATTCATTGGTAGGTGCGGAGTGTTTGATATGCAAAGTTAGTGATAATTTGTGAATTATCGGTTGTCACTTGTTTATAGCCGCAATGACAGCCATAATTTGTTCGGGCGTCAATCCTTTGAGCAAAGCGATTGCTTGTTCTTCTTTAGACATTCCTTCTTTAACTTCGTCCGCAGACTCCTTAGGTTGCTCTTCTTCCTTCTTGGCAAAAAGATTGCAAAGGGTCGCATCAGTACGAGCTGTATTAAAACTGCCCATATATCGTTCAGTTGTGGCAAGATTGCTGTGCCCGAGAATGTCTTTGATAGCCCCACTTTCGGTTCCTGCCTCCTGCGCTATATGTGCAAAGGCATGACGGCTCATGTGCATAGTTAGATTGGTCGTGACCTCAGCCTTATCGGCAATCTTTTTCAGATACTTGTTTATAAGCGCATTCTTTGCCGACACATGACGGTAAAGTTCATGCACCAGTTCGGGTTTCATTCTGTCCTTATCGGCCAATGTAACATATTTTGCATACAGCGCGTCATTGTCGAGCAGTGGAAAGATATACTCGTCAGACTTGACGCCGTCATGATGATAATGTTTAAGAATTTCAACTGCTTGAGGCACGAGTATAAGGTCTCGGTCCTTATGGTTCTTACCCATCTGATAATGAAGGCGGCCCGATTCCGTAATATTGCGCCAGCGCAACTGAATCAAGTCAGCCGCTCTAATACCGGCGCAATAGTAGCTGAACAAGAAATAATTCTTGACATGCCAGATAAGTGAGCCTTCTTCCAACTCCAAATCGATGATGCGGTCCATCTCAGCCGGTTCCAGTTTTTCCTTTTCGGTCTTGACGCCATGATATTTGAAAACAAGGAACGGATTCTTTGAAGCGTCCATGATGCCACATTCAATGGCACGGTTGACCAATGTGCGAAATATATTGAACTGCACCTCAATTGTATTTGGGTGGAGCAATTTGCCTTTCTCCTTTTCGTTCTCCCACTTATGGAGGAAGTTGTCGAACTTTGTTAACAGGTCAACCGTCAGGTCTTCGATTGTAATATCAGCCATACGGCGTTTTTTTCGGAATGCATCAAGTTTGTTGATGAGTCCGCAATACTTACGCCAGTTGCGCCAACTGCCCTTGTCGTAAATCATCTGAGCACGTTCTCGCGCAAACGTCATGAATGACGGCACTACAACCTCCGTGTTCATCTCACGGGCGATAGCAACAGTTGAGACTTCACCGGATTTATCCAACTCTTTATACGTTTCTTTAGCTTTAGCCAAGATGTCGGCAAGTTCAGCATTCAGCTTTTTTGCGTCGCGCACACTGCCGCGCACCCAATTCTCGCCCTTGCATTTCGCGTTGAAGTCAGAAGGACGAGATAATTCAATATTGGTTTTGATTTTCTTACGTTTCCCGTTCACGGTCACACGCAGATAGATCACATACGTTTTGTTTTTGGTCGGCTTATCATTAAGCTCGAATCGGAAGGATGCCATAATTAACAGCGCTTTTGAGGTTGAAAATCTTCGATGTGCAAATTTACAAACAATAATTTTTACGGGCAAATCTACGGGCAATTTTTTTACTTTCTACCTCATTTTAGTGCCCCGTAATAACTTTAACATATTTGTAATGCGTTGTTATACTGTATATTTAGAATGTAATTGGAAGAAATAGGAAGAAATAATGTGAGTTCTGTTCTGGGCACTCCAACCACTTGATAATCGACTGATTTTCAAGGGGTTTCTTATTTCTCAGGTGTACTAAAAGTGTACTCAATGCGAAAGTGTACTGCAAAAGTAAGCCACGAAAAGAAAGAATCGACAAATTTTTTCGCATGATGCTTTATCGGTCGGAATAACTTTTCGTATTGCGATATGGCAACATTTTTAGCCCGATGCCAAATCATGCGCCACTCGAAAGTTCGGTAAGACGATTGTGTGATGTCATATCGGATTTGAATTGAATGTGGCAACTGCATAATCTGATTGATCGCAACAATGGTTGCGATCTCCATTCTATAATCCAATAGTCGAAACTCGCCTTTGAAATCCTGTGCTGCCGACCAATTCAGGTGTGTCTATTAGAGTTTCAAATTATAGCCTGACTTTTCGGATAACGAAATTCGGTTTATCTTTTCTGAATTTCACATCGAATTGCCGAGCTTTTATAATCGGATAGAGATTCTCAACTTTGGGTATGCTGCCGAGTCGGTTAATTGCCAAACTGAATTGCCGTATGCCGCAGCCGAATAAGAGAGCCATACCATTGACCAACCAGACTTGGAGTAAACCCAGCAAGCATAATCGCCTTCTTGCCATATAAAACCATGCTCGCAGTAGGCTTGGATTCGGCAACGGAAGTTGTCGCAAATGCCCGCAGGGGGAAGTAGGCTCCCCATGCTGGATTTTATACGGCAAGCCTACGCCAAAGCAGCACATTCGGGAACCTACGCCTTTTGAGAGCCATTTTGACGGATCTACGGCTATTCACATACGAAAAATCGCCATTCAGGAGCTTGCTCAGACACTGCCGATGCGGCAACTCTCTGAGGAATTTTAATCCGAAGGGGGTATTAGGCTACCCCGATGCCGGGTAATGCGGTAACAGGCTAAATTCGCGCAAGCGCATTGGGTTCTGTCAATCGTTACTATCGAGTGTGACGCCGTGGGCCTCGCATTGGTGGAAGAAGGTGGCGATTGTCACCTTTCGGGTCGTTCTGAGAAGATTTGTGAACTTCGTATCGGACTTTGCCCGGTCATAGCCGGGGTAAACTGAACTGACGGCATGGAAGAACTCTCGTCCTGCCTCTCCAAGATTCGCCAATGCCATGCCGATTTCGACCCAGTTACTATATCCATCTGTGAGATCGATTCCTCGTCTTACAACCTCTTCGGTTAGACGCGCCACTTTGTCAAGTGTTGCTTCCGGACTTTCATCCCAAGTCCGCTGTCCCAATGCAACTGTTGTTTTTGTCGGATTAAGTTTTGGTTTAGTTGCCGCATCTATTATTCGGAATGGCTCGGCGTTATCGTTGACATATGGTTCCGAATCATAAGAGGCGAATCGAAGTCGCTTCTCATCCTTGCACTGTCCGTCTATAACTATGCCGAGGCGCGACTTGAACAGTCGTTGTAGTGCCAGGAAGTGTCCGAGGTGATTTTCGGGATGCGACAACCGAAAGATGGCGAAGCATCCTTTACCGCTCGCCGAGAGCGAACAATATGCCACTTCCGCAACTTTGTAAACCTCGGCTTTCAATTCGGCACCACTTCCAAATTCGGGATTATCCTGCCCGTCAATGTCTATGCACATCAGGCCTGTGTGCTCGACGGCATCATCAGCTTTACGCCCGTCCGGGCAGATTGCCGAAATGGTAGCACACGGCAGATCGGATTTGAGTCGTGTGCGCTCGGCCTTGTCCTCGGTCATACGGATTTGTTGGATATGCTGATGCGACGACGCATCATTGAGGAATTCGGCAAGTGATTCGACACGACCGTTAGTCGATGTAACGCTGTCGAATACCGTTATAGGAGTTTCAAGAATATTCATGAGCTGATAAAATTGTTTTGTTCTGTCCTATGTTCTACGACCTACCGAGAGGATTTTGAGCAGGACATAGGACGTAGGACATCGTTATTCATTCATCCATCGCCGAACCTGACGAGGATCTACACCGATTGCTTCTGCAAGCTTTGACTTTACCAGATTCGGAAACCGGCTCTCCAGCAATAGCATCAGTTCCTTGTTGGTGAGTTGTGAAGTTGTATTAGTCGAACCAATTATGTCCGTCAACATACGGATTTGGGATGCCTGTGAATAGTATGCCACATCAATCGCCCAACTCATCTGCTCCGCAGTGATAACTGACGGTTGCGTTCCTTGTTCGACGGCATTCATCACGCATGCAATTCCGGCGAGTTGGAGAACATAGATTCTCAACTTTCCCCAGATGGATGCTTCGTAATCAGTTGCCGATGCTTCATCTGCCCTGAACGAGTTTTCAACGAAATGACAGTATACATCTATCGCCGATTCAGAAGCGGTTATCACTGATGACGCTACATTATTATATGTGTCGATGACAAGCTTGTCCCAAGCCTCAATTACAACAGGGTTAATCGTTACGGCCTCCAGCGATTTCCGTGCCGTGCGTTTCGGCATATCGGTGGGATAGAATGCCAGGAATCGGTTGAGGAATCCCATCGACAGAAATTTCGGATTGTCAAATGTCGGTTTCAACATTCCCGGCTGAATGCCGCTCACCCACGAGTAAAACGGTGCCTTTATGACTTTCAGTCCTTCACCTTTGCGGTTGGAGGAGAACGGAGTACAGTCACGCAAGGATAGCAATGCGCTCAATTCACCGCTACTGCCGTATCGCCCGATGTCACCGATGGGTGCCGTCAGTTCCTCGCGGCTGTTGAGAAGTCCGTGCGGGTTGTCTTCCAGAGCCTGATTGCATGCTTCGGGTGTGGAATCCTCAATCAGAATTTGACTGGTCTTGTGAAGCGGCTTGTCATTTCCGGCTGCTCTCTCAGCTTTCACGGCTTCAACCTTCGCGATGTATTCATCAAACAGACGATTGTTGATTTTGTACAACGGTGCGTAGATGTCCTTCATCGGTGCAGTCTTGTTAGCCGTACTCCGACCAATCATCATTATCCACAGATTTAGTCGATTGCTATAACCGTATGCATTGAGCACAATCCGGCTTCCGATAGCTATGCTTGCGGCTCCAAGTGCCGGGCCGAGTGCAAAGTCAATGGCAGCCTGACGCTTCTCCGACACCTCACGGATTATCCTCTGCATCGTTGCCGGGAGTCCGTAGATTGGTGGTGACAGTTCCGCATTGAAAGAGATAATCTCGGCGCACATCACTTCCGGGTCTTGAGACAATAGGCATTCGCCCGTTGCGCGATTTCAGACTTGGTCGAGATTCTTCCGGCGAGAATCCATGCCTCAAGCTCACTGCGCTTAAAATAACACCGCTTGCCGGTCGGCTTGTAATGGGGAATCGCCTGTGCGCTTGTCTGTTTGTAGAGGTAGCTTTTCGACACATTGAGAAATTCGGCAGCTTCCTCGATTGTGAGGATTTCTTTGAGGGGTGAGACAGGTACCGCGTTGGCAGCCTGATTTGATTGAAGATTAGAATTGTCCGCCATGATATGAATTATTAGCGGTTATGGTCGTCGGGGAAGTGTTGCAGGCATTCCCGTGTTCACCATCTGAAAAGATGTCTCTGCAATTGACATCGTATCAATACAACGGCAAAATTATGCAAATAGATTTGCTTGTAAAAGCCTGTCAGCCAGATATTCACAATCTTTACAAATGGGGCGATTATTTATATATGCTCTTTCTCCCTACCATTCACCCATTTGCCCCGAAATCCATATAAATATAAGCTCCTTTTTCCAACATTTTTTACCAACCGCGCCGATATTTATATATTGGCTCTTATGCGTTTATGTTTCTCAGCATATTCGATTGTAGTCTCAATAAAAATCGCTAATTTTGCGATATAGTAACCATAAAATTCTGAAGATGACCGAATCGGTTTAAATCAACAGGCAGCGATGCCACCAAACCAATCAAATTGCGAAACTCCCGGGTAGTCGTTACAGGCTCGGTCTGCCTTTCAGAAAACTGCCACGGAGTTTTTTTATTATATGAGCACTAAGTTCTTCAATAATACTCCATCTAATACTCTATTCCTTAAATTACAAGGGATAGCATCAGAAATGGCATCATTTGACCGCTTCCTTGCAGTTATCGGTTTCTTTCGCTCATCAGGTTACTTCAAACTTAGAGAAGAACTTGGCGATGTGCCAGAGATTAAAATACTGGTTGGCATCAATATTGATAACATTTTCAGAAGGCATAATAAGGCATTATTGATGTTGGAAAATGAGGATAAGGCTCGAGAAATATTCAGTTCGGATTTTGCAGAAGATATTGTAAATGCTCATTATTCTCCGGATATAGAACGTGGCATACTCAAGATGTGCGAAGACCTTGTTTCGGGAAGATTACAAATGAGGATTCATCCCTCAAAGAATCTCCATGCCAAATTCTACCTTTGTTTACCCCAATCTCATACTCCTAACTCGGATGGTTGGGTAATTATGGGATCGTCGAATATTTCAGAATCTGGATTAGGTATTACTTTAGCGCCCCGTTATGAATTAAACGTGGCGATGAAAGATTTTGACGATGTGAACTATTGTCACGAGCAGTTTTATATGTTATGGAATGAGTCTATTCCTATAACAGCCGATGATATAGACACATACAAAAGACAGACTTATCTCGGGTATCAACCGACTCCATACGAATTATACATTAAGGTTCTCATTGAAGCATTTGGAGATCAGGTAGAAGATGATTTTACAATCCAACTTCCTGATGGAGTAAAAGAACTTAAGTATCAAAAAGATGCGGTCATTCAGGGCTATCAGATGCTGCTTCAGCATAATGGATTGTTCCTGTCTGATGTTGTTGGTCTGGGCAAGACAATGATCGCAACAATGATCGCAAAAAGATTCATTGAAGCTAATGGTAAAAATACCAATATTTTGGTTATTTATCCTCCGGCTCTTGAAGAAAACTGGCGTAGCACTTTCAAGTTGTTTGGCATTAGCAAGAAAGCGCAGTTTATTACAAATGGCAGTTTAAAGAAAATTATTGATGGCAAAGATCAGTATAAAGATAAAGAAGAGTTAGACCTTATCATAGTTGATGAAGCGCATGGCTTTAGGTCTGACCTTTCAGGAAAATATGATGAGTTGCAAAAGATTTGCAAAGCCCCCTGCTCTAATCAAGGGCTTCTCAAGTCCTCACGCAAAAAAGTGATGCTACTTTCAGCTACACCCCTAAATAACCGACCTGAGGACCTTTTGAATCAATTACTTTTGTTCCAAGACAGCCAGCAATGCACCATCGACGGCATTCCTAATCTTAAGGCATTCTTTGTACCCAAAATATCGGATTACAAGAAACTGATGCGAGAGCGCGATAAAAGAGATGTGACTGTTGATGTGGAGAAAATTTATGCTTCCATTCGTGATGAGGTTATAGATAAAGTCACAATCCGTCGTACCCGAAATAATATTCTCAACGACCCGGATTATCGTCATGATTTGGAAGAACAGGGTATAATTTTTCCTCATATACTTCCTCCTAATGAGTTGACCTATCTTTTGGGAGATTCGTTAAGCGAGAAGTTTTATGCAACATTGTCTGCCCTAACTGATGAAGAAAATCCTAACCACATAGGATATTCAAGATATCGCGCAATAGAATTCCTCAATCCTGAGTTTAGAGACAGATACCCACGCGCAAAACAAATAAGCCAAAGTCTTGCGGGTATATATAAAGTACATATGGTCAAACGGCTTGAAAGTAGTTTCCATGCTTTCAAAAAGTCATTGGCGACATTGTTGCGAATAACCTCAGACATGATAAAGATGTTTGAGCAGGATAAAGTAATTATTGCTCCCGATTTGAATGTAAAAGCATTACAGGCAAAGGATATGGAGCTTGACGAAATTCTTGAACTGGCAATGGGAAAGGGATATAGTAAAGATGACATACTCTACCATGCTTCTGACTTCCAGCCCGAATTCATTGAGATGCTTAAAAAGGACCAATCAATCCTTGAAAAACTCAATGACGATTGGTCGCAAGTTTCAGATGACCCTAAACTTGAACTGTTTATCAATAGTCTACAAAATGTCCTATTATCACCGGATATAAATCCGACAGGTAAGCTTGTAGTATTCTCCGAAAGTGTAGATACAATTAAATTCTTATACGATTATCTTCACAATACTAGGGGAAGAGTAGATGTCTTATTGATAACAGCATCCAATCGTAATAAAAAGAAAGTTCAAGTTAGAGCTAATTTCGATGCAAATGTGCCTGTTGATGAACAGAAGGATGATTTCAACATTATTCTAACATCCGATGTCCTTGCTGAAGGCGTGAATCTTCATCGTTCAAATGTCATTGTAAATTACGATTCTCCATGGAATGCCTCTCGTCTGATGCAGCGTATAGGTCGTGTAAACCGAATTGGCTCTGTTGCTCCCAACATCTACAACTTCATGTTCTATCCGTCTCAGCAAGGTGACAAGGAAATCCAGCTTTACAAGAACGCGTTGATAAAGCTCCAGAGTTTTCACTCGGCTTATGGCGAGGATGCACAGATATATTCAAGGGAAGAGATTGTAAAAGAGTTCAAACTGTTTGACAGCAACGTAAGGGACAGCATCGACAAAAAGATTGCTTTATTACGCGAACTGCGTGACCTCTATAATAACGACCGTGAATTATATCATAAAATCAAGGGGTTGCCTTTGAAAAGTCGTGTCGGACGCGATTCAAGCAAGCATCATGGAAAGACCATCGTTTTCGTATCTTCGGAGGTAAAGACTGAATTTTATCTTGTCAGTGCCGGCAATCCTGAACCGATAGACTTTTTGACTGCCGTCCGCTATCTAAAGGCAAGACCGGATGAGCAACCGGTTCTTATCCCGGAAGACAATTCTCATTACCAGCAGGTAAATCGAGCGTTGGACAAATACCGTCAGACTGTTATTGAGACACATGACGATGAAAAGGTTGATGTCGCAACCCTTGACAAAACAGCACAGGTGGCCGATAAATTTCTACGGACACTATTACAGGTGTTTACAGACCCGACCATAACCGCTAATGTGAAGATTCTACGTGGTTATCTCGGACAGGGCACTTATTCACAACTTCCGAGAGAGTTGAAAACTATATCACAAGAATATAAGAACGATAGAATTAAAATCCGTGAATCGGAATATAAACTACAAAAAACGATAAGAGAATTAGTTGATGAGTATCACACTAATATCTCAAGCGACTCCGTTAAAAAGGATATAAGCGATCCCAAAATCATAATCTCCGAAACATTCATCTGACCAACATCATGGTATCATATAATAAAACATCGCTAAAGGAAATATTCAAATCTCCGTTCTCAGCTGAGACATGGCAGGAATTGTTGATCAATCTCTTCCATGCAAATCGTCTGCGCGTTTCCCCTCAGCAGATTTCAGACTCGGAAGAAAAGTTACAAGGATTTTTTCTTGGCTCAATTGATACGCCGGATGGCTATTCAATCGGTCTGTTTCGGTATGATGTTACAGACGGCAGCGTTACAAACCGCCGTGTGGGGCTCCGCAATCTCGTAAAGAAATTCATCAACGTATCCTATGGGGAATTCGATGCGGCACTCGTGGTTTATGACGATTCAGAGAACTGGCGACTTTCCTTTATATGCGACATAAAAGATGCTGCTACAACTCCTAAGCGTTACTCTTATGTTTTCGGAGACCCGACAATGCAGTATCACACACCGGCAGAGCGTTTCCTCGCGTTGCAGACAAAGGGGATTGACTTCTCGAACCTCCGGGATACATTCTCGGTAGACGCTCTTAGCAAGCAGTTCTTTGATGAATACCGCGAGCTTTATGCTGATTTTGTGCAATACATAACAGGTAAACGGTATGTCAAAGAAAAGGGGAAATGGGTTGAGAAAAAACAAACGGAAGAAAGCGAGTTGTTTGCCAACACTTTTGCCTCCGATGAGAAGCTGGTACGTGACTATATCAAGAAGATGTTTGGTCGCATTGTATTCCTTTACTTCCTCCAGCGTAAAGGTTGGATGGCTGGCAACAAGAACTACATGCACGACCTTTTCATCAACTCCGATAAAAAAGACAACTTCCTTGACGGTGTGTTGGAGCCGCTATTCTTTGATTTATTGAATACCAAACCGGAATTGCGTCCTGAATCTTCCAAAAATCTTCCGGGAAGCGAAGATATACCATATCTAAATGGCGGCCTCTTTGAAAAAGATGACGTTGATCCGGAACGATGTGTATTCCCGGCCTCATATTTCGAAAAACTTTTTGGATTTCTCAACAGTTACAACTTCACTATTGATGAAAATGATACAGAGGATGCCGAAATAGGTATTGATCCGGAAATGCTTGGTCGGATATTCGAAAATCTTCTTGAAGATAACAAGGACAAGGGCGCATTCTATACTCCAAAAGAGATTGTAGACTATATGTGCCGCGAATCTCTTATCGCCTATCTTCAGGACGATATATTCTCTGCTGAAGGCAATCAGCTTATCCGTTCATTCGTAGAAAAATTGAATAGAGATGGCTTATCTGACAAACAAAGAATTTACCTTCGCGACAGACTAAAATCGGTCAAGATATGCGACCCTGCAATTGGTTCCGGAGCATTTCCAATGGGCCTGGTGAATCTGCTTGCCAAACTGTATGTAGCTTTGGGTATAAATACAAATCAGCTTGGCACTGTTAAGCGTCATATCATGGAGCAGAATATCTATGGCGTTGATATTGAGAAGGGTGCTGTTGATATTGCCCGTCTCCGTTTTTGGCTTGCAATGGTGGTGGATGAAAAAGAACCACAACCTCTTCCTAACTTGCATTTCAAAATCATGCAGGGCAACTCACTGTTAGAAAGCTATAATGGTATCACCCTTGCTGATATGACCAAGGCCAATTCACACGCCTCTCTTTTTGATTCCGATGATTCTGAAAGAGAGAGTCTCGTGTCCGACCTAAGGCTGTACTATGGGACATCTGACCATACGAGACGTGCTCAACTTTTCAACGATATAATCAAGAATGTACGCCGTCAACTATTTGCCAAAGGTCTTACACTCCCAACTGGGATGGATCCGTCAGAAAATTCAGAGTTTTTCTTGTGGCATACATGGTTTACCGATGTTTTCGAAAACGGTGGATTCGACATTGTTATTGGTAATCCCCCTTACATTCAGCTTCAAGGCAATGGAGGCTTGCTTGCAAAGCTCTATGAGGGTTGTAAATTTGAATCATTTGCCCGTACCGGTGACATATATTGCCTATTCTATGAACAGGGATGGCGTATGCTAAAGAACAATGGACATCTTTGCTATATCACATCCAACAAATGGATGAGAGCTGGATATGGCAAAGATCTCCGACAATTCCTTGCCAAGAAAACAAACCCGAAGTTGCTACTCGATTTCGGCGGTATTCAAGTATTCGACAGCGCAACGGTTGATACCAACATACTCCTTTTTTCCAAGGAAGGCAATCGCCATGAGACACAAGCTGTATCCGGAAGTAAACAGCATAAAGATATCCTCAAAAATTTGAGCGATTTCGTGCGGCAAAACGCCGTGGCCACCGATTTTGACACCTCCGACTCATGGGTCATCCTATCGCCCATAGAGCAGAGCATCAAGCGCAAAATCGAAGCGATGGGTACTCCGCTTAAAGACTGGGATATTCAAATCAACTATGGCATTAAGACCGGATATAACGAAGCATTTATAATTACGACAGAGAAACGTGATGAAATACTCTCCAATTGCGCCGATGAGGATGAACGTAAGAGAACGGATGAACTTATTCGACCCATTCTTCGTGGCCGCGACATCAAGCGTTACGGCTACGACTGGGCCGACCTGTGGCTAATCAACACCCACAATGGCATAAAGGGTAAACTTGACCGCATTCACATCGAAGATTATCCGGCAGTAAAGGCACATCTTGACCAGTATTGGGATAAAATATCTACAAGAGCTGATAAAGGAGACACACCTTACAACCTTCGTAACTGCGCTTATTTGGACGATTTCAATAAACCAAAATTGATTTGGGGTGAAATCTCAGATAGGAGTAAATTTGCCTACGATTCAAATGGAAGCTATGTGCCAGAAGCGACTACTTTTTTACTCGTGGGTGAAGAAGTCCTGTGCCTTTATGGCTTTCTTAACTCATCACCTGCGGAATGGTACTTTTCAAAACTCGGCCCAAGAACTGGAGAGGGCACAATTCGATGGAAGAAATATACCGTTGAGATGATTTTTGCACCTCATCTTTCCCATTCTCAAAATATTGAAATTGAGAATATGCTCTCCGTATCTAATACTACTATCAACTCTTATAATATTAATAGCTGGTTCTACAAATTTTATGGTTTTACATTTGATGAGCAGCGATATATAGAAGATTACTTTAATTCTATAGTAAAGAACAAGTGATATCTTGATGGACGATTTTTCTAAGCCAAAAATCGTCTATCAAGAACTTTGTCGTCGAGGAAGTGCATTTTCAATGGATTTTGAAAACAGATTTTTGGGTAATACAGGTTATCTGCTTACATCCAATTCTTTGTCAACAGCGGCATTGCAGAAATTATGTACTCTTCTAAATTCACAAATAGCACTATATCAATTAGATGTCATCTGTACCAAATTTGACGAAACTGGGTGGAGATGGTTAAGACAGTTTATTGAAGAAATCCGATTACCAACATCTTTAGCAGAGTGGCGTATTGCATTTAGTTTTACGGCTGAAGAGATTAATTTCATCTCATCAAAATATATTCACGTTCTTCCTGATTAAAATCATACAAATCTGAAATTGCGTGAAATGCGTTAGTCTCAGCATTCTTTGACCCTGACAAAATACGACATAGCAATTCGTCAAAGGAGTTATTTGACAACACTGGAATCTTCAGTGGCTCAATTGCTTGCACACTTATAAGCAAATCTCCGGTACCCGTGCAAGGCGAGTCTTTTAGGAGATAATGCCCAATCTTGGAATTTAGGACACAAGCGAGGTAGGATAATTGCGACCCAGTGGCAAAACATGTACTATCAAGACCAAAGCAACCCCTATCATCATAAGAGAATCGAAGAATTGAACCAATACGTTTCCAAACGATTTTTGGCTTAGAAAAATCGTCCCAATAGCTAATGCTATCCTGAGTTTCAAACCATTTGTTTGAGGTCTTTTTACGAGCTTTCTCATCTTCAGAACCAAGTCGGATTCTTTGTCCAGCTATTTCAATATACAGTCCAGTTTGAGCAAGCTTTTGATAGCAATAATCAGTTAGATGGTCATCTGCGACCCAATCTAAACCAGCTTCACGAAGTATAGGTTCTGCAAACGATAGCAGATAATTTTTAACGGCAGGATATTGCTCAATGTCGTAGTTTTTCGCCGGAAAAGTGGCAATCAGCCACAGATTTGCCCAGTCGTAGCCGTAACGCTTGATGTCGCGGCCACGAAGAATGGGTCGAATAAGTTCATCCGTTCTCTTACGTTCATCCTCATCGGCGCAATTGGAGAGTATTTCATCACGTTTCTCTGTCGTAATTATAAATGCTTCGTTATATCCGGTCTTAATGCCATAGTTGATTTGAATATCCCAGTCTTTAAGCGGAGTACCCATCGCTTCGATTTTGCGCTTGATGCTCTGCTCTATGGGCGATAGGATGACCCATGAGTCGGAGGTGTCAAAATCGGTGGCCACGGCGTTTTGCCGCACGAAATCGCTCATTTTTCCTCCATCAGTTTGATGAAACGCGCAAGGGTATTCCTATCAACCTTGCATATCTTCGCTATTTTCCGTTTTGATACACCCTCCTTCAGTAATTCACGAATAAGTGTTTCTTTTCCGCTCAGTTTATATTTGTCAGGAGAACTCTTACGACCTTTAGGGCGACCGAGGGTTACACCTTCTGCTTTTTTTCGTGCCAATGCTTCTTTTGTGCGCTGAGAGATAAGATTGCGTTCAATCTCGGCCGACAACCCAAAGGCAAATGCAAGCACTTTCGATTGGATATCATCACCGAGACGATAGTTGTCCTTGATTGTCCATACCTTTGCCTCTTTTGTCATGCAGATGTTGAGTATCTCCATAATCATGAAGAGGTTTCTGCCGAGGCGTGACAGCTCGGCACAGATTATCAGGTCATCTTTCTGTATACGTTTCAGGAGCACCCCGAGCTGACGTTTATTATAGGCCTTAGTGCCTGAAATTGTTTCCTCAATCCAACCATCAATGGTCAGATTTTCGCGCTCACAGAAGTTATTTATCTCGAAACGCTGGTTCTCGACGGTCTGCTTGTCGGAACTAACTCGTATATATCCGTATACCATATATTATACTTTATATTACACTTTTAGAAGGTATAATATATGGAAATATTTTTAAGAGATACCGAGACATAAACATATTCAAATGCTGTTCAGGGCATTATATATGCCGATGAACTGGACTCATACAGGAATAATGCCGAGCAAGAAATAGTATTAATTGTTTTTATTGATTAGGTTGACGATGACTTTGACCATGGTATCTTTTTCTTCGGTGCGGCTTTCTGCGATCATCAAAGTGAGGGCAACAAGGGTGTTGTCGGCGATGCGCTTGGTGCCATCCTCATTATAAAGGATGCCGTTGCCGTTGAGGAACCACAGGAACAGTGTGGCGGCAATGCGTTTGTTGCCATCGCTGAAGGAGTGGTTCTTGGTAACGAGATACAGGAGCATAGCTGCCTTCTCCTCGACTGACGGGTAGAGGTCAACGCCGCCGAATGTCTGGTAAATCTGTCCGATGGAACTTTTGAAGGAATCGTCTTTCTCGTTGCCGAACAATGTGCTGCCTCCGAATTTCTCGTGAAGTTCGCGGATGACTTCCATTGCGTTTTCGTATGTGGCATGGAACGCCTCTTTACCGGTGGTGTCCTCAATCTTCAACTCCTGATAATCGTAGCGGTCGAGAGTGTCGAGTGCGTATGTGTAATCGACAACGACATCGAGCAACGAGCGACTGTCCTCTGTCAGTTTCTCCTGATTCTGAATTGTGCGTCCCAATACCTTTACCAACTGGCTCAACTCGTCATATTTCTGCACAGCGACCCTTTCGTTGATGGCGTAACCCTGCAGGAGATATTGTTTCAATACCTGATTCGCCCAGATACGGAATGCTGTGGCATTCTTGGAATTGACGCGATAGCCTACCGAGAGGATAGCATCAAGATTATAGAAATTGGTTTCTGTGGTCTGAGTTTTCCCGGCTATTGCACCATGTCGAGTGGTTGTTTCCATTTTGGAAATAACCATATCTTCCTGGAGTTCTCCGGATGCGAAGATGTTCTTAAGGTGTTTGGAGATAGCCGGGACTTTTGTCCCAAACAGTTCCGCAATCTGACGTTGAGTGAGCCAGATCGTTTCGCCTTTGACTCTTACATCTATACGAGTATCACCCTGCGGAGTTTGGTATATTACGAGTTGCGAATTGTTAGATTCCATATACAAAGGTATTAATTTTTTAGTCAAACGTGGTGTGTTAGAAGAAAATATCCGGCAGTGAGTCGATGGCTTCGCGTTTGAGAGAATCGACGGCACGGGTGTACTTTTCGGTGTGCTTGAGTCCGGCATGACCGAGGAGCGAAGCGACGGTCTTGATGTTGGCTCCGTTGTTGAGCAGATTTACTGCGAATGAGTGTCGGGCGCAGTGCCAGGTGATATGTTTCTCGATTCCGGCACAAGCTGTCCAGTGGCGCAATGCTTTCAGGCACATGGTGTGAGAAGGCAAGGGGAAGATGAGCTGGTTCTTGTCGCCGTTCTTCGGCTCACCCATGAGATTGAGATGAGTATCGCTCAACGGCATGTTGACCCAACTTGCCGAGCTATGTCCGGCAGTCTTCGCCTGATTGAATCGGAGGAGTCGGTTAGAGAAATCGACCTGTGCGAAAGTCAAGTCTTTGACATCGCAGAACCGCAACCCGGCAAAGAGGCAGAAGAGGAATGCCCGGCGTATATCGGGATTTTCATTCGGGTAATGCGTCAATGCAAGCTGCTTGATCTCGTCCATCGAGAGAATGTCTTTCTTGAGCTGCTCACTGTCGATCCTGATAACCACTCCCTCGCATGGGTTCCGCTGGAAGATTTCATCTTCGGTCGCCTTCTTGAACACCTTCTTGAACCGCTGGAATAGGGTATGCGGGCCCTCGCCTGTAAACCGCGACTGAAGATATTCGGCGAACTCCCGAATCATCTCCTTTGTAATCTGGTCGGGACGGATGGCTTCTACAAAAGCCTTGTACTTTTTCTTCTCCTTCAGGAACTCTTTGAATATGGCAAGACCTCGGCGCATGTGGCGAACGTCCTTCTTAGTATAATTGTCAATGTACGACTGGAAGTAGTCAAAGAAGTTGATTTCTTCTGGATGCTTTGCAAGGCGCAAACCGGTATGCTGCTCCTTCAGTTCCTGCTCCTTCTCGAAACGGATCTTCTCTGCCATTTCGAGTATTTCACGATTCTGCTGACGTTCCATCGGCGAAGTCGGTTTGGCAATTAGATAGAAAGGCAGCGACTCTTTCTTGCGGAGATGAGTAACCTTCTTCTTCGGTTTACCCTTCATTGCGCCTTCGGTGTAATACACCACTTTGCCATCGGCGTCTTTCACAACCTCTTCGCTTCATCCGAGATAGTATTCAAGGTAGAGCGCAATGCGTCCGTCTTTCAGCTCGCGCTGTTCGAGCTTTGGGTTTTGCTTGGTCTGTTTCTTTAGCTTTGCCATAGAGGGAGAGGGTTTTAAGTGTATTCGGTTCTCCAACCTGCAATTATGAGTACACCGGGAGTATACCCGGCGAAAAGTACACTGTTTCGGTTGGAATCATGTCACCGCAAAGTTAAGAAAAATATTTGATTCAAGGTGTACTAAAAGTATACCAAATGCAAAAATAAGGGCAAAAACATCCAAATGACGAGAATGGGTATAATTTTAATATATTGATATATAGATATATACTTTCTTTTATTTTCTTATAATTTCACGGTTGTGTGCCTGTTCTGGGCACCCACAAAAGCGACTTAACAAGGTAATAACCACCAAGTTAAGTCGCTTTCTTTTGTTTTTACGTGCATATTACGTGCAAAAGGTCTGTACGCAGCCCGGATAGGCTGGAGTTCTCGCCAACTCTCATATTCTAGTTTGTGATAATTGGAAAATCGGGAAAATCTATTTCGAGGCTGTCGGCTTTGTGCTGCCAGGTCTTGTTGCCGGGTTCAATGCGGCGCATTTCGGATACGGCTTCGGGATAATTCAGTAAGGCGGCGTGACGCATGACTTCAATTGCTTTCGCACGGTTTGGTTCTGTGCCGATACCTGCGGAATAACACATGGCAAGATGCCAGCCTGCGCTTGGCGCTCCTAATCTGTAAGCTATCGACAGATATTTGAACGCATCATCCCCCTTGCCTTGATTCAAGCAAGCCGATCCACAGAAAAGCGCTGCCCGGGCATTTCCTTCATCCGCGGCTTTAGACAGGTAAACAATGGCGTTAGCTTCATCTTCATAATACATCCGCAAACCCTTTGTAGCCAATGCCACGGGGTCATTCATTGCAATACCTTTTTCAAGCCAATATTCCAATCTATCGGAATACTGTTTTGTCATATCGGCTTTATTTTTATTTGCGAGATTGAGGCTGTCAACCTTTTCCGCAGTCCATTCGGTGCCATCAGCTCCGATAACGTCTTTCACCTCAACATAAACAGATGAATTTTTATCATAGAACTCTATCAGCCGGTGCATTGCAGCAGTGTCTCCCTGCCCGGCAAGAATTTCCAATCTGACAAGTTTATCATCGCCATCGCCTACTTTTTTGTCTGTCATAGCGTAGATAGTCAGCCCTTAAAAACGGATATTAATTGCTGATATTCAATAAAATAAACATAA
>ERZ780168.1032-NODE-1032-length-31376-cov-3.736247_pt1 | contig 31376 bp, 21 predicted proteins | sample MGYA00510981_ERZ780168 | MGnify/ENA primary metagenome ERZ780168 (study PRJEB29588, sample SAMEA2158769) | human gut metagenome | biome: human gut; feature: human-associated habitat; material: faeces | place: Denmark | collected 2008/2010 ...
TAAACCAATCCACAGCACCTTGTCTATTGTAGCATTTTGTCCTTGGAGAGGGACTTTAATAACTACTACTTTATAATACGAGGAGGTTTATTATGGATATGTACGATATTGCGGTAACGCAATCAGCACGAGGGGCATTATATGATTTTTTTGATGTAGATATTGCAGATGTGGATACTTGGATGCCCCAGCTCGCAAAGGCATCTAAAAATACAGGCAAAGACGAGTATATAGATGTAGAGCGTGGCTCATTGTATCGAGACGACCAAATTTCCCCTTTGCCACTAGGGGCGGCATTTAACGCTGCGCGGAACTCACTGCAAGCGGCAATGCAGCATCGGCGAAACGTTATAAAGGAATATAAGGATAGAGGTCTACAATCATGGTACGCAGTCTATCGGGATAGAGTGGAACCGACCGATCTGGAATACTGTGCAGAATGGTTACAGGTACGGTTTGGTATCTCACACGATGTTCCTATTGATAAGGTGCTGGCTACAATCATGCCGATCAAAGACGTTAGCGCCGGTAACAACCAACTCGAAAGCCTAATATTGTTTTTGGGAATGCATGATTACAGCAAATTAGACCCTGCGTGGCAGGAAATTGAGAAAGCATACGAGACACTTAGGTTGCTGCTTGATGCGATTACATTAGAAGAGGGTTGCACAGAATCCTGCAAACCGACATGGGATGTATACCATGCGTATTTAACGGATGCGATATCATCCACTGCCTGCAAGCGTGTGTTTTCGGATTTGGAATTATGGACGTACAGCCCATTCTTGCCTTTTTCAACAAATGAAATAATGCCGCAAAAGTATATTGAGGCACTATTCCGCAGAGATACAGCGGGTACCGTTGACCGCCTTGCATGGCTCAAAGAAGTTTTCCGAGAAACAACAAGTCAAGATAGCAAGGAAAAGACCCTTGAACAGTGGTCAGTAATTGCCAGCGCATACGATATACGCAATAGCTTCCAATTGTGCTTTGCATTTTTAGATTACATAATATACCGAAAAGATTTGATTCTGCGAAAATGTCCCAAGTGCGGAAAATATTTTGTTGCATCGACGAAAAAGAAAAGGTATTGCGATTTTTTACATGCGAACGGTAAGACTTGCGGGCAACTTGCAAAAGAAGAATCAGACGCCAACCGAAGCGGCGAAAATGGAAAATATCGCAATGTGCTGAGGCGATTGGATGCGCAAGGGGATTCGTACCGAGAAAAGGCCGAAATCATACGGGCAAAGGGGAAAAATTCAAGTCCGAAAGAATTGGAAAAATTACAGCAATTGCAGGAGGCGATAGAAGATATAAACAATCAGCGTGACGCATTACAGCTTGAACGCAAAAAGAAAGTGAAAGATCTTTCGCCAGAAGAATATCAGAATTGGCAAACCAACATTGATAAGGCCGTTCCCAAAAAGAGGCGTGGGCGACCAAGCAAAAGCAAGTAAAAAAGCGTCCCGGAGCGGCAACTCCAAGACGCTAACCGAAATCACACTCAGACGGGCATCTGCGTACGGATATCGGCTCAAACATCAGTATAACAGATTCGCCCGCCGCTGTAAAGCGAAAGGACGACAATTACAATGGCAACAATAGTTAAACGAGGAAATTCCTATCGCATTCGGTGTTATGATGGATACGACAGCAATGGTAAACAAATTGAGCGCTGTATGACATGGACCCCGGAACCGGGAATGTCCGAGGCTAAAATTAAGAAAGAGGTAAAAAAACAAGCGGAAATTTTCGAGATCAATGTTAAGAATGGCTTATATTCTGTTCGCCGAATGAAATTTTCTGAGTATGCCGCACTCTGGTTTGCAGAATACGCAGAAGTAAATTTGAAACCTAAAACGGTATCTGATTTTCGCGATTTACTTCCGCGAGTTAATGACAACATCGGACATCTGTATCTCGATAAAATTCGCCCAAGTCATCTGATTAAAATGCGTGACAACCTCATGCAAACACGGATTGTCCCTACATATAGAGCACGAAATCCCAGATTACTGAGGGATAAATGCAAACAGCAAAGCAGAACGCTCAAGGCTTTCGCCGCAGATGCACAGCTCAATTTAGGCGTAATCAAATACGCGATCAGCGGTAAGAACATCACCTTGCATAGCGCTACACAGATTGCAAAAGCCCTTAATACTAATGTGTCGATGCTTTTCTTGGAAAACGAAACAGACACATTAGATGCAAACACTGTCAAACATTATTTGCGCCTTACATCGACAATTTTATCTACAGCTGTTGAACAGCAGTATATATTAGAAAATCCGATGGAGCGCGTTAAAATGCCTCGGACGCAAGAAAAAGAAGTTTGCTGCTTGACTCGAGAAGAAGCTCTTGAATTGTTAACGTCCATACAGGATGAACCGCCTAAATATAGAACCGCTATAACGGTCTTGCTGTATACAGGTATGCGTCGAGAAGAAATTTTGGCGTTAAAATGGAAAGACGTTGATTTTACATATAATATCATCAATATCCATGCAAGCATCCAGTATATCCCCCACAAGGGGTTAATCTACGGTGAGCCCAAAACCAAGTCATCCCGGCGTATTATTAAGGTATCTAATGTAGCAATGCAAGCGTTAAGCGAGTATCGAGATTATCAGATGCAGCAATATAAGCAACTCGGTATGGAGTTCAATCCGAATTGCTTCATCTTTGAAGGCTATGACGGGGTATTGATGCGTCCTAATACGCTGACGCATCGTTTCCATAAAATCGTAAAAGAACATGACTTACCCCCGGTACATTTGCACAGCCTACGTCATACAATGGCAACTTTGCTAATCGATCAAAGTCTCCCTCTAACCGCGATAACGGCAAGTCTGGGACATAGTAGCCCGCATACAACGGCATTGATCTATGCACATGCGTTGCGGCAAAATGCAGCAAAAGCAGCGGAGGCAATGGACCTCATACTTCAGTAACAATTGATTGATTTAAGCACCTTCACAGGATTTGTGAGGGTGCTTTTATTTTGGCAAGAAATGAAATAGAGGAAGAATCGGTATATTTTACGTGTTATGCCCTGCTGGATAAATGTATAATATAGATGTACCGAGAAGATAAAGAAAATGATTCGGTACAGTAATCGTGTGGAGGTGACTACCCATCCGTATCCGTACAATTGCCGGGGCTGTGAAAGAAATGAAGAATGATGACCCCGGCACACACGTAACGGAGTCGTATCTCAGACGGCTCGTCAAGGAGGGATCCATCCCCTACGTTATGGACGGCACTCGTGTACTGGTTAATGTCGATACAGTGCAGGAGTATTTATTATCGGCAACAGCAATTTAAGGAGAAGTAATAACAATGATTAAAGTTAGTGATTTACTCGATCTGAACAAGCTCGGCAAAATGGAACTGGTCGAGGTTCGCCCTACTTACGCATATGTTGACGAAAAGCGCACCGATACTATTTCGGGCTATTCGTATTGCGTTGTTTTGACCGATCACAATTACGAAAAGATTTATGTCCGCATTCTCGGTGCACAACAAGTGGAAAATCCGAGCAAGGCAGTCCGAGTGCACTTTGAGGGGCTGCAGGCCAGTGTATATGTACATGGCAATTGGCCGAGACTGGCATTTAAGGCACTGAAAGCCATTAAGGATTAAGAGAGTTGGCGGTAGCAATGCACTCCGCCGTGGAGATGAGGTCCAACAAGACATCAGCACCAAGGCGGGGCGCATTGCTACCGCTTCCCTTTTGTTGTGCGTGGCAGCGGAGCACAAGGCACCTAGCCAAGTATTACCTAGGTGCCTTGTGTACGATTAGAGAAAAGCCTATACCTACAAGTTTTCCAGCGTACCCATAGCGCTGGGTACAATTGGGTATTGGGTACATTTCGAGCAAAAGGAGGTGGAAAAATTGCCTCGTGATACAGCTACGCGGAGATTTCAATTGACGTTTAACAATCCGAAAGAACATGACTATTCACACGAGAAAATCAAGTCGTTACTCGAAGCTGGTGGTAAAATCGGTTACTGGTGCATGCAGGAGCCGCCCTGGCAGACTTGACGCCGACGGCCCAAATGAATCTGCTGGCCGTGCTGGAGCAGCACGACCAGACGGGCATCACAGAGAAAGCAGCGAAAGAGGTAGTCGCCCTGTCCCGCTATGATGTGGAAACCATCGATCGTTGCCTGTTCCCGGTACGAGAAAAAAGAACATCGTCCAAGAGCAACCGTCCGGGCAAGCTGAAGCTGGAACCGAGGCGGTTCGATGCTTACTTTGAAGGGATGCAAACCGACGAGGAAAAGCTGGACTACATCGAAGAAGCACTGATGTTCTACCAGGAACACCAGAATCAGGAGGGGCAACATGATCCAATGCAGAATTATTGATTTTTCCCCGGCCAGTGCGCAGCGGAACACAAACTATGTCGCCAGATTTTCTCTTGTACTGGAGGCCGATGGCGTCCAGATCGTTGAGATTCGACACTGTACCCTGCGGTATGGGCAGCGTACCGACAGTTACTATATCGGCTGGCCCGCTTACAAGAGGGGGCCGCAATTCGATGAGGTGGCGCGGGTGTTGTCCCCGGAGGTAAAAGCCGAGATCGTGGCGGAAGCAGTCCGCCTTTTGGGACACCCCATGTGATACAATGGATATATCAGGAGGTCAACATGAAAACCAAGGCATACATGAGTGCCCTCGCTCACTGGCGGATACCCGCGATCCTTTCCGGCACACTGATGATGGTACTGGCATTGTCGGCTTGTACGCATAGACCCGCTGCCCCCGGTGAGCCGGTCGCCAGTTCGTCCCCCGCACAGAGCGAGACTGCAACGGCGGAATCCGCACTCCATACCTTCAGCAATCCCGATACAGTGGCCTGGCTCACGGTGCCCGGTACCAACATCGACGGGCCGGTGCAGCAGGGGCCGGACAACGACTACTACCTACGCCGGGACAGCGACGGAAATGCAGATTACCGAGGCTGCTATTTTGCCGATGCTGATGCAATCGTTTCTCTGGCCAACCTTAGCCGAAATGTAGTAATCTATGGACACACCTTTACCGATGGTTGGGAGGGGGGCTTTGAGCAGCTGAACAAATATCTGGATGCCGACTGGGCACTGGAGCATCCAAACATTTACCTTCAGATCGACAGCAGTATATTGGAATACCAAGTTTGCAGCGTGGGGATTTGTGACACAAATGATACGAGTTTGCCTATCTATTGCAATCTGGATGATGAAGTGTTCCGCTATCTGATCGAAGATGCGAATGCTCGAAACCAGGTGCCCGAATTTGATAACCTTACCGCAACCGACCAGCTGTTGACCCTTGCCACCTGTACGGAAAGAAGTAATGAGCGGCTGGTCATTGTGGCAAAGCAAATTTATGAATAAGAATCGCAGAGGAGGAAACATGATGAAAAAACTTATTTCTTTAGGGTTGGTTGCCGCCATGGTCTTGTCCTTGGCGGCTTGCGGCGGGCCGAAGCTGGTGGCAGTAAACCTGCCTCAGACAACGCTGGAAGTTGCCACCGGCGAAACAGCCACCGCGGAAACCTCTTATACATACGACGGCGATACGCCGGAGAACGCCCAGCCGGAAGTGGTCTATACCAGCAGCGACGAGAGCATCGCCACGGTAGACGAGAATGGCGTCATCACCGGCGTGGCCGAAGGTGACGCCACCATCACGGTCACCGTGGGCAATCTGAGCGCCAGCCGCACGGTGTCGGTCATCATCCCCGTGGAATCGCTGACCGCCGAGGACATTTCCCTGCACCTGGCCGACGGCGCGGCCCCGCTGACTTATGTGGTGACGCCGGAGCATTTCACCGGCAATTTGACCTTTGCCAGCGCCGATGAGAGCATCGCTACTGTAGATGCAGCCGGACAGGTCACGCCTGTGGCCGTGGGCGATACCACCGTCACCGTGACCGCCCCCAACGGGCTGACGGCCACCGCCGCCGTGCATGTGTGGGACGGCCCCAAGGCCCTGACGCTGACGCCTGGCAAGACCGAGATCGCCACGGGCAACGGTACGCAGATCGCCGTGGCCGATGAAGCAGGCAACGAGGTGGACGCCGGGAGCCTGACCTGGACATCCAGCGACGAGAGCATCGCCACTGTGACCGAAGGCTGGGTGGACATGGTCGGCACCGGGGACGTAAAAATCACTGCTGCCACGCAGTACGGCGTCTCCGCCGCGGTAGACCTGACCGGCAACGCCCCCGTTGCGCCTGCCGCTGGCACGGGTGGTGGGGCGGGAGCGGCCAGTACTGGCGGTGCTGCTGCAGGTGGGGGAACCTACGGCGGCTCTGCTCCGGCAGCAAGTTCTGACGGCACCCTCCATACGAACTGGACGCTCTATGCAGATGGGACCGCATTCGATCTCCAGAACCAAATCCGCACGGCTGCTGGTGTGGCTCCTTTGACCTGGGACAGTGGACTAGGGGATATTGCGTGGGAGCGGTGCAAACAGTTGCTGGCAGATTTTAGCCATAACGGTGCTACTACCGGCGAAAATATCGCAATGGGACCTGCTGATGCTGCTTCTGTGATTGCTGCTTGGCAGGCAAGTCCCGGCCACTACGCAAACATGATCAACACTGGATATACTCGTGGTGCTATTGTGCACATATACGACGGCGATGGATGCCATTTCTGGTGTGCCACATTCGGCTAATCCCGCTCATATTAAAAGAGTACGATGAAACGTCGTACCCGCTATCTATTTTACTTGAAAGCATAGTCTCTCTTGGTGCGACGATTCGTCGCACCTTTTTTATTTGAGGTAAAGCCCATGTCGGAACACAAAATCATCTGGGATAGCAGTTGATGCCCAGCTTACCAGACCACAACCCGCCAAAATCTAAAGAGAGGAATTGACTATGAAAAAAGCCACACGTTGTCGTCTGCTGGCTCTAACGCTGGCGCTGTGTATGGTACTCAGCTCAGGTGTGCCTGTCTACGCTGAAGCAGTCCCCACTGCACAGCCCACAGAAGTCACAGAGGCAACAGACGACCATGAAGAAGAAATTGCCACCAATGAAAACGCCATCAGCGACGACGTTTTAGAAGATGTCTCATCCAATGAAGCTACCTTGAGCGAGGCCGCACAGGCTTTCGTCGCTACCGTCGCCGCGCTGGACCGCGAGAGCATCCTGACCGCGATCAACGACTGGGCCGTAGCGCAGCAAGCGTGGCTGGCAGATAAAGAAAACGCCGACCTCACGGCGGCGCTTGACGCTGCGACCATTGCATCCGATGATGCCGCTGCGCCTGTCTACGCCGCCGAAGATCTGTACACAGGGCTTACCGATGATGATCGGGAAAGTGATGCCGTACAAACTGCTTACACTGCTCTGGCCGCTCTGATCTTGACAATGCAGCAGACCATGCAAACACCAGTAACATCCGGGGACACCGCCAGTACCGAACCCACACTGGAAGAAATCTCAGATGTGCTGTATTCTGATTTGCCCGATTCTCCAACAGGCAGCTACATTGGCGAGTATGGTCTTCCGGTCGCTACCGGCAATACCAAAATCAGCGTCTCCCGTTGGCAACACGACCTGAGCAACACGGAACATCGTTTGGATGCGGATGCTTTGAATTCTGGAGATACCAGCATTGTAGCCGCACCAGAAGCGGGAAAAGATTATGCCATCGTTCCTATCTTGGTGCAGATTGAATATCCCTCCAACGGTTCTACCTCGACTGTTTCTCTGTCGGAACACGCGGAATTGCTGAGTTATGTATCCTCTGCAGAAGAACTAATTCTTGCCAGCGAAGAAGAGCAAGCACAGATCCTTTCCAGCAGCTATACAGACACTTCCGCATCTGCGTATGGCTTTTACGTAAAAGCAGATAGTGATTTTTCTGTACAGCTTACGTACTCAGCCCCTGATGGCAACACTCTCACAAAAACGCTGTCTGTCAAAATCGACAACAGCGGAGAGACATTCAGCTTACCCAGCAAAAACGGCATTAGCACCTATGCTGAACCTTCTCCGCCGTGGCCAACGGGCAAAATCACAAAAATCGAATATGTAATCAATACCTGGCTGGTTTGGTTCAATAACACAGAAGCCTATTGTTGCGACAACGGTCTTTACGCAGCTCCTGGCGGGTGTCCGACCTATTCTTTTGCGTATGTTTCCAAATTGGAGCCGGGGCAATATACGCCAGGTAATCATTATCTAAACCAGATCTCGATTTGGGGTGGCCTCAACCAGTTGTCGCTCGGCACGCTGACACAGCAGCATGCCCCTGAAGATTTTGCTACCAGCGACTTTGCCACCAGCACAGTTGCTACCTACTCTGCTGTTGATCGCAGTGTGCTGGAAACCGCTTATCAGTATTACAACGATCAACAGCTTTGGATCATCGAGCATTATCCCACAAGTACGGTGGCGAGAATGTATATGGAATCTGCATCTGCACTTGCTGGAAGCGATACTTCTGCCACGCCCTATGTTGACCCCGGCGACAATGGCTATTACACCTACGCCTATTTCCCACCGGCTGGCTACAATTGGCAGCGCATTGTTGTGGTAGATTTAACCCCAATTTCCGCAGACGATAATGTCGAGGACATTCCCGATGCCCCGGACATGCAGTATTACTCGGCCGATTGGACAGCCCCGCCGCAGACTGCCAGCGGCAGCTTTGACTACACGTATACGGTCAACATCGACAAGTCCGCCAATATCACCCACGAGAAGCTGGATGATGCCATTTTCCAGCTGACCCCCAAGCCCTCCAGCGGGACCATAGACGGTGGCACTTGGACGATCAGCGACCCGCAGATCGTCACGACAGTGGACGCAGCAGCCGCTACCTGGACGCTTCACTACGAGGTCAGCAAAACGTCCACCACGCAGCTTAGTGGCAAAGAGGGACCTTACGATACACAAGAAGCAGCCAACGCCGCCGCCGAGGCTGCGAAAAACAACGCCATTGCCCAGCTGCAGAACGAGGCCCAGGCCATGGTCGATGCAGCGATTGCCGCTGCCAAGGCCCAGCTGGCGCAATTCACGATCGAATACGATGAAACGGGTGTTCCTCACGGCTTCGATCCTACGGACAGCAGTTCTGGCTCTGTTTCTGTACCGGCCAATGGCTCTGCAACTGCCGTAGTAAAGAACCAGCCCTGGCAGGCTCATGTCACCTGGGAAAAGCGCGACGCCCTCACCGGCGGCCGCATCACAGAAGATGCCGAGTATGCAATCTATGAGTGGTCCGTTACTGCCAACAAATACCAGATCAGCCAGAATTATCGGGTCACACGCTTGGAAAACGGCTTGTACACGGTCACCGTCACCAACCCGATTTATACGGATTGGGCTGAAGGTTACGTGTATTACACGCAAGACAACCTGGGGAAATTTCGCATCGAAGAACTTACCAGCCCGGCAGGGTACACGGATGCTGCGCTGCAGGATGGAAACTGGGTCGAGCACTGGAGCCAGGAGTTTGAGATTACCGAAAGCGACCAAACCGTCAGCTATACGGGCGGGGACGCGGACTACAACCGTCCGCAGGGAAACAAGGTCGTTATCAAGAAAATCGAAGCCCATACCGGCGAGATCATCGAGGATGACGCGGTATTTACCTTGTACCAGTGGAACCAGGAACGCGGCTTGTACGAAGTGAGCAAAGACTATGCCTTTGTCCGGGATGCCGAGGGCCTGTACACCATTACCAGCCTACATGACGATTGGGCACAGTACGAAGAAGGCAATCTGTACTATGAGGATACGCTGTGCGATGTCCGTGAGGACACCGTCAACAGCGATGGCATCACGACGGAACATCCGCAATATTACACCGACTATGAGCCGGTCGCTTTCCCCATCGAAGATCGTGCCGTCACCAACGACGGGCAGTTCGTCGTGGTCGAATCCCGAAGCCCGTATGGGTACTACGGCGACTGGACCGGCTCCCGCGAAACCCCCAATTTTGAGATCGAGGACGCCGGAAAACACGCTTATTATATCCGCTTGACCGATGATGGCTCCACGATCACGCTCACAGACAGCGAATATAACGCGCACGTCTTGACGGAAAATAAAGGTGGAACCCTGATTGAACTTGGCAACGGCAACGTAGTGACACTCGATGTGTTCCGACCGGCTCTGGAGGAATACGACGAAAACAACTTGTTCCGCAACAACCCCTGGTACAGCACTGTCGTGTGGGAAAAGCGTGACGCTCTTACCGGCGGTCTGGTTGACGCCGACACCGAGTTTGAGATCCAGGAGTGGAACCCCGAAAAGGGCCAGTACGAAAAGAGCACTCACTACCAGGTGGTCCGCCGCGACGATGGCAAATACACCGTACACCTGATTGGGGACGCGTTCTTCTCCGGCTGGGAGGGCAAGCAGGGGGTCCTCTACTACCATCAGTCCAACGAGGGCAAGTATCGCCTTGTGGAACTGCGCGCCCCTGCATTTTATAATCTGAAAGCCTGGGAGCATAACAACTGGGTCATTGGCTGGAGCGAGGAAATCGTGGTCCACCCGGACCATCCTTCTTACGAGTTCCTTGGGGACACCGCCTCTTACAATCTACCCTACAAAACCAAAGTACTTATTAAGAAGGTCGATAAAGATACTGGTGAGTTAATCCAGGCGGACACCACCTGGACGCTCTACGAATGGAACGAGCGGAACAACCAGTATGAGGTCAGCCCCAACTATGAGATCATCCGCCGCGATGATGGATATTATACCGTGACCACGCTGCATAGCGACTGGGAGCACTACGAGGAAGGGTATCTCTACTTTGAGGACACGCAGCAGGACTACCCCGAAAGCTACCATCGGTATAGTGACCGCCGCTTCTCTAACCAGGGCAAGTTTTTGATCGTGGAGACCTCCGCAGCGGCAGGATACTATGGTGATTACTGGCGCAACGATGAGCCGGGCACCTATTCTACGGAAAACGGCTCGGACCTGGGCAAGCGCGGCTACGCGTTCACGTTGACCGAGGATAACGGAACGCTCTGGCTCACCAACTGGGACTACAATGCTAAAATCCTGTATGACGTTGACGAAGGTAACGCCACTTTGGTGCTGGCCGATGGTCGTCCCACCAGCGTGATCATCGACGAAGATAAGCAGCCGGAATATGACCGTCAAGAAACCGCCTTCACGAACAAGGCAAAGTACGGGTATGTGGAATTTGATCGCAGCCAGTACAGAAAAGAATGGGCGCAGACAGGCGACGACAACACCTATATTGAAACCGTTGAATTGACCAGCGAGACCCCGGAAGCCCCTACTGTGGAAACTGCGGAAGTAGAAAACTCGATCCGGCAGAATGGTACGCGGTATATACTGGATGCTGTTACCGCTGAATTGATCAGCGGGCCAATCAGCACCGAAGTCACCCTGCCGGACATCAGCACCCTGGACGATGTGCCTACCACACTGCCCTATACTCTGGAAGATGGCAGCACCGTCACGCTACAGCTTGAATCTGCCAGCTGGGTGGAGCAGCCGAAAACCAGCTATACCGGCTGGGTGGACCTGGGCTATTCTGCCACACGTCCACAGGCATCTGAAACTGAAACGATCACTGCCGATGACGGCTATACCTTTACCGGCCACTTGGTGGGGGTGGAACAGTCGGATGACTACCAGTGGGTAGAGCGGCAGTTGGATGCGACCTACTATGGTTGGCCGGATGTCAAGGGCATATTCCTCGGCAATCTGGTCCTGCCGCACAACGACAACGCACCCGTGTATCAGGGCTATGAAACCGATATTTTGCTCTATCTCGGCTATGACCCCAATACCAGCAGGATCACCGGCGCAGAGTGGACCGGCTCCTGGCAGGCGCAGACCGGCAGGGATATGATGACCCGGCCTGCTGTGTTTACGGTATCGGTATACGCTGCCAGCTGGCTGGCCACTTACGAGGAGGACGGCGATCCTCGTCCGGGGATTGCATCAGCGGTCTACAGCTTAGTTGATGAGCAGAGCCAGCGCGACGGCCTGTATCATTGGCATGCCACTGCCACCTACAGATCAGTACCCGGATGGACAGTATTGCAAACCGCCGCAGCAGTAGTAGGCGTGGCCCTGCTCATCGCTGCGCTGGTTGCGTTGCTATTTATTCTGTCCCGCAAAAGGAAAGAAGCTAACAAACGAAAGGAGGTTCATTAAAACTGAATAGTGGTGTGCCTCCATGATTGTGAGGTGCACTATGTCCAGCGATTTGAGAAAAGCGATTCTTGAAAATATATCCATCGAAGAATTGCTCCGCGAGGAAGGTTTTGAAGTGATCCCGCGCGGGCGAAAACTTACCGTGAAAGGGCATGACAGCCTGGTTATTACGCCAGACAAGGGTGTATTTACATGGAATAGCAGGGGTTTTGCAGGCTCGGTCATTGACCTGTATATGGGGCTGCATGGCTGCGACGCCCGCACGGCAATGACGGCGCTGCGAAAGCGACTGCCGGAGTATTCACGGCAGCACACAGCGGGGCTTGAACCCCGCAAGCGTGAACCGCCGAAACCCGAGGAAGAAAAACCGCTGGTGCTGCCCAAAAGGGATAACAATAAATGGAGCCGGGTGTATGCTTATTTGATGGCTACTCGGAAAATCACGCCGACGGTGGTCAAGTGGCTGGTTCGGCAAAAGACCATCTACCCGGATGAGCGTGGGAACCTCTGTTATGTAGGGCGCGACGCCCGCGGTGAAGTAGCCTACTGCGCCCGCAAGGGTACGCTTACGCCCAAAGACGGACAGAAAGGCTATCGCAATGTAGTGGAGGGAAGCGACTACGAGCGCCGGTGTGTGATGAACCGAGATCCACAGCACACCAAGCTGATCGTGACCGAAGCGGCGGTGGACGCCTGGAGTTTCGCTTCCATGCTGGAATTGCATGGATTGGATTTCCGGGACTACACCTATTTGTCGTTAGAATGCACCTATGAAGGTCCCCTGGGAAAATTTCTGGAGGAAAACCCGCAGATCAAGACCATCTACTTAGGGCAGGACGCAGACGAGGCCGGGCTGAAAAGTCGGGAAAAATGTCGCGCATTGCTGAAGGAACGGCAATACACCGGGAAGGTCATTGACAAACTGCCCGATGCCAGCGCACCGGGCTGTAAAGACTGGAACGACGCTCTCAAATATTACTTAGAGCAGCAGCGTATCCGGGAGCAGTCAGCACCAAGCCAGGAGCCGGTCATGGAACCGGCCCCTGGCCTGGAGTTGACGCCATGAAACTGTATATACACAATACAGAAAAAACAGGAGATCATTATGCTTGACATCAACGGATTTACAACGAGTATCAAAAATCAGATTTTGGGATGGCTGCAGTCCATTGGCACCAATCTAATCTGCCCGATCATTATGGCGGTCGCGGTGGTTTTCTGCATCTTTCAGTTGCCGCAGCTGTTCAAGGCGCATCGGGATAGTCTAAGTGAGGTATTCTGGGAATTTCTCTGGAAGGAGATTATTGGCCTTGTCGTTCTTGTCGGAACCGGCGTGATTTGGGGGCTGCTGGCGGCAGGCGTTTTCGGGACCGCCGCATAAATCATGTGTGCCGTGCAGGGATTCCCTGCACGGCATATTCTTTTGTAGAAAGGGGCTGAAGCATGGAGGTTTTAGGCGAATATATTATAAATCTGATCAACAGCAGCATCGCAAAGTGGCTTCAGGACCTATTTTTGGGCGCAGTTACAGCGGTCATGAACTGGGTCAGCGAAATGATCACCAGTATGTGGAACATCGACGTGATCAAGGCATTGGTAAACTGCACCAGCGGTATCTCCGTGGGAGTGTTTGCCTTGGGGGCCATACTGATGTTATACGACATTATGGAAGCCCGTTCGGAAGAAAAAGTGGTCTATATGTCTGCCGTAACGAAAAACTTTGTGGCAGGGCTGGCCTTTGCAATGTTCGGTTCACAATTCATTGCTGTGATGAACCAGGCGATATTATCGCTATGCGAGGTGCTGAAAATCAGCGATTCGGTAAGGGATTTTGAAAATACCGATTTCATGAATCAATCTTTGGGGACTATTCAAGATGCTTTGACAGTCAGCCCAGGCGATCTGCTCGGTGCGATCCTCATTATTTTGGTGGTACTGATCGGCAGCGGAGTTTTTGTTTACAAGGCCGCCATGCGTTTCGTCCAATTTCTTACGCTTATTTTGATGGTGCCTTTGTATGTCACGAGTATTACCCGTGGGGACCAGACGGCCTTTTCTGCCTGGTTCCGCCAGGCAATGTCAGTCGGCCTGACCTATTTCTTTGAGTATTTCCTGTATGCACTGGGGATTGCGATGATGGCCAGCAATGGCTTGGCTCCGCCGATGATGGGGGTGGCTTGCCTTGCAGGTATGGGAAGTGTCAGCCGAACGCTGGATAAGTACGGTATGTCCAGTGCCGGACCGCATATCAATCCGACAGGTGTCGCATACTTTGCAGGGGCTGTAAAGAATATGTTGCACTGATTTTTGTAGGGGTGTACCGCAATAGCCGGATGTTTTGCCAACGGGAGGCGCGACAAATGTCGCGCCTCTTTCTTTGCGAACAAGTATCAAGAATCAAACGCAAGAACGATAAAAAACGCCTGTGCCTATTAGGCACAAAACATCATTAAAATCAGGCACGGCCTGGAAAGGAACTCTCATGATAGCACAAAAATACCTTTGTCCACCACGCCTGCAAAAGAAATTCCTTTTGTGGTGGTGGACGGTGCCGGAACTCATTGGCATCGCGCTGGGCGCGGTGCTTGTTTTTTATCTGCGGTCGCCACAGATATTCACGCTCACCTGTTTTCTGGCGCTTGGTACGGCGCGTTTTGACTTTGAGAATAATCTGTTCGGCGCACTGAAGATGCGTACCGCGTACCAGTTCTTTACCAAAACCTTTTCACTGAACACGGCAGCTTCAGACAAAGACGAAAAGCGCCGGAAAAAGAAGCTGCGCAAGCTGATGAAATCCAAACTCCCCATGCAGGAACTGATGCAGTTTCGTTTTGGGGATAGTGGCGTCTATGGTGGCAGGGACGGCAAGGAACTGTTTCGTTTCTACCGCTACTACCCGCCTAACACGGATGTCATGACTGATGAGGAAATCGCGCAGGAAATCGAACAACTCTGTCGTCTGTTCGATTCATTACGCTGTGCCTTCGCCATGTTCGGAACAGATAAAATCGAGGACATGAGCGCGCTTAAAGCCTACTACCGCAGTCAGCCGCGCAAGTACGATCATATTATTGCGGACGTTATCAACGATATTGAAAGCACCGAAGCCCGTTCCAGCGCCGTGCAGCGAGCCTACTACTTTATCTACAAGGCGCAGAACGATGATGATGACATCTACAACCTCATTGCTGGCAAGGGATATAAGATTGACCGGGTCAAAAACGAGGAACTGGCCGTCCTGCTGCGCAACTACTTGGTGCGCGAGTTCACGAACGTAGACCTGTATACGATCGCTGAAGAAGTAAAAAACTACCCGGATATGGTAAGAGCCAAACCGGCCATCTACAACAAAGAGATCATGCGCCGCCTGTGTCCCAACCGTATTGACTTTATGAAGGATCATGCCGAGCAGTCAGGTATATTGCGGCGCACTCTGATGATCAAAAACTTTCCTGCTCAGATACCGCCCCGTGCGCTGTACACGGTCGCCAGTATGCGCGGGACTTCCTTCACAATGCGCTTTACTCCTATGCAGAAGGACAGCGCCCGCAAACTCATCAATGAACAGTTGCGCAATAAGGCTGTAATGAGTGGCAAAAAAGTAGCTACCGAGCAGATGGACGCCATACAGGAATCCAACGACATCAAAAATTTTTATGCAGAAATCACTCGCAACCAAAATACAGTATACAGTATTAGCATCTATATTGAAATTTATGGTAAGACCCTGGACGCGCTGAACGACTTGGAGCAGCAAGTCAAGATTGAACTGGCCGGTGTGGGGATCACCTACGACCAACTGAACTATGAACAGCGCGGTGGCTTTCAGTCAGTACAGCCGCTGGGCAGTGACCACTTCCTGCTGTGCTCCAACAATTTGCCCAGCAAGACGGCGGCGGCCCTATACCCGTTCAGCTATTCCAGCCTGGTACATCCCCACGGGATGCCCATTGGGCGCACCGACCGTGGCGGCCCGGTTTATGTGGACATCTTCCAGCGGGATGACCAGATCACCAACGGTGTTTTCTTCATCTCCGGTTCTGCCGGGCAAGGAAAGAGTTACCTCCAGAAGAAGATTCTCACCTTCCAGGTGGTGCGCGGTGTGCATTGCTACATCATGGACCCCGAAAACGAGTACAGCGACGTCACACGCGGCCTGGGCGGCGTCGTGATCGACTGCGCCTCTGGCCACCACAAGATCAACATTTTTGAGGTGCGCCGGATCAAGCTGGAGGATGAGGAGGAGGACACCGATCTGCCGGAGATCGCCAGCAACAGCCCGATGTTTTTACAGCACCTGTCCTGGCTCAAAGACGAGTTCCGCATCATGATGCCGGAAATTCCCGATACTACGCTGCGGGCGCTGATGATCTTGGTGCAAGGCATGTATGCGTCAGTTGGCATCGACCAGCAGACGGATTTTTCCCGGCTCCGGCACGAGGACTATCCCACATTCAGCACCCTATATAGTTTCGTGCAGAAGCAGATGGAAAAAAGCGATTACCCCATGCTCACCAAAGAGATGATCGCGGAAGTGCTGCTCTATATCAACGACCCCACCTATGGTGAACTGTCCAGCATCTTCAACGGCACGACCACCATCGACGTGACGGGCAATCCGCTGATTTGCTTCAGCATGGGTGCGCTGCTGGAAGGTAGCGCACAGCGCCTGCAGGCCGTGGAGAACAACCTAAACACTTACATCTGGTCCATCGTGCTGCAGAGAAAGTTTCACGTTCTGCTCTCGTTCGACGAATTGTATTTGTACTTGGAACAGCCGCTGATGGCCAAGTACATCAGCTACTTCGCCCGGCGCAGCCGCAAATATAACGCCTGTATCGGCGTGGCCACGCAGCAGTTACAGGATTGTCTGGACGAATCTGTGCGCAAGTACAGTTCGCCCATTATCAACATGAGCAGCTTTAAGTTCCTGTTTTATAGCGGGCAGGTCGATCTGCAGGGGATGCAAGAGGCGCTGAAACTTACCGACGGCGAGGCCGCCTGCATCAGCGTTTCCAACAAGCGCCACTGCTTACTCAAGGCTGGTAACGGGAAATACTACATGGAAATCGGGACCCTGCCGTTCGAGGCCGCCCTGTTCGGTGACAAGGGCGGTGTATAACGATGGCCGCTCCACAGTTCATTTTGCTGGTCACGCGGGAGTTGGCAAATGAAAAGCACCGCCCGCTGCTGATCGGTATTATCCTGGCACCGCTGTTCCTGATCGTCGGCATTCTTCTGCTTATAGTGGGCGGGCTGTCATTTTTCGCAACTACCCTGGGGACGTTTCTTACAAAAAACACGTCCCTGGTGGGTGAGACGGTGGCCGCCATGGACCAGGCACGGGATGCTTATGTGGAGGAACAGATGGACCTGTACCGCCAGCGCACTGACCGAAACGGGAAGCCTTACCGTAATGTGGTGCTACAGTGGGAAAACGGGTTCTCCAACAATGACAAAGAGATCTTGACCATTGTGTCCTGCTACTATGAGCAGGACTGGAAGATCGACATGGCCGACCTGGCAAGCTGGGCCGTCCTCAAAAGTATCAGCTTTACGACCCGTGAGCGGGGGCCGTACTCCTGCGGCGGGTGCCGGAGCCGGAAGGTGTGCGACGGCCACCCTGACGGCAACGGAGGGACCTATCACCACAGTGATGATACCGCTGAATGCGACAGTTACCACACCGTTACTTATTGCCCTGGCGACCACTATGACCTGTATGTGACGGCCACCCTGCCCGGCTGCCAGACCTGGACCGACGATGCCGGAGCCACCGAGCAGACCATAGCCCGGTGGGATGAATTGGTTGACCAATCCTACACCGGGAGCAGCGCCGTCATGCAGCAGTATCAGCAAGCCGTCAGGATGGCCACGCTCAATGAGGACTGGGAAGGCTGGTCGGAACTCAATGTGGAGTGGAGCAAAGTACTGTTTCAGACTGACTGGCAGCAGTTGTACGGCGTGACGATCACGCAGGTGGGTATTACCGATTCTGGATCGGGCAGCTATACGCCCGATGATAGCTTTACCGGCAATTTGCCCGGCAGCGGTAGCGGCACCTTTATTCTGCCGCTGGCAAGCTACAGCTACATCTCCTGCCATTTTGGGGAGGCAGATGGGTGGACGGGTGCCCCTCACGGCGGCATGGACTTTGCTGCCGGTTACGGCACTTCCATCTACGCCGCCGCCGATGGCGTGGTCGTGAAAGCCGGATGGCATAACAGTTGGGGCAACTACGTGAAGATCTACCACGGCGTTGTGGACGGCAATCAAATCTACACCCTCTACGCGCACTGTTCTTCGCTGGCTGTCACGGCCGGTCAGACCGTCACCCAAGGACAGACGATCGCAGCCGTGGGAAGCACCGGCGACAGCACCGGCAATCACCTACACTTCGAGGTGTATGTCAATAACACCCGCGTAGACCCGGAAGGATGGCTGTAATTGCCATACAGAGCACTATGCAAAAGATGCCGTTAATACGTTTGTTTTTCTGTACTGTCATGCAGATTGCCAGCAGTTGTATGGCACACAAATAACGCATATACGATGAAAAGGCAGATTTTGCTGGCACTGGCAAAAATGAAGGTGAATAAAAGCCATACAAATAGCCGTACAAAATTTTTGAAAAAACCGCGCTGCACTGCGGCGCGGTGTGTTGCTGTATGGCACTTGTGCCATACAGCTTTATCCTGCATTTTCCCAACTGCTTTCCAATTTTCATAAAAATGGGGAAAATCGTATCCCCGGAAAGGAGCCACTTAGATGGAAATGGTGAAGAAGTCTTACCGCATCAGTGCGGAGACTGCGGAAATATTAAAGGCCATTGTAGAGAAAGAAAACTGTACCGAAATTGCGGTAGTAGAAAACGCTATCCGTTACTACCGGGATTATCTGTATGTGCAGAACGACGGGGCCTTTATTACCGAAAGTGTAAAGCGCACGGTGCTGGCCAGCGTCAACCTGATGGAATCAAGGCTGAACAACCGCACCAACAAGGTACTGTCGGAACTGGCGATCCAGCAGGCCATACTGTGCCAGGTCATTGCGCATGAACTGGAGGTAAACCCCCGTGCGCTGGACAATTACCGTCGTGCCGCCGTCGAATACCTCAAAATGAACGACCGGGTATTTCGATTGGAGGACATTGTAGAAGAATAACGTTGTGACCGGCAGAGAAAACAGGCATTTTGTGCCTGTTTTCTCTGCAAATAAGCGTCAAAAATAAAGCGGAACAACGTCATAAATCAGCCGTGCCTAATAGGCACAGAACCCGTTTACAAGGGCAGAAAGTGTGGTGATAAAGTGAAAGTTAAAGCAATATTGAACTCCGGCTATTTCGCCAATGCGCGTCATGCAACCAACTACATTGCCTATATCGACCGGCAAAGCCCCATCTTTGACCAGAACGGTACAGAAAAAAGGGCGCTGTCGGCACAGGTAGACGTTGAGGCTCCCGGAAATAGCACAGTCTGGTATCATGTGTACTCGCTCAACGCCAGCGACTGCGAACGTCTGAGGGTAGACCGCAGCTACATGAAAAACCTGATTGCACTGAAAGCCGACGAACTGGCAAAAGCGTATAACATTTCGCCAAATAATCTACGCATGGTTTGTTCCTGGCATAACAAGGACTTTCACCCGCATCTGCATTTTCTGGTTTGGTCCACCGACAGCCGGGAGGCATTTTTGCCGCACCGTGGCAAGGAAGCGGACAAAAACGCCGCGCTGAACGCGGCGACCCGTGCGGTAAAAAGCAGCTTTACCAATGAGATATTTCGCGGTGACTTGGAACATCTGAAAGAGGAAAAAAGTGTGCAGCGAGACAAACTCAATGAGCAGCTGCGCACACTGGTATCAAGCGAATATCTGGTGGACCGGGAGATCATCGACGCGCTGAAAGTACTGGGGAAGGAGTTGCGGGCCACAAAAGGGAAGCACACCTACAAATTCCTGCCGCCTCCCCTCAAGGCAAAGGTAGACAATGTTCTGGAACAGATTACGCGGCGGGACCCCATTCTCAAATCCATGTACGAGGAGTACCTGGACAGCCAAAAGGAATTGATGCTTACCTATGCTTCCTACGAAGATACGCTGGACAAAAAATTCGCAGAGATCGAAAACAGCTTCTTTCACCCTTACTGCAATTTTGAGGACCGCCGCGCGGGACGTGCCGAGGTCACTCGACACAACATCATCATACAGGCTGCCGAGCGGTACGCCGGGCCAACAGTACGGAAAAAACCAGCTTCGCACAGTGCGCCCCAAAAGTCAACGTCGGCGCAGGAAGTGGATCGAAACAGCACTGCCCGCTCTCACGCGACGGCAAACTCGTCATCGCCGCGCGGCGGGCCAGCAGTACAGGAAAAAACAGTTTCGCGCGGCGAACAGGAAAAGTCAACCCCGGAACAGGACCTGGCAATGAATACACAGCCAGCCGATTCAGATGAAAAGGTGGATGGCTCCGATTACCGTGAGAAAAATCCCGGCTATGCAGCACAAAACATGCTGTACCGCTTGGCGAAAACGTTGCATTTCGACCAGCAGCAGGCGCAGATCAGGAACCGGGCGCACCGGGCCGCCAATGGCTTGACGGGCGAAAAGCAGAATGTACGGAAGTTAAAAATCGGCCTTGCCGATGAACGAAACCTGTCTGTGATGGAACAGGATTGACAAAGGCTCGGATGCGTAGTACAATGTACTACACAAGGATGTAGTACATTGTACTACATGAAAAAAGGGGGCTTCATATGCCGTTTTCAATCAGGTTTTCGCCGGAGGAAAAAGCACTTGTCGAGAGTTATGCAAAACTGCACTCCACCACCGTGGGGGACGCACTGAAAGACGCTCTGTTCTCACAAATCGCGGATGAGTACGATATTACCATAGCGGAGGCTGCCTATGGGGACTATTTGAACAGCGGTGAAAAGAGCCGCCCCGCCGCTGAACTGTGGAAGGAAATGGAATTGTGAGCATCCAGGTCGAAACCACAGTGCAGTTTGATCGGGAATTTAGAACCTTCGACAGATGCACCCAGCGATTGATTAAAGCGTGGATCAACAAGAACCTCGAAGGTTGTGAGAATCCGCGCCAGCAGGGTAAAGCCCTTAAAAACCACCTATGGAAATATAGCCTGGGAGAGTACCGCCTGCTGTGTATCATACAAGGCAATAAACTGGTGCTTTTGACCCTATCCCATGGCCCCAGCGCAGAAATCTACGAAAACAGTTTTGTGCCTAATAGGCACAGCCGAATTTTGACGAAATAACGGCTTTCTTTTGGCGCTTATTTACATGAAACGGAGGAACAAAACATGGCCATCAATTTTGCAGAAATGACTGAACAGGAACTGATTGCTTTGATCGAAGATCTCCCCGAGAACGAACTGCTGGCGCAGCTTGATAGCCTGCCCGACCAGGAGCGGGTCGATTTGCTTGAAAGGATACCCGAAGCAATCCGTGTTGACCTGGGGTTCTTGTCCGATCAGCAGATTGCCTTCCAGATGGCGTGTGCCGCGTATGGCGTGAAGCGGCCAGCCCCTGCGTACTTCGGGGGCTTCTGCGGGAAATACGGGGAGATGTATAAGAATTGGCTGGAAGCCTATTGCCCTGAAGAATTTTGGGAACTGCTCTGTGCGCAGTCGCTTGGCGCAGCCTGCGAAGCGAAAAATGAAGAAGTCGGGAACTACGTCGAGAATACGGTGAAGGTGTTACTTACCGCAGATCCGGCCCCTGACAAGAACACCCATCCGTTGGAATGGACAGCGCACATGAACGCGCTCAAAGCCCAGGCGGAGGAAATGGCCGAGCCTTTGATGTTCGGAGGCTGCCAGCGGGGGGAACTGGGAAATCCTAAACTGGTGCGCCCGGTTGCCACCCACGGACGGAGCAAAAATATGTTCTTTGACGGCACACAAGAAGAATGGGAAAGCTACGACCAAACCGGCGAGGACTTTCCGTTTTAATTTCGACAGTGAAATGAAAAAGGAGCAGACTTTGGTCTGCTCCTTTTTTTGATAGGAAAGGGGTTTATGGATGAAATACAAAACTAAATACCAAGTCCTTGTTGACAGGTATCAGGATGGCTTGAAAGGTATTTCCAGCAGCACGGAAGCCTGGAAGAACTTTCTGGAATCAGCCGCATACACATACGTCCAGCCTTTCAGAAACGAAGTAGTCCTGCATCAGAGAGCGCCGCACATAAAAGCAGCAGCTACCTACAACGACTGGCAAAAACTGAATCGCTACGTTTTGGGGGGCAAACACGGGATTCCCGTTTTCGACCCGCGTAGGGCTGGACAAGTCACGTATGTATTCGACTTCAAAGATACGGCTGCCTACCGCAACCTTAATGCGATTTTGCCCTGGACCGTTTATTCGGACAAGTCCGGGTCTGCGCTGCATAATATGCTGAAAAGAGGAAACGCCCGCACACTTAACAGCTACATCCATGCGCGAGTATCTGAGGTGGTTACCGAAGGTGCCAAACAGAGTGCGCCCCCGGAACTGACACGGTGCCTGGAACAAAGTGTGCGCTACGTCCTGCATATCCGCTTAGATTTGCCGACGGGCGGGCTGGACGTATCCGATTTCGCGTTTGTGACCCGGTTTTCCACTCAGCCCGCGGCGGTGGAAAAGCTGGGACACTTACTGCACGAATCCATGAAAGCGTGCCTGCACCCGCTACGCAGTGTGGCCTACTCCATGCACATGACTATGCCCGCGCCAGAGGAAATCGCTGTGCAGGCAAAACAGCAGGAACCCTCTGCCGCTCCGGCAGCAGAGGCCGCCCCTCCGCTGCCGGACCTTACAAAAGTGCCCGTGCGTCTCGATGGAGATACTATCACCATCGGCCACGGTGAAGCTACGCATGAAATTGATGTTACCGTTTCGGACGAGGACCACGCCACGATGGTGGAACTGGCTAAAGCAAAACAGCCTGTGAAGCACCGGCCGCTCCAGGCCGCGCCGGACGTCAGATATGAGCAGCTCTCATTGGACGAAGCGCCAGCGCAGAATGCCGCAAAGGACTATGGTTTTGAGTACCAGCTACTGGATCGACTGCGCACTGACTGTGACTATTTCCTGGGTGCTGGCAGCAGATTGGAAAAGCATTTGTGGGCGGGCAGCGTCCGGGGACAAATCGCAAAAATGCGGGAATTGTACGATCGGCTCCCGGAAAAGCCGGAATGGCTCACGCTGGATGACATCAACAAATATGCGCAGCGCATGGCTCCGCAGTATCAAGTGGTCGTATATCACCATTCCGAAAATGGCTTGGATGAAAGGCGGGAATACCAAACCCTGGCAGCAGCAGAACACGCTGCGCAAAAGTACCTGGACGGTACTATGGATGGGGAAAACGGTTTTGCCTATGAAGGTGCAGGTGTGTATGACCTGCAGGCTCGGCGCTTGGTAAAGACGCTGGGCAATTTTCCTGCCGAACAAGCCGTGGGAATCGACAATCTGGAAGATATAAAGAATGGTCTGGAAAAGGAACTGCAACAAGATAAAGCGACACAAGAAATCGTCCCGGGTGCAGAGGCCAACGCAGTTTTCCCGGATAGCGCGGCAGATCATGCCGTGGAGATCCCGATAGACGGCGAATGGAAAAAATTCCAAACGGTAAAGGAAGCTGAACACGCTGCTTATCAGGAATGGATAAAGGAAGGCCGCAAAAATGCGGTCAATTACATATCCACTGGCGACGCCATTCCATCAGGCGGCCCCAAGGCCCGGTTCCAGGACAACATCGCTGCTTTGCGGCTGCTACAGCATCTGGATGCTACCGGCCAGCAGGCGCTCCCGGATCAGCAGCGAGGGCTGGCCCGTTATGTGGGCTGGGGTGGTCTGGCCGATGCCTTCGATGGCACAAACGCTGATTGGGCCGAGGAATACAAAACGCTGAAGGAGTTGCTGCCCGCGCAGGAATATGAAGCAGCCCGCGCCTCTACCCTGACCTCGTTTTATACTCCGCCGGAGATCATCCGGCCCATATATGAAACGCTGGAACGGTTTGGGCTGAAGGGCGGCAATATCCTGGAGCCGAGCATGGGCGTTGGCGCATTCTTTTCCAACCTCCCAAAATCATTCGATACGAACAGCACGAGGTTGTACGGCGTGGAACTGGACCCCGTCACCGGGCGTATCGCGCAGCAGCTATTTCCCAAAGCGAACATCCAGATCGCGGGCTATGAAAAGGCTTCCCTGCCGGACGGCTGTTTCGACGTGGTGGTGGGCAACGTGCCTTTCGGGCAGTACAAAGTAAATGATCCCTCCTTCAATCGCTACAACTTCTTCATACATGATTACTTTGCGGCAAAGAACATCGACAAGCTGCGTGTGGGCGGCATCCAGGCCATCATCACCACGAGTGGTACACTGGACAAGCGAGGTGAAGATGTACGCAAATACCTGGCTGCCCGCTGCGACCTGATCGGCGCGGTGCGACTGCCCGATACCGCATTCAAGGCGGTAGCAGGCACCGAAGTCACCGCTGACATTCTGTTTTTGCAGAAGCGGGACGGCATACTGACGACCCCGGAAGCCGACTGGCTCCATGTGGACCAGACCGCAGACGGCATACCGATGAACCGATATTTCATTGACCACCCGGAGATGGTCTGCGGCAGGATGGAAATGGTCAGCGGTCCCTATGGCCCACGCCCCACCTGCAAGCCCGATACGGATACCAGCCTGGAAGAACAACTGCGCACGGCCATGGGCCACCTGCAGGCCGTCCTGCCGGATTGGGCACCACTGCCAATGGAAAGTGCGCAAAAAGAAGCAAGTTCCATTCCGGCGGACCCGGATGTGCGCAATTTCAGCTTCTGTGTGCGTAATGAGAAAATTTACTATCGGCGCAATTCCTGTATGGAGGAGTGTGCTTTGAACGCTGTGAGCAAGCAGCGGGTCAGCGGTATGGTGTCTCTGCTTGCTACCACACGCGAACTCATCCAGGCGCAACTGGACGATCAGCCCGCTGATGCTATCGCACAGCTGCAAAACCGGCTCTCCTCACAATACGATGAATATACCCGTAAGTATGGAAGATTGAACAGCCGTGCCAATTCCCTTGCTTTCCGCGAGGACAGCGGCTACAGCCTGCTCTGCTCACTGGAGAAGCTGGACAATGAAGGAAACTTTGTAGGCAAGGCAGATATATTTACCAAACGGACCATCAGCCCGGCCTGCGCAGTCGATCATGTGGATACGGCCAGCGATGCGCTTCTGGTGTCCCTATCGGAACGTGGACGCATTGACTGGACCTATATGCAGCAGCTTTCCGGCAAAACGCAGGAAGATCTGCTGAAGGATTTGACCGGCATTGTATTTCGCGTTCCCGGCGCGGTAAATGCCGACGGCACTCCAGTATACCAGCCTGGTGAGGAGTATCTATCAGGGAACGTACGGCAAAAGCTGGCGGACGCGCGCCAGGCTGCTGCGCTTGATCCCACTTACCAGGTAAACGTCGATGCACTGATTACTGTACAGCCCAAAGATCTGACAGCCTCGGAAATCGAAGTCCACCTGGGAACCACCTGGATACCTGCCGAGGATATACGGCAGTTTGCCTTGGAACTGATGCGGCCCAACGCCTGGGTGGCCAAGCGTATCAAGGTGACCTACGAACCCTACACTGCGCACTGGAATGTGAGCGGTGGCAGACTGGATATGGGTATACGAGCCTCGACCACCTACGGCACCAAACGGCGGTCATTCTATGATCTCCTACAATGTAGTCTTAATTTGCAGTCGGTTAAGGTCGTAGACTATGTGGAAGATCCCGACGGAAAAAAGAGGGCCGTCCCCAATGTCAAGGAAACCCGTCTGGCACAGGACAAACAAATGCAAATCGAACGGGAGTTTCGTGATTGGATATACAGAGACCCGGAACGTCGTCGGCGGCTGGTGGCTTATTATAATGAGCACTACAATAATATTCGCCCCCGCGAATACGACGGCAGTTTTTTGACTTTTCCGGGTATGAACCCGGAAATCACACTGCGCCCTCATCAGCGCAATGCCGTGGCTCGTATACTGTTCGGTGGAAACACACTAATTGCTCATGTGGTAGGGGCTGGAAAAACTAAGGTCATGGGCGCTGCTGCAATGAAGAAAAAGAGCCTGGGTTTGTGCAGCAAAACTCTGATTGGTGTTCCCAATCATCTGACCGAGCAAGTGGGAGCCGAATTGCAAGAACTGTATCCAAGTGCCAATATCCTCGTGGCTAAAAAGAGTGACTTTGAAGAGAATAACCGCAAGCTGTTTTGCTCTCGCATTGCTACAGGTGACTATGATATTGTCATCATCGGACACAGCCAATTTGGCAGACTTCCCCTTTCCGAAGAACGCCAGGAGCGTTTTCTCCAAGACGAAATCGACCAGTTTACGGAGGCAATCAACGAAGCCAAAAGAGAGAAATCCGGGAAAGACCTGACGGTAAAACAGATGGAAACGGCTCGTAAGCGGCTGACCGTGCGCCTGGAGAAGTTGATGGCCTCTCCCAAGGATAACGTGGTGAATTTTGAGGACTTGGGCGTAGATTCACTTATGATAGATGAGGCCCACCTATTTAAGAACCTGGCAGTCCAGACCAAGATGCAGAATGTGGCAGGAATTACAACTGCGGAAAGCCAGAAAGCCACCGATTTGCTGATGAAATGCCAGTATCTGGACGAGATCACGGGCAGCAAAGGTACTACATTCTGTACGGGTACGCCCATCAGTAACTCTGCTGCAGAACTCTACACTATGATGCGCTATTTGCAAGCGAAAACCCTGCGGGAGCATGGAATATATACCTTTGATGCCTGGGCGGCGAACTTCGAGGAGACGACTACAGCAATGGAACTTGCCCCGGAAGGGACCGGCTACCGCATGAAAACGCGATTTTCCCGGTTTCATAACCTGCCCGAGTTGATCAATATGTGGAAACTGGCCGCCGATATTCAGACGGCAGATATGCTTCAGTTGCCCGTGCCGTCGGTGGAGGGTGGGAAACCCACCGTGGTCATGTGCCCGCCCACGGAGTTACAGAAGCAGACCATCCAGGCGCTGGGGGAACGGGCTGAGAAGGTCCGTGCGGGCATTGTAGACCCCCATGAGGATAATATGCTCAAAATCACGACGGACGGACGCAAACTGGCGCTGGATCAGCGAATGTTGAACCCGGACTTGCCGGATGATCCTGGAAACAAAGCCAACGCCTGTGCCAACAAGGTCTACGAGATATGGGAGCAGACGAAAGAACAAAAGTCTACGCAGCTGATATTTTCCGACCTTGCCACGCCGGGCACCGGCGCGTGGAATGTTTACGATGACATCCGGGATAAGCTGGTTGCAAAAGGTATTCCAAAAGAAGAAATCGCCTACATCCACGACGCAACTACCGATACAAAGAAATCGGCTCTGTTCGCACGGGTACGGGCTGGTAAAGTGCGTGTGCTGCTGGGCAGTACACAAAAAATGGGAGCCGGAACCAATGTGCAAACCAAGCTGATTGCCCTGCATCATCTGGATGTGCCATGGCGGCCTGCCGACATTGAACAACGGGAAGGACGCATCTTGCGCCAGGGCAATGAGAATATTGTTGTACAGATCTACCGCTATGCCACCGAGGGCAGCTTCGACGCCTATTCGTGGCAGTTGATTGAGAATAAGCAGCGCTTTATTAGTCAGGTAATGAGCGGCCACGTCCCCGCTCGTTCCTGTGAGGATGTGGATGAAGCAACGCTCAGTTATGCCGAAGTTAAGGCGCTGTGTGCGGGAAATCCTCTCATCAAAGAGAAAATGGACCTGGACAACGAAGTTGCACGGCTCAGTACCCTGCGCAGCGCCCACAACACGCAGATTTATGAATTGCAGGATGCCCTTGCCATACGATACCCTGCGAAATTGGTGGAACTGGATGAAACGCTTGCACGATTTACAAAAGACGCAGCCGCCTATTCCGCCAGCTATCACGAGGACGCCGATGGGCAGGAAGTTTTCGCCGCCACCATTCAGGGCGTCCCCTACACCAAACGCACAGACGCCGACGCCGCGTTAATCGAGGCTTGTAAAGCTGCGATTCACGGCGACACAGTAATTGGCCAATACTGTGGATTTGACATCCATGCATACTACAATCCCTCGCGGTCGGCTTTCTCCGGCTATCTGCAGGGAGCGGGCAAATATGAGTTCGATTATTTGGGAAAACAAAACTTCCAGCAGTTGCAGCGCATTTTGAAATCGCTGCCGGATGGGATCGAGGCCGTGAACTCGTCAAAAGACACCGTTCTGAAGGACATAGAATCTGCTAAAGAGGCTGTACGGCAACCGTTCACCTATGAAGCAGAGTTTCAAACCAAATTGGCCCGGCTGAATGAACTGAACATATTGCTGGACCAGGAGCAAAGCGGTAAGGAGCAGAATATGAACAATCCCGAAACCTATCAGCAGTATTTGGAACACCGTGCGCGCACTGACAGCGCCGACCGGCTGCCGCCAGATGTAGAGGACGCAGCCCGGCAGGCCGGACTGACGGTACAGCGCGACCAGGACAAGCCGGGCGCGGCCTACTTTGACGCCGGGCAGAACGTGATCCATGTATCGGACGCCGGTTCCGAGGCGGACGTTCGCCTCAGCGAACTGAAGGGGTATGCAGACGCCGTTATCCAGCGCACCGCGACGGTGGAGCCGCCGATCCGTGACCTGGAGAGCGCGTCCCTGGCTGTGATGCTGGCGGCGCGGTATGACATTGGGGTAAGCGACCGGCTATCACAGCAGCTGGCGTCCGCCCATGCGGAGGCCGTCAAATGCCCGGCGTTTGATCTGCCGGTTACCTTGCAGCGCCTGGATAAAGCTATGGATTACTGTGACCACTTCCTGGCCCATGAGCAGGAAAGAGAACTGGTACAGGAAGCGGAGAACGCGCAGGAGCCGGAACAGATGCAGGAACTGTCGCCCCAAAGCCAAGCGTTTATGATGGATATGTAAGGGGGCGGAGCTTTTGAAAAGAGGTTTGAGGCCACTGCTGACGATTGGGATTGTATACGCCCTGACAACGGCACTGCAGCTGGGGGTCGGGTATGCGCTGGGTGATGGGTTGCTCGTCCTGGCGAAGGTACTGGTGGCTCTGCTGGCGGCGGCGCTGGTAGAAATGTATAATCGCGCACCGTTGGCAATAAAAGATGTCCAGGCCGGGCACGGCCAGCACGGCGACGCGCACTTTAGACCGTCTCCAGTTCTTTTTTCACAGGTAGTGCTTCCAGTGCGTTGATCCCGGCAGCGAGAATCCGCCGGGGATGCTGGTGGGAGCCACCCGCAGTACCTGGCTGCTCGACACCAGCGACCAGTCCGTTCTGATGGTGGCTCCGCCCGGCGCGGGCAAATCCACCAGCGTGTACATACCGACCATCACCTATAATGCCCGCGTCAACTACAATACCAAGAATGAAAAAGGCGTTGGGAAAGGAGCCAGCATGGTATTGGTATCCGTCAAGGATGATTTGTACAACATCACCGGGCCGGAGTTGCGGCGCTGTGGCTATCGGGTGCTGAAGCTGGATCTGCGCAATGTGTTTTGCTCTTGCCGCTTCAATCTTTTGTACCGCGTCAACGCGGAGATCGATGCCTGGCGCAAGGAGCAAGACGCCAGGCAGAAGGCCGTGCACTACGCCACCGCTGAACGCTATGCCAAGACCATTGCAAACGCCATCATCGGCAGCCGTGTCTCGGCTTCCAGCGGCGACAGCAGTGAGTATTTTAACGAGACAGCCCGTGGCCTGATAACCGGTCTGGTGCTGTTAGTATCGCAGTACGGAAAGGAAGGAGAACGGCACATTGTCAGCGTGTTCAACCTCATCGTGGAACTGGCGGGCGCGGATGCGCCGGAAAAGGGTAACCAGATACAAAAAAGCCGCCTGGCTGCCATGCTGGAGGATGTCACCGATCGGCGCATCAAAGGGTACGTAGCTACCACGACCAGCGCGGACATCCGAACCACGCTGAACATCATCAGTTCAGCACTGGCCAAGCTGCTGAAATTCGTGGACGCGGAGTTAGAACAGCTTATCTGTTCCCATGACAACGATCTGGACGCGGAACGCTTTATCACAGTGCCGACAGCCATTTTCCTGATCGCGCCGGACGAAAACGAAACGCGGCACTTTCTGGCGTCGCTGTTTATCAGATTCCTTACGGATGATCTCATCGCGCTGGCCGAGCGTCAGGGCGGGCGCTGTCCTCGTCCCTTCTTTTACTTCCTGGATGAGTTTGGGAACTTCCCCGCAATTCCCGGCGTCACCAGCCTGTTCTCCGCTATCCGTAGTCGCGGCGGGCGCATTCTGGTTGCGGTACAAAGCTACAGCCAGTTTCTGCTCAAGTACGATAAAAATGTGACCGAGATCATCAAGGACAACTGCCAGATCCTGCTCAACACCTTTGTATCGCCCTCTGCGCAGGACACCGCCACCAGCATATCCAAAATGCTGGGCGATGAGACAATTTTGACCGGCTCATCCTCTCGGTCCGACGGTAAGACCACCAGCAGCCACCAGCTGATGGGCCGCCCGCTGCTTTCCCCGGCCCAGCTGGTACGCATCCAGCGTGATACCTGGATTGTCGAAAAGGCGGGCTGTGCGCCCATGAAAACGCACCTGGAAGGCTACTGGAAATATCTTAGCCTGACCGCCGAAGATGCTGTAAAAGAGCCGGAAAACGGCTATCAGGATGTGCGGTTGCTCAGCGTTACAGATATGCAGCAAGCTCTGCAGCACAGTGCGGACCTCGCCCCGGCTGAACACAAAAGCAAGTTGGCGGCCAACAGCAAAAAAAGGAAACATCGCAACCAGAAAGCCGAGTTGTACCCCGGCAAGTTTGACCCCTGAGACCCGATACAAGTACGATACCCCAGGCAGGGACGGCCCCTGCCTGGGGCGTTTTTATAAGGAGTAATCTATGTTTATCAAGCTGTATAATTCGCTCTTCAATTTTGGTTTGAAGCCCAAAGAGCTGAAGGTCTACGTGTACCTGTCTGCCTGCCAGAACTGCCTGGGCACGGCCACGGTGCGCAGCGCCACCATCCAGGATCGGTGCGGCATGAGCGAGCACACGGTGCGCACCGCCATTGCCGGGCTGGCCCAAAAGGGCCTGGTCGCAGTGTGCCCCCGGCACGGCCGCAACGGCCAGCAGATTGCCCACGCCTACAAGCTGCGGTATCTGAGCGGCG
>ERZ780168.1064-NODE-1064-length-30709-cov-4.122692_pt1 | contig 30709 bp, 26 predicted proteins | sample MGYA00510981_ERZ780168 | MGnify/ENA primary metagenome ERZ780168 (study PRJEB29588, sample SAMEA2158769) | human gut metagenome | biome: human gut; feature: human-associated habitat; material: faeces | place: Denmark | collected 2008/2010 ...
GATCTCACACGCCCCAAAAACAACCGCCCCATGACACGACCGACACTCCCACAAAGCCCACGCCCCCCTTTCCCCCACTTCCGCCTGCTCGCCTTGGCCAGCCTCTTCCTGCTGGCGGCACTCTCCCTCCTGCTAGACATGCGGGAGGCGGCGCTGGCGGCTATCGGGGCGATACTCTCGCTCTCGTCCACCCCTCGCCCGGCCCCTTGAACCTGCTCGGCTGGGGGCTGATACTCTCGGCGGCGCTGAGTAGCCTAGGAAGATATGCGGGATTGTATCCGCCGTAGCAGATGCCGTATCCCATCGGAAAACAAGTAGAACAGGGGAATGAATATCGCAAGGAAGATGGTTGACGAATAGATGGCATAAAGTGTCCATGCTACGTATCCGCCAAAAGGATCGAATAGCGGAAAGAGACGCAATAGGCCGTCTGCCCCCGCCCAAGACAACAAGAACAAGGCCGTATATTTCCCTACATTCTTCCAATACAGGAATACCGGCATCCGGAAACCTTCCTTGTACAGGAAATAGGCTTTCCATACGCAAATGATCGTCAGCGAACTGGCTATATCACCCAGTAAGACCCCCGACAACCCCCACAGGCTACCCCCTATCAAGGCCACGATCACCGTAATGGCAAGCGTAGTGACAGGGGCCCACGTATCATGAAACAAGCCATAGCCGTTGATAAACTGGTCGATAGTTCCCCTATACTGGCTCACGAAAAAGTTGGCCAAGATAATAATCAACACGGAACGTGGCAATACATACTCGGCTCCCAGCCAAACCGTAATGAACGGATCGATCAAGTGATAAAGAGCAAAAGCAAAGAATCCGGCTATCACGAAACGCAACGAGTTGAGCTCCCAAAAGACCTGCAGGATCCGCTTCCGGTCACCCTCGGCGATTAAATTGCCCACGCCGGCGCCAGTACTGCCCAGAAAGTTATTCACCAATTGGCTGAGTTTCGTGATCAGCAACATGTAATTCCCATAATAAGCCACCAGCTTCAAGGAAGTAAAGGCGTAAATCAAGAACGGGAGCAATTGCGTACGACCTGTCCCTGCCAAGACATGCACGAATAACTGGCGTGATTTTCGCATGATAATCTTGTTCTCAGGGTATTTCTCTTTCCCGAGGGCGACACTGCACTTCAACCACGGATATACTTGATTGATCTTCCAATTCAATATGACCGAATATAGGATACCAAAAGCCAATTCGACCGCTATCCACAGATAATAGCTGCCGACATAACAGACCAATGCCATCTGCAACAAGGTCTTCACCAGATTCGCCGTCTGCGAGTAAGCCGTAACCACGTAATTCCGCTGGTCCGCACCCAAAAGAAACTGACGATAATTGATAAAATAACCAATCAAGGAAGAGGCCAGAAAAGAGAAATAAGCGAAATAAACAACACCTATTCCTATACTCGTATCCTCAAATATAAGTGGTAAGAAAAGCGCTAATATTCCACCGGCTATCAAAATAAACAAACCTACATAACGATACAAATACCCCAAGACCGAGATAATCTCACGCAATTTCTCTTGATTTTTCTCAAACAAAGGTTTATAGAGAATATACCCCATAGAGGCCCCGATACCCAAGTCCGCCAGATTCAAGAAACCCAACAAGTTCTGCAACGTACCCGTCAACCCGATGAAATCAGCTCCTAATCGCTCCAGGAATATCTTCCGTGAGAAAAAGGACAAAAACAAGGTGATGAGATAAAAAAAGACATTCACCTTGGCGTTCTGGAAACTTTTCTTTACCCGAGATTCAGACATCAATGATACCGTGTTTTCATTTAAAAATCTGTTTTACCTTATCTCTCAGCAAATTCTTGAAAGTCCTCAAGACAAGCTCCGGGCGCTCCTCCCGCACATAAATCCACAGCGCCTTGTAATACTCCTTTCTCCCGAAACCGGTCTTGCAAGCATGTACGTAAGTAAAGCTTCCGCTATACCTGTCTACCACCCCCTGTTTACGCAAGAAATGATTCAACCGGCATGACTTAGAGACACGCAGCAGCAAATGCTCCAGCACTAAACCATATTCCAAGGAGCCCTGACGAACCGTAGCGCAATAGATGCTACCTGAGCATACGGCAACCCGACAGGCATAATAATCCGTGTAAACCGAGAACATCATGTCATTCGCCACGGGGATTTCCTCAAACGATAATTGACGATCCACCTGAAAACGCCGTGATATCATCTTTGCCCAAGGTGCATATATCCTGAAGCGGATCCGCTCCCAATCCACGTTCTCCGACAAGTCATCATGACATCTCTGTCGAGGCCTCATGGGTTCAAGAGATTCCGAGTCCGCACTTTCCGCCCGGAACACGATAAGATCCAAGTCCGAGTCTTTATATCGATCCGCCATCTCAAGGAAATCGGGCAAAAAATAATCGTCAGCATCCGCAAACAACAGCCAACGCCCCCTCGCATGCCCCAGCCCCACGTTGCGGGCATATCCGGCACCTAGCCCTTCATGGGTATAGACAATCTCTACTCCCTCTCTTTCCCGGCCCGGGAAATGAGCGAAGTCTACCTTATCAGGAGAGCTATTGTCATCCACTACGATGATCTGTATATCCGGCCTTTGAGGGATGGAATCCAAGCAGCGCCGTAGCAAGTCCGGGATATTTTTATGAGGGATGATTATCGAATATACGATCTCCTCCCTATTGGCAGGCACGATCTCCGGCAAAACTGATTCTTTTTTCATTTTCTCGCTCCAAACATATATTTAAACCTTATACCAGTCAACAAGCTCATCCAAGCATCGAAAGCACCAGCCCCAACATGCACCAGCAAGAACTTACCGAGTCGGTCTGCCTTATATTGAGGTAAGAAATACTCCCTAATCCAGCTTCCATCGGAAAAAAGCAATTGCCGCAAGAAGAACAAGCGTTCCTCTTGCGTATAGGCATTCTCCTCTTTGTAAATCGCCAGCAATATCTTATGGAAAAATACGGTCAAAGAGTCCCATGTTTTACTCAAGGAGCGATCCTCCAGACGATATCTTTCCTTAAAAAGGCAAACCCTGCTCAAGAATTGAGAGAAAGCGCCGTACTCGCTCGGGAAATCCTTAATACATCTTGAGAGCGTATCCATGGAATAGCCTACCCGATATACATAGCCGGAACAATCGCGGATCGATACAAAATCCGCATAGGCAAGATAGTCCAGCATGAAAAGCATATCTTCCAAACCAGATATGGAAGGGACGAACTGAAGTTTCCATTTCCGGATAAGCCGATTATCGTAGAGCTTCATGCAAGCGTACATCACATGCTTGCCCATTAGTTCCGTGAGGAAGCAACCATACATTTCAGGAGATAGATCCCTCTCCGGGACATGGATCCTTTCCAAGCTACCATCAGGTAATAGCTTGTCAAATCCCCCTACGACAACACCTATACATTCTTTATTCGCCGGCAGCATTTCACATAAGCTCTCCAAATAATCCGCGGTTATGTAGTCATCCGAATCGACAAAAGCTATATAAGTACCCCTAGCATGCCGTAATCCCGTATTCCGGGCGCAACTCAATCCTGCGTTCTCTTGATGAAAGACCCTTACCCGCTCGTCCCTCCCGGCGCATTCGTCACAAATCTCTCCGCAACGATCCGGGCTGCCATCATCTATCAGAAGCAACTCGAAATCCTCAAAAGTCTGCGCTAAAATACTATCAAGGCATTTGGGCAGATAGGATTCCACCTTGTAGACTGGAACGATAACCGATATCAAAGGGCTTTCATTCATGACCGCATCCATTTAACCAGCATTAAACACCACATTTGACCAATCATAATTTTTGACAAAAATAATAAATTAAAACCGGAAAAACAGAAAACTTCCTTAGAAATTCAACAAATCTATCGGGGTACGACCTATTTAACAAGTATCGGTATCCTACTTTCCCAAAAAATATGACAAAAAAGCAGTCGGCACTAAAGACTTGTTGAAAATTATATTACTTTTGCGAAAAAACGAATGCGATTGTTAATCTATATCGATATATTCTTCTTTACTCTTACGGCCCTTCTCACCGGCTATGACCTATTCTTCACGCTCGCCTCCTTTCTAAAGAGGAAGCGCAGGAAAACCCAATATATCCGATTCCAGACTTTTGCCGTGATATTCGCCGCCTATAAGGAAGACGCCGTCATACTCGAATCTGCCAAGAGTTTTATCAAGCAAGATTACCCAAAGGATAAATACCGGGTGATCGTAGTATCCGATCATATGCTCCCGGAGACGAACAAGGCACTGGCCGAATTACCGATCGAGCTGCTTACGCCCGACTTCGACCATAGCATGAAGCATAAATCCGTCACGTACGCATTGGAATATATAGGCGATAGCGCAGACAAGGTCGTAATCATGGATGCTGATAATATGACGGATACCGATTTCCTGACCCGCATAAACACGATCACCCAAGATAGCATCGTCCTTCAAGCACATCGGACCCTCAAGAACGAGAATACGTCTATAGCGATCTGGGATGGACTTTCGGAGGAAATCAACAACACGATTTTCAGGAAAGGACGTGTCAATGTGGGGATATCTTCCTCCTTGATCGGTTCCGGTATGGTATTCGATCTCGGATGGCTCAAGACACACATGAGGAAATGCGAGACATTCGCCGAGGATAAGGAACTGGAGATATTCTTGGCCGCACAAAATATCTTCGTCGACTATGCGGACAACATATACGTATATGACGAGAAAACCTCCCGGCAGGAGGTGATGGCCCGCCAACGCTCCCGCTGGTTCCACGCCCAATTGGTAGCGTTCGGCCTTATCTTGAAGCATTTCAACAAGCATTCGCTAAACAGGAATTACATGGATAAGCTCTTTCAATGGATTCCTTTTCCACGGATACTGAAAATCCTTATCCCTGCCATCTTCATGCTGATCTGGAGCATACAAGATATCCACCTCGCCTATAAGTGGCTCGCACTGATTACAGGAGGGGCCCTCACCTATTGGCTGGCTATCCCCCGCAAGATGCATACACGGAAGCTCTACAGGAACCTATCGAAGCTTCCCTTCCTTTTTTTCATATTGACAAAAGGATACATATCCTCATTCATCCGGATAAAGGAGAAGGACACCAGCTTCCAGAGTACTCCTCATGACATAACGATAAAAAATAAAGAAAATAATGGCTAAAAAAGTATCCATCATCACCATCAATTACAATGGGAAGGATGATACCGTAGACCTAATCGAGTCGTTCGGTCGGTACGAAACCTATCCTTATGAGATTATCATCATCGATAATGGCTCGAAAAATTACGGCGAACACCGTGTACTCAGTAAATATAGCCCCAAGCCAATAGTGATTCGCAGCGACAAGAACCTCGGGTTCGCCGGCGGGAACAACCTAGGGATTCCATACGCCGACGGTGATTATATCCTGTTTCTCAACAACGACACGATCATCAACCAACCGATACTGGAGAACCTAGCAAGGGCTCTCGACAACAATCCGCAAATAGGATGTGTCTCCCCCAAGATAGCGTGCTGGCCAGAGAAGAAGCAGCTACAGTACGCAGGCTCCACCCCGATGAGCCCGGTTACCCTCCGCAACGAGAATATCGGATTCGGTCAAACCGACACGGGACAATTCAATAAATCCCGCTATACGGCATTCGCCCACGGCGCGGCCATGATGATCCGGACCACGGATATCAAGAAGTTCGGGATGATGCCTGAATTTTATTTTCTCTATTACGAGGAGCTGGACTGGTGCGTGCAAATAAGGCGGGCCGGGCTGAAAATCTGGTACGAGGCTACCTCCACCGTCTATCATAAGGAGAGCATGAGCGTAGGGAAACAAAGTCCGCTTCAGGTCTATTATCATACCCGCAACCGCCTTTTATTCGCCAAACGATCGATCGATAAAAGGGATGAAAGGATTTACGCATACATCTACCAAACCCTAGTGGCTTTCCCGAAACGCCTCTCGATCTATCTCGTAAAAGGGAAATTCCGGCTGATCGGGGCACTAGGCAAGGGATTAATAAACGGATTAATCGCAATCAACAAGGATATGAATTATGGAAAAGAGCTGTCAAGTCATTGAGATCCTCTTCTGGATCGGCATCGGGATCGTTTTCTATACCTATCTGGGGTATGGGATCGTATTATATCTTATGGTAAAGATCAAGGAGCTGTTCGTTAAACCCCGGCTCCCCCGCCTTCCCGAGACACTACCGGAGGCCACGTTGCTGATAGCCGCCTACAACGAGGAGGCGATCGTGGCGAGCAAGATGGTGAATTGCAGACAACTGGATTATCCGGCGGATAAGCTGAGACTGGTCTGGATCACCGATGGTAGCAATGACAACACGAATGAAAGACTGAAAGAGTACCCGGAGGCCACCGTACTGTACCAACCGCGGCGACAAGGAAAGACCGCCGCCTTGAACCGGGCCCTCCCCTACGTCAATACTCCCTACGTCATCTTCACCGACGCCAACACGATGCTGAACAAGGGCGCCATCAAGGAGATCATACGCCAGTTCAGCGACCCACGGGTAGGCTGCGTGGCCGGAGAGAAACGGGTAGAGATACAAGCCGAGCAAGGAGCCACCGCCGGAGAAGGCATATACTGGAAATACGAGTCCGCCCTCAAGCGACTGGACTACCGCCTATACTCCGCCGTCGGAGCGGCAGGGGCGAGCTCTTCGCCATCCGTACCTCCCTCTTCGAGCAGATGCCCCCGGATACCCTGCTGGACGATTTCATCCTCTCCCTGCGCATAGCGATGAGAGGCTACAAGATCGCCTACAGCAAAGAGGCGTACGCCCTCGAGAGCGCCTCCCTTAACATGCGGGAGGAGGAGAAACGTAAAGTACGCATATCGGCCGGAGGATTGCAATCGGTATGGCGGCTACGGGGATTATTGAATATGTTCCGGTATGGGATACTGAGCCTCCAATACATCAGCCACCGGGTACTGCGCTGGACGCTGACGCCGGTCGTGCTCTTCGCCCTCCTGCCCCTCAACCTTCTCCTAGCCTGTACCGGGCATACCCTTTACACGGTCATCCTTGCCCTGCAATTAGCGTTTTACCTGCTGGGATACTTGGGGTATAAAATGGAAAAACGGAACATCCGGAACAAGCTATTATTCATTCCTTATTACTTTTTATTCATGAATATCAATGTCATACGAGGGTATAGCTATCTCGCTAAGCATAAAGGCACAGGCGCTTGGGAAAAAGCCAAACGAGGCGCGGGATAAAAAAATAAAAAAATAGATGGATAAATAGTCGTTATATGTCGACTTTAATTAATACTTTTGCGCTATTGATACTATTTGAATATCAAGAAAACTAGAACACAATTTAGATACAATGGATAAATTGGCCTCAGAGTATAAAGTTCTTATCGTAGATGATGTCCCTACAAACGTCATGCTAGTACAAGCCATACTGAAGAAAGAGGGATATACGCTCTTGACTTGCGACAGCGGGACAAAAGCGCTACGCATAGCTAACGAGAAACACCCAAATCTGATATTACTCGATATCATGATGCCTGAGATGGACGGATATGAGGTCCTCCAGCATCTGAAAAGCAATCCCGAGACCACGGATATACCCGTGATTATCATGTCCGCCCTAAGCGATATGCAAAGTATCGTGAAAGGTTACCAATTGGGCGCCACCGAATACGTCACAAAACCTTTCCAACGTGAGGAGCTGGTGAAGAGGGTGGCCCACCGCTACGAGCTTTACAGCATCAAGCGCATCAAGGCCGAGCTGGAGAACACGATCGAGTCTAGGGATACGCTATACTCCGTTATCGCCCATGACCTGCGTTCCCCGCTAGGCTCGTTGAAAATGATGAATAACGCCATCTTGATGATGGTGGACAAGGAGCGGGTAGGCGACGAGGTGTACGAGATGATCCAGATGATGAACAAGACCTCCGAGGAGATCTTCCTCTTGCTGGACAACCTGCTGAAATGGGCCAAGAACCGCTTGAACAAGCAGCACGTATATAAGCAACAGACCGACATAAACAGTATCATCGACAGTACCGCCGAGATGTATGTCCCGATGGCGGCGCAAAAAGGCGTGAAGATTATCCTAGAAAATCTGGATAAAGAGCTGGTAGGCTTGGTCGATATCGATATGCTCAAGACGATTATCCGTAACCTGATCTCTAACGCCATGAAGTTTAGTTTCGAGGGGGGCACGATCACCTTATCCTCACGCTCCGAGGGGGATTTCGTAACCGTTAGCGTGAAAGATACCGGCAAGGGCATCAAGAAAGAGGATCAAGACAAGCTCTTGAAACAAGACTCGCATTTCACGACCTACGGGACGAAGAACGAGAAAGGCTCCGGTCTGGGATTGATGCTTTGCAAGGACTTCGTGGAGCTTCATGGAGGAAAGCTTTGGTTCGAGTCCGAGGGCGAGGGCAAAGGAACGACCTTCCTGTTCTCGATGAAGGCGCTGAACCAAGAGGCATAGCCGGTCGGCGTACCGCCTGTCTCTACCGATCGTAGACAAGTGTCGTACAAACAAACTAAATATTTCGTATATTTGCATCCCGGATTAATATCCGGGATTTTTTTGTGTGCCGAGGTGACATTAGGTACATTATTATTTATCGTATAAACATTATTATCGTATGTATACCGTAATTAAACGTATGGAGATCTCCGCTTCCCATAGCTTGAGATTGTCCTACCCCAGCAAATGTGAGAATCTACATGGTCACAATTGGATGATCACGGTTTATTGCCGCTCCAAGGAATTAAACGCCGATGGCATGGTAGTCGATTTCAGCCATATCAAGAGATCGGTGAAATCCCTGTTGGACCACCAGAACTTGAACGATATCCTGCCTTTCAACCCGACGGCGGAGAACATAGCCTTTTGGGTATACGAGCAGATCCCGTCTTGTTTCAAGGTAGAGGTAAAAGAGTCTGAGGGTAACACGGCGATCTATGAGGAAGATTAACGAGATATTCTACAGCTTGCAAGGCGAAGGGTTCCATACGGGGACTCCCGCCGTATTCGTCCGCTTCTCCGGTTGCAACCTGAGATGTAGTTTCTGCGACACCCGCCACGAGGAGGGCGTAATGATGACGGACGAGGAGATCGTGGAGAAGGTATCTTCCTTTCCCGCACGGATGGTAATCCTGACGGGAGGAGAACCTAGCCTGTGGATCGACAAGGCGCTTATATCCCGCTTACGTGAGGCGGGGAAACAGATCTGTATCGAGACCAACGGCACACGCCCCTTGCCCGACGGCATTGACTGGGTGACTTGCTCGCCCAAGGAGAACGCCCCGGTGGTATTGGAAAGAGTCGACGAGATAAAGGTGGTTTATACCGGGCAAGACCTGTCCGCATACGCCGAAATCCCCGCACGGTACCATTTCCTGCAACCCTGCTCCTGCCAAAATACGAAAGAGGTAGTGGATTACATCCTCCGGCATCCCCGGTGGAGACTAAGTCTGCAAACCCATAAACTGATCGATATCCAATAGATAGGATGAGACGGGGGCATGCCCCGTCTCTACTGCTATAGATAACGGACTTCTTTACCTCTCACGGCGTCATTCACCACTCCATCGCCATAGGCCAACTCGCCATTCACGAAAGTCTTCCATACGCCATGGTGGAACGTATAGCCCTCGAAAGGAGACCAGCCGCATTTGTACAAGATATTCTCCTTCGATACCGTCCAAGTCTGCTCCGGATCGATCAATACGATATCGGCGTAGTATCCGGGACGAATGTATCCCCTCCTATCGATACGGAACAGCTCCGCCGGCATATGCGCCATCTTCTCGACCACCTTCTCGTACGTGAAACGGCCTTCCATCGCCAGCTCCAACATCGTGATCAAGGAGTGCTGGATAAGCGGTCCTCCGGAAGCCGCCTTCAAGCAAGAGCCTTGCTTCTCCTCCGGTAGATGCGGGGCATGGTCGGTAGCCACGATATCGATCGTATTGTTATTGACCGCCTCACGCAGCGCCGTGCGATCCTCGATCGTCTTGATAGAAGGATTCCACTTGATACGATTACCGAATTGGGCGTAGTCGCCGTCATGAAACCACAGATGGTGCACGCAGACCTCGCCGGTTATCTTTTTCTCGCTCAAGGGAAGATGGTTACTGAGCAACGATAATTCCTTCTCCGTGGAGAGATGCAGGATATGCAAACGGGAATCCAAGCGGGTAGCCAGTTCAACCGCCTCGGCCGAGCATTGGTAGCAGGCCTCCTCGCTACGGATCTTGCTATGGAAAGAGATATCCAGATCCTCGCCATGCAGGTTCGTGTAATACTGGATATTACGCCGGATCACCTCCTCTTTCTCCGCATGGATGGCGATCAACATACCGGCCTCGCCAAAAATACGCTCCAACGAGTCTTTCTTGTCCACCAGCATATTTCCCGTAGACGAGCCGAGAAAGAGTTTCAGTCCCGGCACACGGCTACGATCCAGCCTGCGGATCTCGTCCATATTATCGTTTGTCCCACCGAAGAAGAAGGAGTAATTCGCATGGGAGACCTCGGCGGCACGGTTGAATTTCCATTCCAGATCGGCGATCGTCGTGGTCTGTGGCTTCGGCATGTCCATGAAGGTCGTCACGCCACCGGCCACGGCCGCACGGCTCTCGGTCCCGATATCCCCCTTATGGGTAAGCCCGGGGTCCCGGAAATGCACCTGATCATCGATGACGCCCGGTATCAACCATTTCCCCGTAGCGTCGATCACTTGGTTCGCCTCGGCACGCACGTTCCCGGGAACCTCTCCCTCGAACACCGCCGCGATCTTATCCCCCTCCACCAACACCGAGCCGATAAAAGAACGGCCCTCGTTGATGATTCTCGGATTTTGGATTAATATTTTATTCATCTTTCTTATCCTATTATAAATTGTCAAACTCTGTTTTCATTAGGCATGGCTCGCATGTTTCCTCGGATACTTCCTGAAGAAACTCCACCATTTCAATTGAAGGACGCCGAATAAAGCCTCCCCGAATATCGAAGAGTTCATCTTGGAGACACCCAAGGCACGGTTGATAAAGATGATCGGCACCTCCACGAGCTTGAAGCCGCACTTATAAGCCGTAAACTTCATCTCCACCTGAAAGGCGTATCCCTTGAAATGGACACGGTCCAGATCGATCGTCTCCAGCACCTCACGGCGGTAACATTTAAAGCCCGCCGTCGTATCCTGTATCTTCATACCCGTGACGATACGGACATACACCGAGGCGAAATAAGACATCAACACACGGCCCAACGGCCAGTTCACCACATTCACCCCGTTGCAATACCTCGACCCGATGGCTACGTCGGCACCCTGCCCGGTACAAGCGGCGTATAGCTTCGGCAGGTCATTGGGATTATGACTGAAATCGGCGTCCATCTCGAAAATAAAATCATATTTATGCTCGATAGCCCATTTAAAACCCCGGATATAAGCGGTACCCAATCCCAGCTTCCCCTTACGCTCCACGATAAAAAGACGCTCCGGGAACTCCTTCTGCAAGCCCTTCACGATAGCCGCCGTCCCATCCGGAGAGCCATCATCGATCACCAAGATATGAAACACTTTCTCCAGCCCGAACACGGCACGAATGATATTCTCAATATTCTCCTTCTCGTTGTATGTAGGAATAATGACGATACTGTCTGACATATACTTTAATCAATTAATTTTTAGCTCATTATATATACGACTGTAAACCATTTGTAAATTACTCTCCAAAGTTACATATTTTTTCTGTGTAAATCTATCATCCAGTTAGCCCATTCGTCTGTTCCATGATAAGCAAATGTATTTTGGCTTTTCACCCAACTTCCCCGATTTCCCCCTAAATGCCTAATACTCAAATTAAGTTGCTTTATTCTTCCACTTTTATTCGATTATTCCAGCGTTTTTCCGTAAGTTTGTCTTCATTAATTTCTAACGCTTGTAAAATTAAGTACTATGAATATACAGCAACTCGAATATATCCTAGCGGTGGATACTTATCGTCATTTCGCAAAGGCCGCAGAGCATTGTAGGGTGACACAACCGACATTGAGTATGATGATCCAAAAGCTGGAAGACGAACTAGGTATTAAATTGTTCGATCGAAACCTGCAACCCGTTCGCCCCACACCTGCCGGACGTAAGGTTATTGAGCAAGCGAGAAATGTCCTCTATCAAGCTTCTCTTATCAAAGATATCGTGAACGAGGAGGAACAGTCATTGAAAGGTACGTTCCGCTTAGCGGTGCTACCGACTATCGCCCCTTATTTGCTACCTCGCTTTTTCCAGCAATTATCGGAAAAGCATACGGATCTTGACATCCGTATGCTGGAAATGAAAACCGCTCCCACTATGGCCGCCCTGCAAAACGGGGAAATCGATGCCGCTATCATAGCGAACCAACCCACAGAATCCTATTTACAAGGAGACATATTATATTATGAGCAATTCTTCGGATACGTGGCTCATAATGAATCTATCTTCAAAAAGGATTTGATCCGTACCGCCGATATCAACGACGAGCGGTTGTGGCTGCTGGACGAGGGACATTGCTTCCGTGACCAGCTGATGCGTTTCTGCCAGATGGAAAAGGTAAAGGTTCGCCAAGCCGCTTACCGTTTAGGTAGCCTAGAGACATTTATGCGTATGGTGGAAAGCGGTAACGGCATTACGTTCATCCCGGAATTGGCTACCCTGCAATTAAGTAAAGAGCAGAAAGAATTGGTACGTCCGTTCGCCATTCCCAAGCCGACACGGGAGATCGTCTTTGTCACCCGTAAAGATTTTATCCGGCATACCGTAGCGGGTATTTTAATAGAGAGCATCAAGAAAGCGGTACCTAAAGAAATGTTGACTTTGCAGCCCGGACAAAAGGTTGTGTGATTTTTTTGATAAATCCCATAGGGTATTTCTTTTCTGAGCGATCCTATAAGTACAAAGTGATTATTTACCATTAAAACAATACAAATATGAAAGCGCTCTGTAAACAAACTATGGGATTTATCCTGATGATACTGTTGGCTTGCGGTGTAACCTCTATAAAGGCACAGGATAGCGCAGACGATGAGTTTATCACTGTCAGCGGTGTAGTAAAAGACAAGCAAACACGAAAAAAACTGGAATACGTAAATATCTCTATTCCGGGAACCAACGTGGGAACGATCACCAATAATGACGGTGAGTTCTCTATCAAAGTGAAAAACGGCCTCCATGCCAGACAAGTAGAAGTATCGCATATCGGATATTTGAATGGCTTGATCCCCGTGAACGATAAGGACATATTAGAATGCACGGTATTACTCGAACCGAACATGAATACGCTTAGCGAAGTCATTATCCGGGCCGGAGATCCTCGATATATCGTAGAGGAGGCGATTGAGAAAGTAAATAAGAATTACATCGCCACAGGTAGCATGCTTACCGGGTTCTACCGGGAGACCGCACAAAAAGGCCGTCGTTACATCAATATCTCGGAAGCGGTTATCGATGTTTACAAAACTCCCTATAAGGACAGGAACGTGGAACGGGATCGGGTACAGATCTATAAAGGACGTAAATTATTGAGCGAGAAGGCTAGCGATACATTAGCCGTGAAATTATTGGGAGGCCCTAACCTATCCGTTTACGTGGATGTGGTGAAGAATCCGGATTTATTGCTCGACCCGAATATCTTACCTTATTACGCCTTCCGTATGGAAGAAAGCGTGATGTTAAACGACCGACCGCATTACGTAATCAGTTTCCAACCTCAAGCGATCTTGCCTTACGCCTTATATTACGGTAAATTGTATATCGATAAGGAACGGCTTTCCTTCAGCCGTGCGGAATTCGCCCTCAACATGGATGACCGGAATAAGGCTACCGAGGCCATCCTCCGCAAAAAACCTTTTGGCTTGCGATTTAAACCCGTGGAGGTAGCTTTCCTCGTAACTTACAAAGAACGTGACGGCATGAGCTATCTGAGTTATATCCGCAATGAGGTTCGCTTTAAATGCGACTGGAAACGAAAACTCTTCTCAACCAACTACACGATCGTATCCGAGATGGTCGTTACCGATGGTAAAGAACAAAATAACTCCATCCCCTACCGGATGTCTTTTAAAGCGGATCAGTCTCTATCCGACAAGGTATCGGACTTCGCCGACGAGAACTTCTGGGGAGCTTACAACATTATCGAGCCTACCGAGTCTTTGGAGAATGCGGTATATAAATTAAAGAAGCAACATAAAAATTGACCGTGTAAATATACTATCGACAATGATATGGACAAATCATTATCTTTGTCCATTATCAATTATCTGTTGAAACCAAATTATTATGGATTTGTTCGTACTCAAAAAGATCAAGGAAGGGGATATTAAAGCATTCGAAAGTATTTTCAGGCTTTATTATACCCCTCTTTGCCTGTACGCGACCAGTATAACAGGAGAGCAGGAAGTCGCGGAGGAGATCGTTCAGGACTTGTTTTATGTATTCTGGAAAGAAAGGGAATCTCTTCCAATCTTACGTTCCATCAAGAACTACCTTTATGGAGCTACCCGGAACCGGTCCTTACAATATCTGGAGCATCGGGAAGTACGATACCGATACCGGAATACGGTTTTAGCCGGAGAGAATCCGGAATCCGAATCGTATACCCCGCAAGATCAACTTGAGTACAAAGAATTGCAATCCTTGGTCAACCGGGCATTAGGTAAATTGCCCGAACGCCGCCTCCGGATCTTTCGGATGCACCGTTTCGAAGGAATGAAATACGCGGAGATAGCCTCCAGCCTCTCATTGTCCATAAAGACAGTAGAAGCGGAAATGACCAAGGCACTACAAACACTAAGAAAAGAAATCGAGAATTATACCTAACAGTTATGAATCAAATAGAAAAAAATAAATTGAAGACAGACCAAGCATGGGAACAATTATACACTCGCTTGGAGCAAGACGGGCTGCTGGATAAGCCAATTTCCGGTACACAAATCCCATACCGGATCGGACTTATGAAATGGGCCGCCGCTATCGTTATACTCTGTGTATCGGTAGCTACGGCTATTTTCCTTGGACAAGAACGGACACCGGAGACCACTCTGCTCACCCTGCATAATAACGAGGCTTCCACCACCTTGGTCACGACTTTGGAAGACGGGTCTATCGTTTATCTGGCCGATAACAGCCAGTTAAGCTATCCGGAACATTTCCAAAGAGAAAAAAGAGAGGTGTCTCTACTAGGAAACGCCCTTTTTGATGTAAGCGGGAATAAGGAACGTCCTTTCCTAATCGAGACAGAGCAGGCCCGGATCGAGGTATTGGGAACCTCATTCAATATCAAAAGCTCGGATAAAAGCGCCTTTGAATTGGCCGTTCGCCGGGGATTAGTGAAAGTGACACTCAAGAAGAACGGACAACAAACGCTGGTAAAGGCCGGCCAAACCGTATCCTTATTCTCCAACCGTTTACAAGTAGCTCCGACTCAAGATAACGAACAATTTTCCGATTACACCCGCCGTATCCAGTTTAAGGATGAGCGTCTGGGAGATATCTTGCATGTAATTAATCTGGAGTATCCGAAGATGCCATTGAAGACAACGGCTGATTTAGAGAATAGACGGCTGACCGTTAGTTTCTATAATAACTCACCCGCGACGATGGCTGAACTGATCTGCGCGGCGTTAAAACTAAAATGTACGCAACAAAATAATATATGGATGATTTCCGAACCTTGAGACAGCTGGTCGTAGGATGGTTGCTGTTACTCGTAGCTCTCATCCCTATGAATGCCCAGAATGGTAACGTACTGGGACAGGTCATACGATTGCCTAAATCAAAAGGAAATATCTACCAATTGCTGGGACTCGTCACGGAACGTTCCGGCTATCTTTTTATATACGACAGTAAGATTATCGATAATGAACAAACAACATCGATAAAAGGTGGAGATTATACGATACAAGAAGCTATATACGCTATTACCGGTAATAAAAATCTGGCGATCCGTACGATAGAGAACCATCTCTTGCTTTATCTGCCAGAGAGTTCCTCCGCTCCTAAAAGCGTATCCGTAACTCCCGATTCCATACAAACCTATTTCTCGATAGAAGGTTCTTTACAGGATCAATATACCCATGAGCCAATCGCGTTCGGATCGGTAGGAATCGGTGAGGCCGCTATCGGCACCATCACCAACCAGAATGGAGAGTTCCGATTGAAATTACCGGACTCACTCCGGTTATCCAAGGTACGTTTCTCTCATATCGGCTACCTTCCCCAAGAGATAGATGGTCGGGAGTTAATAGATAAACATACCGTCTTATCCCTAGAGCCTAAAGTAATCTCTATCCAAGAAGTTATCGTGCGTCTAACCAATCCGAAACGCTTATTACAGGAGATGCTGGACGAGAGGAGAAGCAATTATTCCCAGCACCCGATTTACCTTACCACATTTTACAGAGAAGGCGTTGAACGTAAAAAAGGACTCGTAGGACTGACCGAGGCTGTTTTTAAGGTATATAAGGCATCTTACCACAGCAATGCCTTGGCCGATCAAGTGAAACTACTAAAGATGCGCCGCATTAGTAACGAGCAGGAAAAGGACACGTTGATCACAAAAATGAAGTCGGGTATCTACTCCTGCCTTGTCTTGGACTTGATGAAACAGTTACCGGAGTTTCTGGATCCTAGCCCGGATTCACCCTATACATACGCCCATACCGACATCACGGTAGTGGATGATCGACTTGCTAACGTCATCTCTTTCGAGCAACGGAAGAGTATCAATGAACCGCTTTATCGGGGACAGATATATATCGACATGGAAAATAATGCCTTATTAAGGGTGGACTTTGAGGTCAATCCCCAATATATCGAGCAAGCGGCCGGCATGTTCGTCGAGAGAAAAAGCCGGAATTTACGGATCACGCCCCAGAAAGTAGCCTATACGGTATCTTACAAGCAATGGAATGGCACCTACTACATTAACCATATCCGGGGAGATCTGCATTTTAAAATTAAAAAAAGAAGACAACTTTTTAACACAAATATTTTACATACTTGGTTCGAAATGGTTACCTGTAAGATAGATACAGCCAATGTGAACCGCTTCTCACGCATTGAATCCCTTCCCACCCGCACGGTTTTCTCGGATACTCACTTCAACTACGACGAGGGTTTCTGGGGAGATTTTAACGTAATATTACCCGAAGACAAACTGAATGAGGCTATTAGCAGAATCACCTCAAAGATAGAGGAAACGAACTACTAATCCCCTGAAAATCATAAAGGGAGCCTTTTCGCAAAGGCTCCCTTTATAGGTTTTTAATAGGTATTAGTCTTTAAGGCAAAAAGATTGTTTAGGTTATCTGCATGCAAAGATGGGCTAATTAATATAATTGAGCAAATAAAAAAAGATATTGTACAACACATTTTTTTAAGTTTATCGAAATTTCTTTGCAGCTTGTGTTACTTTTTAACAATTACAAGCTCCAATAGATCATCTGATGGATGCGACCTTGATAGACTCCTTTCACGTCCGCCAACACGGCATGTTCATTCGTGATCGACATGAAGTAGGACTCATCCAGCTTCAAATAAGTCGTATGAGCGACAGCTACCACTACCGCGTCATATTTCTTCCCCGGCCTCTCTACTAACCGGATACCGTACTCTTGCAATACTTCCAAAGGGGAAGCGAACGGATCCATCACATCGACCTCGGCTCCGAAGTCCTTAAACTCATTGATAATATCGGCTACTTTCGAGTTACGTATATCCGATACGTTTTCCTTAAAAGTCATACCCATCACCAACACGTGCGCTCCTAGGATATTTTTCCCCTGCGAGATAATCTTTTTCACGACCTTCTTTCCGATATACCGTCCCATGGAATCGTTCACGTAGCGACCGGAGTTGATCATCTTCGTGTGATATTGCAATTCTTTGGCTTTATGCACCAGATAGTAAGGATCTACCCCTATACAATGCCCACCTACCAATCCGGGAGAGAAAGGCAGGAAATTCCATTTCGTTCCGGCGGCTTTCAAGACATCAAACGTATTTACCCCCATTCGATCGAAAATAATGGAAAGCTCGTTCATAAGGGCTATATTCACGTCACGCTGGGTATTCTCGATAATCTTGGCGGCTTCGGCTACCTTAATACTAGGCGCACGGTGCAACCCCGCTTGAACGACCAGCTTATAGACTTCCGATATTGTTTCCAAAGCTTCGGCATCGCAGCCGGAAACGATCTTCACGGTATTTACCAAGGTATGTACCTTATCACCCGGATTGATTCGTTCCGGTGAGTATCCAACCTTAAAGTCCTCTCCTACTCTCAACCCTGAAACCTCCTCCAAGATCGGGATGCAATCCTCTTCCGTACATCCCGGATATACGGTAGATTCGTATACTACATAATCGCCTCGTTTAAGGACTTTGCCTACCGTGCGAGTCGCACCAAACAAAGGGGATAGATCCGGCTCGTTATGGCTGTCTATCGGGGTAGGAACAGCTATCACGTAAAAGGAAGCCTCCCTCAGCTTCTCTATAGAAGAAGTAAATGTGATGTCCTTATGTTCAAATACCTCAGAGGAAAGCTCACCACACGGATCTATACCGTTCCGAAGCTTGTCCAAGCGATCCTCGTTGATATCAAATCCGATAACGGAAACATGTTTAGCGAATTCCATCGCGATAGGAAGCCCGACATATCCTAGTCCGATTAGGGCAAGTTTTGTTTGTTTATCTAGTAACTTTGTATACATCTTATTATTTCATCATTCTACTTAAAAAGTCCGGATTCCGACGAGTATCCCAAACAGACAAGATTGTATGCAAATGTAGCAATCTTCAGTTTACCTAACGGAATAAAGGACGTTTTATTTCATAAAGAAGGTCCCTTATCTCGTTTCCAAAATAAGGGACCTTGTCTTCTAAGTATAAATATGTTTCTTTTACTGCAAACGGCGGATACCTATAGCCTTGTTATATTGGGCTAAAGAAGCCTTTTGCTGATACCAAGTCTGGATCAAGCTGCTGTAAGACTGAATCCATGACAATTGGGCGGAGAGCACATCCAAGATCGGTAGTTTACCCTCGTTGTAGCTGAAGGTATTCAAATCAAGGTTCTCCTCGGCAATCTTACAAGCCTCTTCCGCGACGGTAATTTGTTTCGTATACTCGGTTAGGCTTGTCCATGCGTTCGCTACCTCTTGAGCGATCTTATCACGCGTATTGTCCAAGGCGTATTCCTTACTACGAAGGATGGCCTTCTGGGAATTTACCTCCTTGAAACGGGCTCCCCAACGGAACAAAGGTATCTTCAAGGAAGCGAAGACGGCCGGAGTCCACAACTGGTCCGAACCTTTCACGTTCAACATCGGCGTACCCCAAGTACCTTGAAAACCGATCGCCAAAGACGGGTTATATTTCGCCTTCGACAAATTGATCTGTCTCTTTTGATACTCTATGTTCAACTCGGAAATAGCGTAGTCCGGACGATTCCGAAGAGCTACATCCTCTCCTACTTGCAACGGCAAGGCCAGATAGGTCGTAATGGAATCTTCCACCTCGATCGGGTCTAACGGAGACACACCCATCAATGAGTTCAAGTTCTGTAACGCGATCTGATATTCCTTATAAGCCGAGCTTTTATTCAATTCCGCTTCTTTCAAGCGGGACTCCACTTGCAATAGATCGGTCTTGCTGATCTGGCCGTCATTGAAACGGATCGTCAACACGTTCGCCAACTCCCCGACAATGTCTACATACTGACACATCACATCGTACATACCTTTACGTGCGGCGGCCGTCCAATAGTTCAAATCGGCGGAATAAACGATATTATCCGTTGTCAATTCTTCCGCTTGCTCGGTGATCTTGCCTTGTACCTGAGCTGCCTTATAGTTATTATAGATCTGTCCGCCGGCATAGATGGGCTGACTCACCGTAGCGCCTAGGCTATACGTATTATGATCCATCTCTACGGACATGCCCGGTCCGAAATCCAAATCATATTTATTGATACGGTACTGATAACTGCCGGAGAAGTCCACCGAAGGGAAGAAACCGGTCTTAGCGGCCTTGATCGCATGCTGCATAGCGATACGCTCCTCAGAGCTTTGCTTGATCTGACGGCTGTATTCAAGGACCCGTTCCTTATATTCCACAGCCGATAGCCGGGTGTCTTGCGCTTTAGCGGACAAGACACCCAACAATAAACAACCTATGATTATCTTATTTCTCATACCTTTTACTCTGATTTAATCTTAAAGAAAACACAATAAGTAACCGGAAGCACGAAGATCGTCAAGATCGTAGATACGAACAGACCACCCATGATGGTAGCCGCCATACCGGCGAACATAGCGTCACCCAACAACGGCAACATACCTAAGATCGTCGTACCGGAAGCCATCGTCACCGGAACGATACGGGTTTTCGTTGCCTCTATCACGGCATTCACCGGAGACAAGCCCGCGTTCAATTGTAAACCGATCTCGTCCACCAGCACGATCGCATTCTTGATATTCATACCGATCAAGCCCAACAGACCCAGCATAGCAAAGAAGTCGAGAGACTTACCGAATACCAACAATCCCAATACCACACCAATGAAAATCAAAGGCAGCATCGCCATGATCAATACCGGTTTCCGGTAATATTTCGGGAATAAGAATAACAAGGTGACATAAATCAAACCGAACATCAACGGGATATTAGCGGCGATCGCCTTATTACCTTTATCTTGCTCGGATTGCTCACCGAAATACGTCATCTTATATCCTTCCGGCACCTGAATCTTCTCCTGTACCTCTTTCCACAAATGACTGAAAGCAGCCATCGTATTGGCACCACGCTTCGGCTCACACTGCATAAGCATACACGGCTCACGGTTGAATCGTCTCACTACGTTAAACTCATAATCCAGCGAGAAATCATCGATCACCTGCTCCACTTTTACCGAACGGCCTTTAGCGCTATAAACCGGCAAAGTCTTTATATCATTCAGACTGATAGAATCCTTATCCGCATCTTTCAGTAAGATCGGCATAAACACGTCGCCCTCACGATACTCACCCAAAGGTACGCCATTCGTAGCCGAACGCAAGGAATAAGCCACCTGCTGACGGGTAATACCCAGACGCAAACCTTTCTCTTGGGAATATAGCGGCTTCCATACCGGAACCTTGTTACCCCAACTATTGCGGACCTCCATTACTTGATCATAATTCCGGGCGATCTCCTGCGCCTTTTGTGTCAAAGCGATCAAGGTATCCACGTTATCGCCGATAAAACCAATCTCTATCGCCGCATCCGGAACCGGAGACAAGGCGAATAAGGCCGAGCGAGTCAATATATTCGGGTAGTTAGCCACCATATAATCATAGAACTTGCCTTCCTCCGCTTGCGCATCTTCTGGAACTTGCGTCTCAATCAATACGTTCGCAAAGTTAGGCTTCGGACCTACAGAGGAACTAGCCAGATAGTAACGCACCGGAGAACCTCCCAAAGTAAACGAGAAAGATTTAATATTCGGATTCTTACTTAAATAATCCTCCTCTATTTTCTTAACATTCGCCTCCACATCATAAATACTATATCCCTCCGGGAAGATCAAGTCCGCACGGAAATAGGGCTTGTTCATGATCGGGAAGAAACTTTGGGGCATGATACTCATTATAAACAGGGAAAGGAACAAAGTAGCCACAACCGAAGTAAGCGTGACATACCTACGTTTGATCAAACGTCCCAATAACCTCTCGAACTTATGATAAAGCTTCGTATCATAAGGATCCTTATTCTCACCCGGTTTTGCCTCTTTCAAGATAAAATTACCGAATGTGGTCGTTTGCGTCAAAGCCAAGATCCAACTCAATCCCAAAGACACCGCCAAGACGATAAACAACGGCTTCACGATCTCGGCCACAGATGCCGGTGCCAAGTACATCGGCAAGAAAGAACATACGGCGATAAAAGTTGCGCCCAGCAACGCCCATTGCGGTTTGGTAGCGCCATCGATCAACGCTTGATAACGGGAAAGTCCTCGCTTAATACCAACTTGGGCGTTATCCGTCACCACGATAGCGTTATCCACCAACATTCCCATGGCGATAATAAAGGCCGCCAACGAGGTCCGGTTCAAGCCGACACCCCAGATCAACATGATCAACAAGGTACCCCCCACGGAGAAGAGCAACGAACTGCCCACCAACATTCCGGCACGGGATCCCATCACGATAAAGATGATCACGATCACGATCAACAGAGACTCGATCAAGTTCAATATAAAACCGTTGTTTGCCTCTTGCGCGATCTTATTTTCCGGATAGATAGCCTTCAAGTCCATACCGATAGGGAAAAGCTGCTCCATCTCTTTCAGATGATCCGCCACCACGTTGCCCACAGCCACCACGTCATCTTTCGCTCCCGTAGCGACCCCGATTCCAATCGAGCGCTTACCGTCCACACGCATCAAGTTGGAAGGAGGATCCATATAGCCACGTTCCACTGTGGCTATATCGCCTAGACGCACCTCGCCGCCACTTTTCGTCACGATCAACTGATCACGTATATCTTGTATATCCTTATAGGTGCCTTCGGTACGCAAACGCAACTGATAATTGCCCGTATTAATATCTCCCGTATTCACCAACAGGTTCTGTGTTTGCATCACCTGCTGAATGGCGTTCGGGTCAATACCTAGGTTCGCCAACTTCGGGACAGAAATCTTTACGTTGACAACTTGTGTCTGCTCACCAAACAAATAGACTTTTTGCACGCCCGGCACCGGGGATAACTCGGTCTTGATCTTTTGCGCCCAATCACGTAACTCATCATAAGTATAGCCCTCGTCCGCCGTCAAGGCATAATAAATACCGAACACATCACCGAAGTCATCATTAACGGATATCGCAGAAGCGCCAGACGGAAGGCGTGGCTGTATATTCGCCACCTTACGACGTAATTCATCCCACTTGACCGGCATATAATCCGGAGCCAATGTAGGCTGCAACTCAATCGTAATCTTAGACATACCGAAATAAGACTCAGACTTGATCTGGAACACATCCGACATGGCCTGAATCTCCCGCTCGATCGGTTCAGTCACCAGCTTCTCCACCTCTTGTGGAGTCGCTCCCGGATACTGGGTAACCAAGACCGCCGTCTTGATCACGAAGGGAGAATCTTCCTTCTTCGGCAATTTAAAGAAAGAATATATACCTCCTATTAGCAAGACCGCTAGGAAAAAGTATATAATCTTCTGATTCTCTAAGGAATATTTTGGAATATTCATTGTTTATCTCTTAATCTGTTAATACTTTTACCTGTTGTCCATCCACCAAACGAGTGGCTCCGGCTGAGACAACCTGTTCGCCGGGTCGCAAGCCATCCGTTACGATCACGCCATCCTTGCCGATCAGCATAGACTCGGTAATCTTGCGACGCTCAACCTTTTGAGACTGCCCATTATAAACAAACACATACTTATCGCTATTGGCATCGTCAGCCACGACAGCGGCTAACGGAACCAATACGGCGCCTTGCGTGAAACTCTCACTATCCACGTTCAAGATCACACGGCAAGAGAAACCTACGGCTACCTTATATTTCTCTAAATTAAAGTTCGGATCGTCGATATACAGATATACGGGAACGCCGGAACCATCCGGAGAGGCTTCCACGTATTCTTTCACCTTCGCCTTGAAGCGAACGCCCTTGTAATTATCGAATTCCACATAAACAGAATAAGGAGAAGAGAAGTAATTGATATTACTTTCCGGCATCGTAAACACGACCTGTAACTTATTCGGGTTGATCAAGCAAACGATTCCTTGTCCGGCCTGTACCTTCTGGTAATTCTCCACATATTTCTTCTGGATAAATCCATCGAACGGCGCACGAAGCTTTGTCTGGTTCAATGTATTTTGCGCATACTCGAAAGCCGCCTTGGCATTTGAGTAAGAAGCTTCCGTTGACTCATACTCTTGTTTGGAGATAGCTTGTTTGGACAATAACTTCTTCGCACGTTGCAATTGTGCCTCAGCGGTCTGGAAAGACGCTTTCTTCGCCTCATATTCCCATTTAAAGTCCAGCGGATCGATCTCGGCCACGATCTGTCCCGTACGGACCTTCTGGCCTTCGTCCACGTTTAATGAGATCAGCGGGCCGGACATCTTAAACGCCAAATCACTGAATTGATCGGGCGATACCACTCCACTGAATGATTTCTCAACCATGTTCAGCGAAGTAACGTCCGCCAATTTAACTGGACGAGGACCTTGCTCCTTAACGGGTGGTTGACTACAGGAAACCAATGCTGCCAAAACAAACACAGGGATTAATTTTCCTTTCATGATAACTTGCATTTTGTTATTTAATTATGATTTCTTTTTCTTCACAGTAAATATAAAACATTCTCGCCTAGAGATTGTTGAGCATAACGTGCCTTAAAAAGACCAACTACCATCATTCACGTATGCTTCCATCGGATTTTCTATCGAATCAGGCAAAGAAGGGAAAAAGTCAATTCCGGTAACCTTCTCAACGCTATCGATAGGGATCATCATCGATTTCAACGGAGTCTTTCCATAGTCTTTATTATCAAACAGAAAACCTACCCCTTCCGGTTTACCGTTCGTTATCGTACAGATTACCTTATAAAAGGTCTTCGGGATTCCCACCCGATTCTTGCCTAACCGTTTCAGGTCGTCCGTGATCACCGGGCCGGTCACGATCAACAAAGAGCCATTCTCTTTCGCCCACAAACGAGCCTGCTCTTCCAGATCTTTCCAGATACCCCGGTTCAAGCCGGGCTTTTGCGGACAGATATTACTTAGGTAGAACGATTCCCGCATGGCCTTGGCGGACCATTTCATATCGCCGGCAGGCGCCATATGTCCTCGGTCATAGCCGGAACGGGTATAGTCCTCGTTCGTGGCGGTAGCCCCTTTCACCATGGGGTCCGAGACGAACTTATTAGACCGCTCGTTCTTCTTACTTGTCGCCTCTTTCGAGGTCAGTTCATAGGCTACCCAATTGGCGATCTTATAATCGGAATTATAAGAAACCGTATAGCCCTCATGCTTTATAACCTGCTCTTTTTGTTTATTCTTTAGTCTCGGTATCTCAGCTCCCTCTTGAAAAGTATAAGCGGAGATCTCTTTCTTTGGGTTCGTCGTTTGCTTGTTTTTCGTCGCTTGCACGGCTTTCTTACCCGATGTTCCGGAACCGCCCTTGTCCGAGATCTCCGGACGGACTATCGTCTCCGCCCGATCCTGTTTCTTCTCTACAGGCCGTGTCTTGGATACCGGATAAAACCAATTATATATGAATAATACACCGATAAAACAAACAACTACCGCAAAAGCACCAAGAAGCATCTTCTTTACAGAAGACATGAATGATGATGCCCGCTTCTTCTTGCTTTTCCGGGGTTGAGGCTTACCTTTCTTTTTTGCCATACCTAAAACTTCCTATTCTTAACCTTTCGTATTGGGCGCAAAAATAGATAAATCCGGCATGTTATACAACACTATTCTAGGATAGTATTGGTCTCGATTACTATAAAAGACGGCTTAATTTAATACGCCGCTTCATTTGACCTTGCTTTCAAATTTAACTTCGAATCAAACTTTCACTATCGTCCGAATAGTGTACCGCATTCTTTTGTACGCATTCCCTACTTGTATTGGCATAACAATAGACACAGAAATGGGAGCAAGTGTTATACCTACCGATATCTTTGCTTATCATGCAACCACAGGCTTTCCGTTGGCCTTTGTCTTTTAGCTCTTTGCGTTTGTCGGGTAAAGCGGGAAACGTACCAAAAAGATCCGGTTCGGGTAATTGGCCTGTTCGAAGAAAATAAACCAATTCATAATCCTCCCCAAACACACGCTCCATTAAATCACCGTCGATACACCGGTTATGCTCAATGCCATAAACCGTAAGGTCAATATCCTCGGCACAAGTAGCGAGTGTCACATTCCAACCAGTAGAAGCCCAAATTTCCCTCAACTTCACCAATCCCTCTACAATCTCTTGACGTTGCGTCGCATTCATCTCTGCGGTTTCCACATCCTCTTTCGTAAAGCAATTCGTCTCTTTTATAAGGTTATTCTGTACCTTACGATACGCCTTTACATCTACGAAACTGAACACGAGCTTATCAGTATATCCTTTCAACTGATTGCCGATCTTCCAAATACGGCTAAGCAGGACACGAGGCGTGATAGATGGAGTTATAATCAATGGGTCGAATCGCCAGATCACCCGTTCCTTCCCTATCATTTCCGACAACTCCCGAAATGTCTCCATCCGTTGCGTAACGCTCGGCACATTCGGCTCAAAGCCTTCGTCCACATAGTCGTTCAACGTGAACTGGAAATAATAATGGATACCCCTCCTATCCAACTCATGCAAATAAGGCAATATCGGCTTCGGGTTCTTTGTCCAAAACACGATTGCCTTACACCGCTCAAACGACACATACATCTTCCGCCGATTAAACGGATTATACCAAACACAATACCCCTTGGCCAAACGATTAAAGAACCACTTGACATAAAAGGCCGGGATATCCGTTGACCGGCTGGCCGAAATGATGATGGGAGCAAGTGCCTCGACTTGCTCACCGGAGTCCGTTGTGATCATTCTTCCGTATTATTATGTAATTAGGGTCATAACATCCGTAATTTGTCTACCGCAAGATAGGGATTATCTCGCTATTTTTGTATCCTAAAAATGAATGTAGAACCTAATAAATAACAGTAAACATGAAAAATGTATTGATTTTATCTTCCAGCCCCCGTCGTGGAGGCAATTCCGATACGCTATGCGATGAGTTTATGCAAGGGGCGATCGAAAGCGGTCATCGTGTGGAAAAGGTTTTTCTGCGAGACAAGACCATTCACCACTGCACGGGATGCGGCGTGTGCAGCCAATACAAGAAGCCTTGTCCACAAAAAGATGACGCGGCAGAGATTATCGGAAAGATGCTTGCCGCCGATGTGATCGTGATGGCTACGCCGGTCTATTTCTATGCCATGAGCGCACAGATGAAGACGCTGATAGACCGTTGCTGCGGTCCTTATACCGAAATGAAAAACAAGGAGTTTTACTTCATCGCCACGGCCGCTGAAGACGATAACGGCATCATGGATCGCATTGTGGCCAACTTTATGGGATTCCTCGACTGTCTGGAGAACCCGACCGTGAAAGGAACGCTATTCTGCGGTGGTGTGTGGCACGTGGGCGAGATCGAAGGGAACCCGACCTTGAGGCAAGCATACGAGCAGGGAAAACGAGTATAATACTCTTGATCGCGACCAATACGTTCCGTCCGGGTATAATCCATACAGGCGACCTACTTCTATGGGGAGCGAATACGGTAGTCCTTTTCTACGAGACCTTTTCCTCGTCTTACAGCTATACCCGTTTAGGGAAGATAGAGAATCCCGCAGGGTTGGCCAACGTACTTGGCAGAGGAAACGTGAGGGTTGCCCGCTTCTCCCTAAGTAAATAACGCTCCGATACCGCATAAATACCTTATCGGTAGCAGATGGATTCTTGTTCGCATACTATATAATTCTACAAACCACGACGTGGTCCGTACAGATCAAGACGTGGAATATACAAATCACGACGTGGTCTATATATTCCACGGTGATAATTTGGAAATAGATCAAGTAATAAGTATATTTGTATATAGTAAGAAGAATGTTTTTAACTTGAAGATACAAACAATTATACCTAGTAGCAGTTATGGCAGAATATATCAAGCAAGAGATGTGCGACCTGAACGGGACGGGGGAAAAGCCTGTGTATTATCGGATGAATATACAACGGAACATGGACATGGAGGATTTCGTGGAACGGATCACCTACCCCGGATCGGGCTTGAGCAGGGGTAGCGTAATACAGGTGATGACGACAGTAGCGGAACATCTGGCCTATTGCATGGCGGAAGGGCAGTCGGTCACGTTGGATGGCATCGGTACGTTCACGCCCCGCCTAGGCGTGGCGAAGAACAAGGAGGTCGACTCGCTGGATGGTGACGAACCGAAGCGTAACGCACGGAGCATTGAGGTGAATGGTATCAACTACCGGGCCGACAAGGAGCTGATACGGGAGACTAACCTGCGTTGCGATTTAAGACGGGGAGGTATCAGCCGTGTCCGGAAATCGCCCTTCACCGAAGAGGAACGCCGGACACGGGCATTGGATTACCTGGATGAACATCCTTTCTTGCGCATACAAGACTACATGGCTGTCACCGGACTAAAACGTAGTAGCGCAAACCGTGAGCTACTACGCCTCAGTAGCGACCCGACGAGTGGAATCACCCTATCGGGTTATGGAAGCCACCGGGTGTATGTCCGCAAGAAAACAGAGGGCGATCACTAATCCACCCAATGGTGCCCCGGGTCGAGATGCTTGCGAGTGCCGTTCGGTCTTATCAGTTCGGCGGAGGTGCCTTCCGGGATTTGGAGATCGAACTTCAATCGTTTGCCTTTCTTCTTGATGCTTACTTGGATGGTTCCATAATGGGTCTCTAGGCTGGCCGAGGCTTCCGATAAGGAACCCAGTTGAGGCGCGATCTTAAAGGTACGGAAGCCGGGAGAGGTTGGCTCGATACCGCAGACCTTCTGGCTCAATAAGGTAAGCGGGCCACCGCTCCAAGCGTGATTGATCGTGCCACCACCGAATCCCTCGGCTCCGATGCCCCATCCCTCGAACAAGGTCGTGTATTCGGCATAATCCAGCATACGGGTGTAACGTTGCTTCATCCGTTCCAAGGCAAACGCCGGCTCGCCCATCAGGAAAAGGGCCTCTAGGACATATTTCTCCATATAAGGGCTGGCGTGATACTCCTTTTTAAGTACCTTCGTCAGCGCCGGATACTTATCTTTCGAGGCCAGCCCGGAAACAACCGCCATGGCTTGGGAGCGATCGTCCGTCTCTCCTTTATAGCCGGGGGAGCGATAGGCGGAACCTGTCCAGAACTTCGTGTCGAAACAACGTTCTATGCTACGCATCATCCGGGAGATCTCATCGGCATCCTTATCCTTGCCGAGTTGCAGGGCGAAGGATCGCTCCGCTTTCAAGGCCAGATAATACCAGCAATTGGTCAATACGCCCATATCGACATGCTCGCCCCAGTCGCCCCAGCTCCAAGCGCCTTGACGCTCGATCACCAAGCCGCTCTTATCGACTTGCCAAACCTCGTGCAGGTAACGGCGCATCCGGTCGTATATCACCGGGACGAAACTACTGTCGGCACTATAATAATATTGCGTATAAAAACCGTACCAACCTACGGAAGCGAGCATTTGCAAGGGAAGCTCCTTATCCCAATTACCCGCCGGAACCGGAGCGTAGAGCGTTCCGTCCTCCCGCTGCCAATTCATTAATTCATGGATGCCTTTTACGGCTAGTTTCTGCCCGGACGGAGAAAGGGCGTAGAAAGCCTCGCCTAGCTCATTCACCTCGTCACCCCACCATTGGGCACGTTCACGGTCCGGACAGTCCATATAATTATCACGCATCGTTATGTATAAGGTGCGGGCAGAACGTTGCCAAAGCTCGTCGTAGAACGGGTCGTCACAATGGAAAGAGCCGGCGAGGTCCGTGTTGTAACCGGTCTCACGGTATTTCACATCCAGCACCTTCACGCCCTCAGGGATGATGTAATAGACCTCATGGCCGTTCATCCAGCCATAGCTTTCGTATTCCTGCTCACCCTCACGAGTGATATATTCGGCACGTACGTTGCGCTCGCTTCCTCCCTCGTAATTATCCATCCGGATGTGGATAGTCTTCCCGGCCTCCGCCTCTACTTTCAGATACGGAGTGATCTGGGCATTATAGGGCAAACGACAGAACAGGGTATCGCCTCTCAAGGATTCCCGGACGGATACATAGGATAACAGGCCGCTGTTTTTCCACTGGGGTATCGGACGTTCCACCAGCTCCCCGAAAGGAGCTTTCCCTGCCTTACCGACGCAGACCGCCCCCGGAAGGGCACCTTCGAAACTCGTACGGTTCCAGTTTGTTATCGCCTGACGGGCATCGAAGCGGATATTACTCTCCGGCATACGGTAATTCGGGAAAGGGGCCTCGGTATTTTGATAGGCCTCATACAAGGCGCACTGCCAGCTCGCATCGGAGACGATCTCCAGTCCCGGAGCGATCGCCTCGAATAACAAAGCTGCTTTCCCACTGTTGATATGACTGAAACCGTCTTTCCCGAAATGCCAGAGCAAGATAGCGATGGTGTTCGAGCCTTTTGTCAGGTAAGGGGCGATATCTACCGGATCGTAATAAGTCCCGGAAGGAGAAGGTCCTCTTTTCAAGCCACCCTCGAAGACAACCAGTTGGTCGTTGATCCAAAGCCAATACTTGGAATCGGCGGCGATACGGGCGATGAGTTGATTCGGGACATCCGTCACAGCGAATGATTTACGGTAGATCAACCAAGTATTCGTAGCGCTTTGGCAACGCTCGGTATTGATCCATTGGGCTTTCCAAGGGAAGGCAGCGGGACAACTGTCCGAGGCAGTCACTTTTATCCAGCTGAAAGATAGGAGAAACAATAGAAGAGCAAGAAGTAGCTTGTTCATACGTTTAATCTTTAAGGTTCTCAATTATTTGCTTTCGAAATCCCCAGTTGTAGAGACGGGGCG
>ERZ780168.1085-NODE-1085-length-30285-cov-3.950380_pt1 | contig 30285 bp, 20 predicted proteins | sample MGYA00510981_ERZ780168 | MGnify/ENA primary metagenome ERZ780168 (study PRJEB29588, sample SAMEA2158769) | human gut metagenome | biome: human gut; feature: human-associated habitat; material: faeces | place: Denmark | collected 2008/2010 ...
CCACCGGACGTTATCCGGCATCCTGCCCTGTGAAGCCCGGACTTTCCTCACCTGCTGCCTTTCGGCAATTGCAGCCGCAATCATCTGTGCTACTCAGTCTTTTTTAGTTTGTATTTTCTTTTACCATACGGAATACATCAATACGGAACTGGGCTTCTTTACCAAGTCCTACAAAACGGCAGCCGTACTCCGTGCCGTCTTCGTCCTGTGATGCAATCCGCACAACTTCAATAACGGTTTCAATTTTATCACATCCGCTCATTTCAAGCAACATGTCATAAAAAGAATGTAATGGCAGAACGTCTTTTGTTTTAAATGCAATTCCGCCGCTTGATACATTCGTTGCATGAACAGCAATAAATTCTTCCTTAGTATCCTGATCTGTAATCGGACGAATTGATAAATTCGCTTCTACATCAATTCTTTTTGTTCTTCTTCTTTCATCACCCATAAGTACTCCCCCTGTTATGATCCTTAAAAAGTAAACTTTTAAGTTACTTTATTAACATAGCATCTCCAAAACTGAAAAACCTGTACTTTTCCTTTACGGCTTCTTCATACGCCGCAAGCACGTGTTCCCTGCCTGCCAGTGCTGAAACCAGCATCACCAGCGTGGATTCCGGCAGATGGAAATTGGTAATCAGGCTGTCAATAACCTTAAACTGATATCCCGGATAAATAAATATCTGGGTCCAGCCGCTGCCGGCTTTTACTGTACCATCTTCTGTCCCGACAGATTCCAGTGTACGTGTACTTGTCGTACCGACTGCAATAATCTTTCCGCCGCTTTTGCGCGCCGTATTAATCTTGTCTGCTGCTTCCTGTGTCACCGTATAAAATTCTGAATGCATATGATGCTCCAGAATGTTTTCTGTCTTTACCGGACGGAACGTTCCAAGTCCGACATGCAGCGTGACACGGGCAATTTCAATACCCTTCTCCTGTATCCTTTCCAGCAGTTCTTTTGTAAAATGAAGACCCGCTGTCGGTGCCGCTGCAGAACCTTCATGCTTTGCATAAACGGTCTGGTAACGGTTCTTATCCTCCAAACGGTGTGTGATATACGGTGGAAGCGGCATCTGACCCAGTTCATCGAGTATTTCTTCAAAAATACCGTCATAAGTGAATTGTATCATACGATTGCCTTCTTCTACAATATCCACAATCTCTCCGATTAATTTTCCACCGCCAAAGCTGATCTGTGTACCGATTTTTGCCTTTTTACCCGGCTTTACAAGCACTTCCCATGTGTCTTTTAAATCCTGCTTGCGGGTAAGCAAAAGCACTTCGATTGCCGCGCCCGTTCCGACTTTTTCGCCTATCAGTCTAGCCGGAATCACCTTGGTATCGTTAATGACCAGACAATCTCCCGGATTTAAGTAATCAATCACATCTTTAAAAATTTTGTGCTGTATTTCCCCTGTCTTTTTATCCAGTACCATCAGTCTTGAACTGGAACGGTCTGACAGCGGGTCCTGTGCAATCAGCTCCTGTGGCAGATCATAATAAAAATCATGTAAATTCATTGATTCCATATGCTGCTCCATTCCTATCTTTTTCCGCTTCGCGGCAGTTAGCTTTTCTGCCGCAGAACGGGCTGTTTTTTATTTATAATTAAGAACGAAGTTCGATGCCCATGCCGGAAAGGTCTTCTAAAATCTTTTCCATAATCGGCTGGATATCTTTATCTTCTAATGTTCTGTCCTTTGCACGGAAAGAAATGGTATAAGCTACGGACTTGAAACCTTCCTTAATCTGTGCACCTTCATAAATATCAAACAGGTTATATTTTTCAAGAAGCTTTCCGCCTCTCTTTTCAATAATCTTTTCTACTTCACCGACAAGTACCGTCTTTGGCATTACCATACTGATATCTCTTGTAACAGCAGGGAATTTTGCAATGCCTTCGTACTTTCTGTCAAATGAAGCAAACGGTAAAATCTCCGGCAAATCAAGAACTGCAATATAAGTTCTGTCACCCAGTCCATAGGTGTCAGCAACGTCCGGGTGTACCTCACCGAGATAGCCGATTACCGTATCCTTGTAAAGAATCTCTGCCTGACGTCCCGGATGTAAAAATGTCTTTCCGGCTTCCGGATCATATTCCGGTCTTGCACTCATACCGATTTTTTCTAAGAATTCTTCAACAACACCCTTCATTGTAAAGAAATCGCCGTCGCCGTAGAAGCCCAGTGTGAACTGTACTCTCTCATCCGGAAGGTCTTCTCCTTCTACCGGAACATAAACCTTTGCCAGTTCATAAAGCTTTACATCTTTATTTCTACGGTTGTAGTTGGTTGCAAGCGAATTCAGCATTCCGTTTAACGCCAGTGTTCTCATAATGGAGAAATCTTCTCCTAACGGATTGGAAATGACAACTGTCTTTCTTTCCTCTGCATCTGCTGCCAGCTTTAACTTATCAAATACCTTCGGACTTTCAAATGAATAAGTCATTGCCTGTGAGAATCCGCAGAACTGTGCGATTTCTCCGGCTACATCTTCCACTCTCTGCTTGAAGGAAATCTTACCCATTGTAGAAGCTCCGTGTGGCAGTGTTGTAGGAATATTGGCATATCCGAAAAATCTTGCAACTTCTTCCGCAATATCTGCTGTTCTTAATAAATCCTGACGGAACGTCGGAATAATCAGTTCCTGCTTTGCTTCATCATAGTCTAATTCAAGCATCTTAAAGTATCCAAGCATTTCTTCCACGGAAACATTTGTACCCAGTAGTGCATTGATTCTTTCCGGTTCAAACGGCACTCTGACTCTTTCCTTCTTATTCGGATATACGTCAACCACGCCGCCGACAATTTCACCGGCTCCAAGTTCTTCGATTAACTGGCATGCTCTGTTCATTGCCGCCAGTGCATTTTCAGGATCTAAGCCCTTTTCAAACTTACCGGAAGCATCTGTACGAAGACCCAGGCGCTTTGTTGCCTTTCTGATATTTGTGCCGTCAAAGGTTGCAGCTTCAAATAACATGGTCTTTACGTCATCCGTAATCTTGGAATTTTCACCGCCCATGATACCTGCAAGACCGACAGCCTTTTCACCGTCACAGATCATCAGCATATCAGAATCAAGTGTTCTTTCCTGTCCATCCAATGTCATGAACTTCTCACCGTCTTTGGCACGTCTTACAACAATCTTACCGCCTGCAAGGGTGTCATAATCATAAGCGTGCATTGGCTGACCGTATTCTTCCATAACGTAGTTTGTAATATCCACGATGTTGTTAATCGGACGGATACCTGCTGATGCCAGTCTGCGCTGCATCCACTTCGGTGACGGAGCAAGCCTGATATTCTTTACAAGTCTTGCGGTGTAACGGCTACAGAGGTCTGTGGCTTCCACATCAACCTTTACATAATCGTTAATGTCTTCTGCGTTGCCTGTTTCTGTTACAACCGGCGGTGTAAACGGCTTTCTGAAGGTTGCCGCTGCTTCCCTTGCAATACCGATAATACTGTAGCAGTCTACACGGTTGTTTGTAATTTCATATTCAAATACGGTATCATCCAAACCGAGATAGTGAACGGCATCTTCTCCAACCTGTGCATCATCACCTAAAATGTAAATGCCGTTTTCCGGTGCATCCGGATAAAATTCACGGGAAGAACCGAGTTCTTCAATGGCACACATCATACCGAAGCTTTCTACACCTCTTAACTTACCCTTTTTAATCTTAATGCCGTCTTCCGGAAGTGCGCCGCCGTCATGACCACCTGCCACACGTCCGCCATCTAATACAACCGGTACTTTCTGTCCTGATGAACCCACCGGAATATTCGGTGCGCCTGTTACAATCTGAACAGTTTCACTGCCGACATTCACCTGGCAGATTACCAGCTTATCTGCATCCGGGTGCTTTTCGACCGATTCAATCTGTCCGACAACGATTTTATCAAGATTTTTGTCAAAAGCGGTAAAATTTTCCACCTTTGTTCCCGAAAGTGTCATTGCGTCCCTGAATTCCTGATCTGTTACTTCCAGTCCCGGAACCATTGCCTTAATCCAATTTAATGATGTATTCATGATTCAATATCCTTTCCTCGTATCCAATTTCTTTGCTGTCTTACAGCCGTCGTTCTTTTTAGAACTGTTTTAAGAATCTTACGTCATTTTCATAGAGAAGTCTCATGTCATCAATTTCATACTTCAGCAACGCAATTCTTTCCAAACCGATTCCGAATGCAAATCCTGTATATTTGTTCTGGTCAATACCGCTCATTTCAAATACATGCGGGTGAATCATACCACAGCCAAGAATTTCAATCCAGCCTTCGCCCTTACACATACGGCAGCCCTTACCGCCGCACTTAAAACATGTCACGTCCATTTCTGCACTTGGCTCTGTAAATGGAAAATGATGAGGACGGAATTTTACTTTTGTTTCCGGTCCGAATAACTCTCTTGCGAATTCAGCCAGTGTTCCTTTTAAATCTGCAAATGTAATACCCTCATCAATAACCATGCCTTCAATCTGATGGAAGCATGGAGAATGGGTTGCATCGACTTCATCTGCACGGAATACCCTGCCCGGCGCAATCATACGGATCGGCAGCTTGCCTTTTTCCATTTCACGGACCTGAACCGGTGAAGTCTGGGTTCTCAGTACAACTTTATCATTAATATAAAATGTATCCTGTTCATCTTTCGCCGGATGATTTGCAGGGATATTTAACGCTTCAAAATTGTAATAATCATATTCTACTTCCGGTCCTTCTACGACTTCATAACCCATGCCGACAAATATTCTCTTTACTTCATCGAGTGCAACAGTGTTTGGATGTCTGTGTCCGACATTGTTTTTCTTTGCCGGAAGTGTTACATCAATCACTTCGCTCTTTAACTGGACTTCACGCATTTTTGCGGAAAGTTCCTTTTTCGCGTTTTCCAGTACTTCCTCAATTGCCTGTCTGGTTTCATTTACGATTTGTCCAACTGCCGGTCTGTCCTGAGGTGCAACGTCTTTCATGCCCTTTAAGACTTCTGTAAGTTCTCCCTTTTTACCCAGGAAAGAAACTCTTACCTCATTTAATTTTTCAAGTGAATCAGTGGAATTAATCTGGGCTAATGCCTTTTCTCTGATTTCATGCAGTCTTTCTTTCATCATTTTCTTTTCCTCCAATTGCAAAACCTAACTTTTATTTTATCATATGACTACAAATTGGCAAGCAGTTTTTACTGATTTCTTACGTTTTTACTCTCAAACTGCTCAATAATATGGATTGCTTCGTCCATACAGTCGGGATTACGGACCGCTGCCTCTTTAATATTCTTCTTTGCTTCCTCAATCCTGTTTTCGTTATATTCTATCTGTTTGCGCAGTTTCTGGCGCTGTGTATTCAAATCGTGCCGCACTTCCACCATATCCTTGCTGTATACAAGGGCACGTACCTGTGACAGCCACAATTTGGCATCATAGAGTCCGAGTTTTTTGAGTAAATCCAGTAAATCTTCTTCTGCTTCACTTAATTTGGTCGTCATCTGTACAATCTTGCGCTGCTCATTTTTCATGTCCATATAAACTTCATATTTCTTTGACAGTTCATACGAACTTCTGACATGATATTTATGATATTCATAATCAAGCGTATTGGCTGCGTTGATATACTTAATCTTTGTTTTATTCAGTAATGTCGTAGCTTTATTGAGTTTGATTTCCGTCACCAGAACCTGCCGTTCCGTATATTTTAGCAGGGCAAACATGCCAAGGGCAAGCACCGCTCCCAGAAAGGCAACGACAATATAAAGCATGGTATTTTGTGTATCTTCCGTTACGGAAAGCGCAATGAAAAATACCATAAATACGAATGCCAGCCCGACAATCGCGGCAAGGGCAAGGCTTCTGATACGCAGCTGGCGCGTTGTGAGTGCCGCAGCCTCCATGCGCAGACTCATGCGTTCCCCTTCAAGAATCCTCATATCCCGTTTGACGGTTTCATAATACGATTCCTGTTTTTCCAGATACTTCATACCACGCGGCAGTTCATCTTCAAACTGTTCCATGCGGTGATACGTATGGGTGGAAAGCTTATGCTCGCCGGATTTAAAAATCCGCCGGTCTACCGTCAGATTATCTACACGGTCTGCCGTTTCCGTAATCCTTCTGCGGATATTGTCCGGTGCCGTATCAATCAGCTGGATATCCGAAAAATGTTCCGTAACGACATTGTATTCTTCCATCGCCAGTTCAATGTGTCCGGTGGCTTCTTCCATGATTTCACACTGGCTGCGGATATAAGCTTTTGTTTCTTCCTTATCGTAGTAATCCGTATTAATATTGTCCAGACGGCGCGGTGTTCTGGATACATCCGGGATATGTACGGCACTGGCATCGAATTCTTTATCTTCTTCCGAATAATTTAAAACTTCCTGAATCCGCTTTTTTTCTTCTTTTTTTTCAAGCTGTTTTAAATATTCCGTTTCTTCTTTTTCTTCTTTTGCCAGCTTCCCCGAATAATTTTCCTGTGTCCCTGCCTGATTCATCTTATCTACTACATGAATCAGGGACTTTGCCTGCACACTGTTTAACAGCTCATCATACTTTTTTTCTTCTTCTTTTGCTTTTCTGCGCTGTTCCTGAATTTTTTCTTCGGAACTGACCTTTTTATTCTTTTTCTGCGGTGCTTTTGCTTTTTTTTCATGCTTCTGATAATTTTTTTCAAATTCGCTGACAAGTCCCGTTAAATCTTCTGTCCGCGAATTATCCGCATTTTGTTCTTCCCCTGTATTCTGCTCATCGTCATAGACAAAATCATCAATGTCTTCAATGTCCTCGATATCTTCCAAATCGTAATTTTCTTTAATTGTTCCCTTGATATAATTTAATAATCCCATATTTCCTCATTTCATCCGTCTATGACGTATACCTTCTATACTGCGCTTTCCATCTGTCCATGCAGTCATCAATCGCCTTATAATACTGTGCTACTTCACCGTCGGATTTTAAGTGTTCCATTTTCTGCATCGCACGGTATTCATCGCTGTAACGTGCATTGTCTGTAAGCAGTTCCAGTTCTCTTTGCAGCACCTGTTCTTCTTCCGGTGCCTGCATATCCTGTATCTGTTCCTCACCCTCTGCCATACGGCATGCCGCAAGATAACATTTCCGGGACTTTTCATGCTGACCGATTTTATACGCTTCTTCAAAATACTTTGCCGCTTTTTCAAAGAAGAACATTCTGGCATAGGCAGTTCCCAGATTGTGATAGACCTTTGCGTAAAACAGCCCTGAAAGATTGATGTCGCGCTCTCCATTTACAATTTTATCATAATTGCTGATTGCACTATAATAGCAGCCTTTTTCAAGGAACCGGTCTGCACGCATTTTCATCCGTTCATAGACATTCTGTGTATCCAGCATCGCAAGCAGGTCCTTTACCTGTTCAATTTCTGCCGTATCATAATAATCCACATACTTTAAAATGGTCACAACCGCTTCCGCCAGCCCTGCATTTTCACACTTCAACTGCTCAAGCTTGTCTGCCAGCAACGGTTCCTTAATCTCTGTCCGGATAAACGCAATAAGTTTTTCATCTAAAAATGCATTTGTCAGAATATAGATATTGTTGTATATATAATAGCACAATTCTTCCAGTGAATAGATTTGTACCCCCGGTTCTTCCAAAACCAGCGGCTTTAATGCCCGCCCGGTCCGGCATAAAATGATTCCGCTCATATTCATTCCTCTTTCTGTGCAATTTTGTCTGTTTCCAAATTTATTTCTTCTTCCACTACAACCCCGGAACTTTTGACAAATCCGCCAAAGCCCATATCTTCTATCCGTACCACGCAATGGCTGTCACTGTCAAAACGGACTTCAAAAGCCACTCTTGTCATCCTGCCCTGGCGGAACGGTATCGCACTGATGTCAATTTCCTGTGTCCATTCATGTCCGGTGTCACATCTGTGCAAAATAACAGGAATCGTTCTCATATCTTCCAGTATCAGTTCCACACTGCGTCCGGCTTCGTACCAGTTCGTTCCCGGTCTGACCATGCGGAACCGCTTTTCCTCGCCGCGTTCTTTGATATTTAATTCAAGCCCCGTGGTAATGCGGTTTCTGCACGCCAGCAGTCTGCCGCTGCTATGACCGGCAGAAGTGTCTTCCTTTAATGCAGCATATGCAGCACCTTTTACAAACAGATTCTGTCCCGCAAATGCTTTTCTGCGCGCGCACAGCACATGGGTCAGTTCCTTGGGCAGATTTTCTGCTTCAAAACCGGCGCCCGTCAGATATACCGCAGATACGATTTTATCCTTTAATGCATCCTGCACACAGTGTATCAGTTCTTTTTCAGCCTGCGCCAGTGTTTTCCGTCTTTGCGGCACGGAACAAATCATTTCGGAGCTGTAAACGTGGCTTTCCTCCGGTATCATTTCCTGACCGCTTTTTTTTACAATCGTCATATAATGCGTATGCAGTCCGTCTTCCCTGTAATCGAGTAAAACCGCGCCGTTGACATACAGCTCTTTTTTTTGTGAAAAGGCGTAATACGCATAAGCTTCCTCATGGCTGATAAAACTCCAGTTTTCCTTTGCATACCCTGTAAGCTGTACTGCCGCCGAGAGTTTTTCTAACACCGGCTTTGAAAAATCACTGACGGTGACACAGATAGAATCCCGTTCTCCTGCCTTTCGCCCGTTTTTTGGAAGCAGCGCAAGCAGCGTACAAAGAAGTTCTTTTAAATTATCCTGATTGGCACCGGATAGCATAAATCCAAACTGATACTTCTGCCGGTTGTCCACGGAATTTACAACGCTTACCGATACCGGCTGTCTTTGCTGTTCATCATAATAGCAGATTTGGGAACTTTCCTGCCCGATATCTATTCCAACTATCAATTCAATCTCCTTCTGCCGCCTGCGCAGCTCCTTCATTCTTAAAAAGGCTGAAACATCTGTTCCACAACGTAATCCTGCACGCAGTACCCCTGCATGAGTTTTTTCATGGTTGCCATATCATGCATTTCCATGCTGACAAGCATATCATTTAAATAATCAAAACGTCCCTGCGGCTCTTTTGGTGTCACATTGTTACAAAGCAGGCTGGCATCCTGTGTTTTTTTCTTTTTCTTTCCGTCATCTTCCAGAAAATAGTACTGTATGCTTTCCCCGTAAAACAAAGAAAAGCTCTTTGCATAAACACCGCCTGCCACACAGGATAACACTTCACTTTGATATTCTTCCTTATCATCATGACGGTAGAATATCTGTACTTTGCTGTTTTCCGGTGCATAATACTCTACAGTTGTTTTGTCTGCCGCATTATACGGAAGGGAAAGTATCCCCTTATACTGCTCATAAAATGAAAAGAAAATATTTTCCGCACACAGCATATCCATCAGCTTTTGCAGTAACAGCATATGTGTAGCGCCAAGCTGTTCCTGTCCAAACTGCGTATGGTATTTTAAATATGCCATACCACACACCGGCGGCATTTTTTTATTTTCCAGCAGATATCCGCCGATACAGGTAAAGACCTGTTCGTCTGCCGTTTCATGTTTCACAAAATAACGGTACGCATTTTCTGCCAGATAAGCCATTTCAACCGCCGCATCCGGCAGCTGCTGACGGTAATACGTAAAAACTTCCGGAATTCTGCCAGATAAATTTCCTGTAAATAGCCGTTCCACCAGTATCCGCTCTGCCAGTGCCTGGCACGGCACCCTAAATCCTGCACAGGCACGCCATACTTTCATCATTTTATCGGACTTTGCCTGATAAAACTGTTCTAAATATGCCAGTACATTTTCGTCATACTTGCCCTCATCAAACACATGAATACAGCACGCCAGCAGTTTTTCATTGTATTCCTGCGGTCTTAACAAAATCATATTTCTTGCCATACGTAAAAGCTTTGCCGGTGCGGCTTCTTCAAAACCGTATTCACATACCAAATCAAAAGCATCCTCATACATGCCTTCTGCAATACACGTTTCAATCAGCAGCGCTGCATCGTGTATCTGCAATTCTTCTTTTAAAATCTTTTCATAGCGCTCTCCAAAATCTTCGCCATGATAATATTCATGATAATACTGTATCTGCCAGCTGTTTAACCGTTTTCTTGTAATCTGGTTGACATTGCCGTCTGCCATCAATGCAAGACAGACTGCACAGGCTTCTTCATCGTTTTTACGCTGTTCTAAGCTTTGTTCAAACCAGTTCAGCAGCAGATAAATGTCTTTGCTGCAGTAATCATCCAGCGCTTTTAAATATGCCGGATTATCATAAACCCTCTCGATTTCATACTGGATACTGCCTTTATGTACCTGTTTGCCTGCATCTTCAAACATCAGAATGCAGTCCCTTGTATACATCTGCACATAGGCAGTCCGTCCCACCAGCGTACAGCGCTGTCCCTTGCGCAGTTCCTTGTGCTTTACCAGCACCGACTCAATCTTGTCATTGAATACGGTAATACGGTATGTAAATAAGTATCTTGACAAGAATGGTGCCGTTTCTTCATTGACACCGACATTCTGAAACAGCCATCCATAAATCACTTCCAGATAAGGATCAATATATCCCTTTTTCATCTGCCCATAGGCAAACCGCTCTATCTGCGGTGCATACGTGTTCATGATTTCTCTGGAGCTGCTGTGATTTTTTAAAATGTCCGCATACAGATATGCCTTGCTTTTTGTACTTAAACTGCTCTCATATGTAAAGTAACGCAGTACAATCTGCGGCAGGCGTTTTAATTCTTTTTTATCTAAACTTTCTATATAAAATTCATACAGACGCGTAATGCGGAGTCCACGCAGAATTCCCTTCTCGTACAGTCCTGCGTATTCCGGTCCAACCAGCTCATTGCGGATCATATGTGTAACAAGTACGGTTAAGATTTCATCCTTGTCAAAAAAGTCGTTTAATGCTTTAAGCAGTCTTAAATACTGCATATCTGCCACTTTACCGTTTGCAATCATTTCACACACATACAAAGTCAGTTTCGTGGAAATTATGCCGTACTTACAGCCGAACTGTAAAATGTGCAGTTCAAAATCGTTTAACACACGCAAAAGCTCCGGCTGTGCATTTAAAATCTGTAACGCTTCATAATACATCACAGGACTTACACAGCCATTGTGGTATGCATCCTTAATCCGTAAAAGCTTAATGCTCTTATTTGCATCTTCCGCAGCATCCAGATAAAATAAAACCCACAGAACGCGCCACGTATCATAGCCGTTTTCATAATAATCCCGGATTACCTTAACTGCCGCAAAGGTATAGGACTTATCTTTATAATACATTGCACTGACATACAGGTAATAACAGTACAATTCCACATGGCTGTCCTTATTTTCTTCAAGAAAATCCCTGACATTGTCAATCAGCCAGCCGGCTTCATCACTGCGGTTCTGCACCAGCAGAATCTGTGCCTGTGCCAGCTTGAAAAAAATATCGTCATCGCAGATACCGCGCATGCGTTCTATAATCTGTAAAGATTTGTCCTGCCATGCCCGCTTGTCTTCCCGCTTCATTCTGAAACTTAAATATTCCTGAACCAGTGCAAGCGCCGCCTGCTTTTTCTCACGGTGCGTATTTTCCTGTCCGGCGCAGTCTACTTCAATTTCAACCGTATATTTCTGCGTAAAAGAACAGATTGTCATTCTGCCCCAGTTCCTGCCCGCGTGCAGCTTGTCCGCATCAATGACATATTCCAGTTCATACTTATTGCCCGTAAAATTTTCAGACGTAATGCGTGTTATCTTCGGACAGATAAACGGTACATCCGTTTCAACCGTAAGCTCCGTATACCCCCAGCCGCTCCTGGTAATCGTTATACGCTCTTTCACGCTTTCCGTAAAATCCGCAAATGTCTTTGTCTGCGGAAAAACATCTATGCCAACCGGTGATTTTTTCCGCACGGCAATTAAAAATTCTTCCATTGCTGCATAAACGTTGGCTTCACTGCCGTTTTTAGCGCCTTTTACCACATCATAAATATTGGTCTGTACCGGATCGTTTTTTAAAAATATCCGTTTAAAATCCGGCGATAAAAAAAAGCCTGCTGCCTCCTCCGGTGAAGTCTGTACAAGATTGGCAAAATGAAACATACTGCCTGCTGCTCCCATGCTGGTCATGACCTTCTGCGCTTCAACCGTGTATTCATAAGATACGCTTTTTTCACCCGCACTGCTGACAATATAAAACTGTCCCTGAATCACCGTACCTTCTTTTAAATCCGCGGCATCTACCGTATAAACTATCTCTGCCGGTGTCGTGCCAAACTGGGGTTTTTCAATGCGGACACGTGCATGACTGGATAATACAATGCCGTAAGCCGGCTGTGATGCCGTAAACCGGAACGTAAACATTCCCTGTCCGCCTGCCGTGACACTGCCGGTCAGCGTATAATCCTGCACTTCTAATTCTGGTCTTTGATATGTAAATTTTCCTCTTGCTAATCGATTGATATACTCCTTCATTCGGAATCAGCCTCCGCTTTGATTTTATCTAAATGCTCTTTCATCTTTTTCTCGTAACCGATTTCTGTCATTTCATAAAAACGACTGTCTTTTAATGCATCCGGCAGATACTGCTGTCTGACATAGTGGTTCTTATAATCATGTGCATACAGATACCCTGCACCGTGACCTAGCTTTGCCGCACTCTTATAGTGGGCATCCTGCAAATGTGCCGGAATTGGAGCGGTCTTTTGTGTTTTTACCACTTCCATTGCCTTATCGACTGCCATATAAGCCGCATTGCTTTTCGGTGCGCATGCCACATACAACGCCGCCTGTGAAAGCGTAATCCGTGCTTCCGGCATACCGAGCCGCTCAACCGCCTGTGCCGCCGCCGAAGCAACTACCAATGCCTGCGGGTCTGCATTGCCCACATCTTCACTCGCACAGATTAAAATCCGCCTTGCAATAAACCGCACATCCTCCCCGGCATATAACATTCTTGCCAGATAATAGGCGGTGGCATCCGGATCTGAGCCGCGCATACTCTTAATAAATGCTGAAATCGTATCATAGTGGTTATCGCCTGTTTTATCATAGCGGATCACACGCTTCTGGATACATTCCTGTGCCGTATCCAGTGTGATATGCACTTTTCCGTCTTCTGATTTTGCCGTTGTAAGAATTCCCAGTTCTACTGCATTTAACGCACTTCTTGCATCGCCGTTTGCTACGTCTGCAAGAAATTCCAGCGCATCTTCGTCAATCTGTGCATGGAAGCTGCCCATGCCTTTTTTTTCGTCCTGTACGGCACGCACAATCAGCTTTTTAATATCTTCTTTTTCAAGCGGCTTTAATTCAAAAATAACCGAGCGGGATAAAAGAGCGCCGTTGACTTCAAAATAGGGATTTTCCGTTGTCGCTCCGATTAAAATCAGCGTCCCATCCTCCACATACGGTAACAGATAATCCTGCTGTCCTTTATTAAAACGATGAATTTCATCGACAAACAATATCGTCTTTTTACCGTACATGCCGAGATTATCTTTTGCCTTGGCAACAATGTCTTCCATATCTTTTTTCCCGGCAACAGTCGCATTAATCTGTTCAAATGCCGCACTAGTCGTATGAGCAATGACCTTTGCCAGTGTCGTCTTTCCCGTTCCCGGCGGTCCGTAAAAAATAATGGAGCTTAATTTATCTGCCTGAATGGCGCGGTAGAGCAGCTTGTCCTTTCCGATAATATGCTGCTGCCCCACCACTTCATCCAGTGTCTGCGGTCTTAAACGAGATGCTAACGGCGATTCCTGCTTTATTGTATTTTCACGCATATAATCAAATAAATCCATAGTTATCCTCATTCCTTGGCAACTTGTTGCGAAGGGGCGATGAGAAATCCGCGCAGGCGGTTCCTCATCTGCCATCAAGGGGATTTGTTTTTGCTCAAAAACAAATCCCTGTGTGAAAAAGCTTTGATTTAAGGCTTTTTCACACTATCCCCTTTTAGTCTTTAAACTGTTCTGCCATTGCCTCTAATTCATTCTTTTTCTTTATAAAGCATTGTAATAATCTTGGGTTAAATATACCGCACTCTCCGTCCAGAATCATCTGATAAGCTGTATCATATGAAAATGACGGTTTGTAACAGCGTTTACTAATCAGCGCATCATAGACATCTGCCAGTGACACCAGCTGTGCACCAATTGGAATTTCATCTCCTGTAAGTCCTTCCGGATATCCGCCCCCATCGTATTTTTCATGATGATACCTTGCAATCTGCGAGCAGTACTGCATATATTCTTCTTCCCCTTCATCGTTAAAAATACGAAGGATAATATCATATCCCTTCGTTGTGTGGGTCTTCATAATCTCAAATTCTTCCGGTGTGAGTTTTCCCGGCTTTAGCAGAATCGTATCGGAAATTGAAATTTTTCCCACATCATGTAATGGCGATGCCTGTACAATCATATCAATATCGTTCTGGGTCAGTCCATATTCCGGGCATTCCTCTTTTGCACATTCCGCCAGGATTTTTGTAAAAAATTTCACACGCTTAATATGCGCACCGGATTCCACATCACGGAATTCTACAACATTGCCCAGAGATTCAATAATTTTTTCATTCAGCCGCTGTATCTTCCGGGTCTGACGCATGGTCTTTTCTTCTAACGCATTTTTGTGTTTATATAAATCAATGATGTTATTTAAGCGGCTGCTGAAGCTGTATGTATCAATCGGACTTGTCACAATATCAATAACACCATGTGCAAATGCATTTTTATAGACATCTTCTATATATTCACTGGATAAAAAAACAACCGGAACATTATCGATATAATCCATTTTCCGCATATAATCAAGTAAATCAAAACCGTTTATCCCATTGGCATACATTTCCGTCAGCACCAGACACAGAGAATCCTTTTTTTCATCAACAATCTCGATTGCCTCCTGACTGGTATCTGCTTTAATAATTTTATATTTTCCCGTAAAGATATCTCCCACCATATGCTGGATACCATCATTTGCCATTACTACAAGAATGGATTCTGTATATGCCTCTTTATATACCGGATTGTCAGCCTGTACGGAAACACCTGTCATTCCCTTTTCTTTTGCCTGTTTTAACGCCGTTTCCGCGCTGCTGTAAAGCTGCCAGAAATCTGTGCCGAAACGTGAACTCACCGCTGTTCCCACTGTCACTTTTATCCGCACATCCGGATATCCGGTAATTGTTGTCTGCTCTGCTACCTGCATAATTTTATCCATATACTGCTGCTGCATCTTTTCTTCGTACAGTGGAATATACAGACAGAACTCATCGCCGCCAATACGGGACATCACCACATCGGAACGGAATATAGATACCATATTGGCAGCCATATTGTTGATTACCATGTCCCCCGCGGAACGTCCGTATGTGTCGTTAATCCATTTTAATTCACGGATATCCATTACAATAATCGCACAGTTGCCATCATTAAGCAGTGCTAAATCGTGATTTACCCGTTTTTCAAAACTGCCTCGGTTATAAAGACCTGTAAGCATATCATGTTCTGATATTTCCATATAACTGCTGTTTTCTATTTTAACCTGGGAAAGCGGCGCTGTATCGGTAACATCTGAAACAATAATCTGCGCCTGCATTTCCCCGGTCTTTTCATCTTTGTAGATTTTTCCATAACAGAAAACTACAATGATATCGCCATTCTTTTTTACCAGACGGTGTTCCTGTATATTTTCGTTCTGGTTCCTGCGTATCTGCATCATCTTTTCTATATATTCAACGATATCTTCTGCCGGAATCAAATCGGTATGTTTTAATTGATTTTCTCTGTAATCTTTTTCAGTATATCCTGTCAGTTTCTCAAAATTTTCATCTGCCGAGATGATACGGTAATCACTCATCCGTATTCTGTAAACAGAATAAATAACATCTTTTACATTACTACTCATTTATTCCTCCACAGGCTCTAGTAAACCCAATAATAAGAAATATAACATATTTTTTTTCAAATTTCACTACCCGAAAGCAGATTTGCCTATTTTTCACAAAAAAATACAGCAAAAGCATACAAATTAAGTCTATTTCATATACTGCATTAAGAAAATGAATTGCTTTTTAGCGGAAATGAGCTTCTTATGCGTAAAACTGTGCTTCTTTATCCGGCAGTCCGTCTGACTGCCCTACTTCTTTCCGTATGTTTTTTGTTAACCTCCGTTTTCCCCTGCATTACATATGCCGGAAATTCCGACAATGGTCCTGCCATTACCTCGCCCGCCGCCATTTTAATGGAAGCTTCCACCGGACAGGTGATTTATGAAAAAGATGCCGATACAGTCTTACACCCCGCAAGCATTACAAAAATCATGACATTAATTCTGATTTTTGATGCATTAAACTCCGGTAAAATCAACCTGACCGACGATGTGACCGTATCCGAATATGCCGCTTCCATGGGCGGCAGCCAGGTCTTTTTAGAACCCGGCGAAACACAGACGGTCGAAACCATGATTAAATGTATCAGTGTTGCCAGTGCCAACGATGCCTGTGTTGCCATGGCAGAACTGATTGCCGGCAGCGAGGAGGGCTTCGTTGCCAAAATGAATGAGCGTGCCAAAGGACTTGGCATGAATAACACTACTTTTATCAACTGCTGCGGACTGGATACAGACGGGCATATGTCAACTGCAAGGGATGTTGCCCTGATGAGCCGTGAACTGATTGTGCAGTATCCTCAGATTCACAATTACTCAACCATCTGGATGGATACGATTACGCACGTTACCCGCAAAGGCGAAAGTGAGTTCGGTCTGACAAACACGAATAAGCTTATTAAACAATATCAGTGGGCAACAGGCTTAAAGACCGGTTCTACCGGACTTGCCAAATGCTGTCTTTCTGCAACCGCCAATAAAGACGGTGTTGAATTAATTGCCGTTATCATGGCTGCTCCCGACAGTAAGACCCGTTTTTCAGATGCCGTAACGCTGCTGAATTACGGATATAGTGTATGCGACATTTATCACGATACTGAAATGCCGCAGCTCCCAAACCTATCCGTATCCGGTGGGCGGTGCGATACGCTTTCACTTTCCTATGCAAAAGAATTTTCGACCTTATTCTTAGAACCTGTCGATACCGACAGCATCGAAAAACAACTGACTCTCCCTGAAACAGTCACAGCACCTGTAAACGAGGGGGACGTCATCGGCACCCTGACATACACATTGGACGGAAAGACCATCGGCACGGTCGATATCACTGCCGCGCAGTCTGTTTCTTCTGCCACATACGGCGATGCACTGTTTAAAATGTTCCGGAAACTTACCGGTGCCGCGTGATTTAGAAATACAGCATAACCGTACAGGATAAAAAAACGATAAACAGCATACAATAAGCCGCAAAAAACGGAATCCCCGGTATCTGAAACTTAAATCTGTTTCAGATACTGTTGATTCCGTCCTTTTTTACTTTGCACCCGCACCGGCAGATTATCGTCTTTCTGCCCGGTACTGTTGTATTAAATACTTTACCGTTTTACTGATATTTTGTTCCAAGCCAGAAACGGCTGACATCGCCAACCTTCTCAAGCCCATTCCCTTTTTTTGCACAGGAATAAAGCTGTCCGTCGGCATCGTAAAAATACAGCCTGTTTTTATACAGCAGTGTATATGCCGTGTCTGTCTGTTCCGTCTGCTCACACATTTTTACAGGACTGCCCTTTACCGATGCACAATAATACTGCACACCGTCTTTGATATAAGTAATACCGTTCTGTGTATTGTCCACACTGCTGAGTGTTCCTGCCGTGACGCCAGATGTAATCCCGCTTTTCTTTCCTTTTTCACTGTAACAGAGTGTACCGTCTGCATTAATGTACACCAGTATATTATCCGCCGGAAGATACTCATAATCTGCCTGCAGCAGTGTATCAACCTGCACACGTTCTTTAATACCGTCTTGTGACAATTCCGCATAGGTAATTTTATTCGGCGCTAAAAGATACAGATACCCTGCCTTTTCCTCATAAATGATTTCTACGGAAGATGACAGTTCCTGCATCATATACTTTGTCTTTTGTTCTGAAATGTTGTAGTAGTACCACTCACCGTCGTCACTGAAAATCAGCGCATGGGCATTCTTTGAAGTATTTACCGTATCTGCCTTTGCCGTAAAAAAGTTATCTGCCTTCGCACTTTCTGCATACACGCTTCTGACACTGTCAGATAATTCATTTTCTTTTTTATTCTCATCATAATCATACAGATACAATACATTATTCTTGTTGTAGCAGGCAATTTTTTCTTCTGCCGCATACACAAAATATTCCTTTAACTGCCCTTCTATGAGTGTAAGCTTTCCGGACGCATCGTATACATATAACTGCATAGCTCCGAGTCCGCCTTCCTCATTGACAACCTCGACATCGGAATAAATAACTTTTCCTTTATTCGTAATATAACCGATATCTTTATCATAGGCATTTTTAGACACCTGTACCGCATCCTGTCCATCTTTCCATGTATACAGCGCATACTGCGCACTGCCCTCATCATAGACGGTTGCCGCAAAATATTCCCCGTTGTCGCTTGCAAGCGTATTTGTCACCGCATCGGCATCAATCTGCTGTGGAAACTGCGGCGTGTAAAATGTACGGTTATCGACTGCAAAAACCGCCTGCTTATTTTCACACACATAATTATTTTCCAGCCCTGCAACATTGTAAATCTTTGCACCGGAACTCATATAAAGCACATAATTTTTACGGGAAGCAAGCTTGTAAATGCCAAATCCGCCGCCTGCCAGTACACATACAACCAGCACTGCCGCGATAATCCGTTTCCGGTATCTGCTAAAAAAGCCTTTTCGTTTCTTTAGCTCCTCTGCGGCACTGCCTGCTGCTTCTTTTCCGGTATCATACACCTTTTTCATCATACCCAGATAATCGATTTCCTCATACTCCGGCTGTTCCTGTGGCTTCTTTTTTACTGCTCTGCGGTCATCGGCGTTTTCCTCTTCCGATTCTTTCTGCGGCTTGTCTGTGTGAGAAGAAGCAGACTCTTTTTCAGCCTGCTTCTTTTCATACGCCTCTTTTCTCCTCAGATAATCTGCATTATTGACGATAATCTCTGGTCCCGGTTCACAATTCGGGCAGGCACTGCCCTCATACTCCTGACCACATTTCGGACATTTCATGGCGATTCCTCTCACATATTAAAATGTAAATTTGTCTGCGAAATATGCCTTTAAATCAGCAATCTTTACACGTTCCTGTTCCATTGTATCTCTGTTACGTACCGTTACGGCATTATCTTCTTCTGAATCAAAGTCGTATGTAATGCAGAACGGTGTACCGATTTCATCCTGTCTTCTGTATCTCTTACCGATATTTCCTCTGTCATCGAATTCACAGTTATAAGTCTTTGAAAGTTCAGCAAACACCTTTTCTGCGCCTTCATTTAACTTCTTAGACAGCGGAAGCACACCGATTTTAACCGGTGCCAGTGCCGGATGGAAATGAAGCACGGTTCTTACGTCACCGCCTTCTAATTCTTCCTCATCATATGCAGAACACAGGAATGCAAGTGTTACACGGTCTGCCCCCAGTGAAGGCTCGATAACGTATGGAATGTACTTTTCCTTTGCTTCATCATCAAAATAAGACATATCTTCACCGGATACAGTCTGATGCTGTGTCAAATCGTAATCTGTTCTGTCGGCAATACCCCAGAGCTCGCCCCAGCCGAATGGGAATAAGAATTCAATATCCGTTGTTCCCTTGCTGTAGAAGCATAATTCTTCCGGAGAATGATCTCTTGCACGCATTTCATCTTCCTTGATTCCCAGCTTCTGTAACCAGTCGATGCAGTACTGTCTCCAATATGTAAACCACTCCAGGTCTGTTCCCGGCTTGCAGAAGAATTCAAGTTCCATCTGTTCAAATTCTCTGGTACGGAATGTGAAGTTACCCGGTGTAATTTCATTTCTGAAAGACTTACCAATCTGACCGATACCAAACGGTACTTTCTTTCTGGATGTTCTCTGTACATTTTTAAAGTTGACGAAAATACCCTGTGCTGTTTCCGGTCTTAAATAAACGGTATTCTTTGCATCTTCCGTAACACCCTGGAATGTCTTAAACATCAGGTTAAACTGTCTGATTTCTGTAAAGTTGTGCTTTCCGCAGGTCGGACAGTTGATTTCGTGTTCGTCAATGAAATTCTTCATCTGTTCCTGTGTCCAGCCGTCTACAGAACCGCCTAAATCAAACTTATTCTCATCTGCCCAGTCTTCAATCAGCTTATCGGCACGGAATCTTTCATGACATTCCTTACAATCCATTAACGGATCAGAGAATCCGCCAAGGTGCCCTGAAGCAACCCATGTCTGAGGGTTCATTAAAATTGCACAGTCCACGCCGACATTGTACGGACTTTCCTGAACGAACTTCTGCCACCATGCTTTTTTCACATTATTCTTTAATTCTACACCCAGATTGCCGTAGTCCCATGTATTAGCAAGTCCACCGTAAATTTCTGAACCCGGATACACAAATCCTCTTGCCTTTGCTAAGGCTACAATCTTTTCCATTGTCTTTTCCATTTCTAATCTCCATTCCTCCGCACCTGCGGCTCATTCTTCTCTATCCTTTTTCTTTTATGCGCTTACACTCCGCATAAACATGCAACAATTTTATACTATTTTTATCATTCTGACAAGACCATATTCTTCTTCTGAGCGGCTTTCTTACAAAGCCGCGATTACTATATATGGATATTTGTGCTGTTCACAGCGCAAATATCCGTGTGAACAATCTTTGATTTAAGGATTGTTCACACTAGTCTTCCCACGGGCGGATTCTGTATGCCGCGCCGATTTCATCGCAAATCTTTTGACACTGTGCTTCCTGTTCGTGACTGATGGTCGTATCTACGGTTGTCATGACAACATGCGGTACGTATTTTGTACACGCTTTTGCAAATGAAAGCATCGCATCAAAGGATTCTTCCCCGAATTTACTTCTGACGAGCTTTAAATACTCCTCTTTTTCCGGATGGTTTAAGCTGACGGATACCGTGTCTACAAGTCCCTTTAATTCCGGTGCGATGTCACGTCCGTTAATCAGACTGCCTGCACCGTTGGTATTGATACGGATAGGCTTGTTATATTTTTCTTTGACAAATGCCGCAATCTCTTTTAACGCATCAAAACGCTCTGTCGGCTCACCAAAGCCGCAAAACACCACTTCGTTGTACTGTGTCATATCAAACTTTTCAAATTCTTTTTTTACTTCTTCCACAGACGGCTCTCTTTCCAGCCACAGTCTGTCGGATTCTCCAATTCTGTCCATCGTCTGCCTCAGACAGAACGTACAGGCATACGGACATTTATTTGTCAGATTGACGTACAGATTATTATGTACCTTATAAAGAATTTCCATCGTATAATCTCCTTTTCCATATCTTTATTTTAAGGTAGTGAGCAGTTCCTCAAAGCAGACACCGTCTGTCAGCGGAATGTCCATTTCCATAGATTTCAAAATACATTTTTTAATAAATGCGGATGCTTTTTTCACCGAATCGTGGAAATCCACACCGTTGACCGCATCTGCCGCAATAATGGCACTGAAAATATCACCCGTGCCGGAACGGGACATCCCTGCCTTTTCGGTCTTGATAAAATAGCCCTCCTGCCCCATTTCATAGCAGAAATTCGCCACATATTTTCCCTGCTGGATACCTGTGATAACAATTTTTTCCGGTCCTTTTTCCGCTAAAAGCTCTGCCATATGGGTCAGCTCTTTTTTTGTCCAGCTTTCATGATATGCCATTCCAGAAAGGATACAGCCTTCTGTCAGATTCGGTGTTAAAATATCCGCATGTGTCACCAGCTTTTTCATTTCCTCACAGGTTTCCTGCGTATAGGTCGGATACATTTTTCCGTAATCGCCCATCACCGGATCGATAATGGTAATGTTGTCTTTTGTCTGAAACAGTGACAGAAAATGCTCCACAATCCGTATCTGGCGTGCCGAGCCTAAAAAGCCCGTGCAGATGCCGTTAAACTGCAATCCCAGTTTCACCCACTCCTGCATATAGTCTTCCATTTTATCTGTATAATCATCAAAAAAGAAGCTTTCAAAACCCGTGTGATTGGAAAAAATCGACGTTGGCAGTGGACAGCACTGAACCTTCATTGCCGAAATGACCGGCAGCTCCACAGCAATTGAACAACGCCCAAACCCGGACATATCGTTGATAACCGCTATTTTCTTCTGATGATTGTGTGACATATCTGACATATCCTTTATCCTCTTTTTATTCTTATTTCTGTACGGCTCTGCCGCAGTCCGTCATTTTACAGGCACATATCCGAAACGCGGAGCACGAACATATGTCCGTGTCCTGTATCCCGGCTTACTTTACCCCGGCAGCATGGCTTCGGATTTCATCTGCTTATCCAAATGCTTTGCACAGATACGCTTTAAAACCATTTTCAATTCCGTGAGTACATTTTCACTGACTGTAAACGTATACAGCTTTTCAAGCGGTGCCGTGACAATATACTGGAGCGTGTATACGGTAGATTCTTCTAACTGTATGCCGTCCGGCGCCTGTCCGTGACACGCATGGCAGTAAATGCCGTCCGCCGTCATCGAATACGTATCTAAGTCCTGTGTACCGCCGCAATTCTTACATGCAAACACTTCCGGACACTCGCCGTTTAAGGCAATCATTCTTAATTCAAAAATACATTTTACCAGTGTATCCGGAATCTTTTTGTTTGCCAGCGCCTTTAACGAAACATATAGGAGATTGAGCATATCTGCCGCATCAAGATTTTCCCTGCCGTAATAATCCGCAATCTCTGCAAAATAACAGGCATAGCAGACCGCATCCAGATCCGAAATAACCGCCTCAAAGTAATGTGTAATGGACGCCTGCCGTATCGTATAGGAAGTTCTCCCTTCATAGACCTGAAACGTTCCGAATACAAAGGCACGGGTAATTCCCACCAGCGGACTGTTTGGTTTTCTTGCACCCTTGGCAAAAGCGGAAATCTTTCCGCGCTCTTTGGTCAGCAGCACCACCCGCCTGTCAAATTCACCGACCGGCATAGACGATAAAATCATGCCGGTTACTTCTGTAATATCTCCCATACCGCTTCACATCTGCTATTCATCTTTTTTCTTGTCATATCCGAAGTTTTTAATCAGAATATCACTGTCGCGCCATTCTTTTTTTACCTTTACCCAAAGCTGGAGGTTTACCTTTGTTTCTAACTGGCGTTCAATTTCATAACGGGCATTGGCGCCGATTTTCTTTAACATCTGACCACCCTTGCCGATAATGATACCCTTGTGCGAATCACGCTCACAGATAATCGTTGCCTGAATATCCGTAATTACACCCTTCGGGGATTTTCTTTCTTTCATGCTGTCAATGACAACCGCGATTCCATGTGGAATTTCCTCGTTTAAGGCATGCAGTGCCTTTTCACGAATCAGCTCGGATACAATCTGGCGCATCGGCTGGTCTGTAATCGTATCTTCGTCATAATACATCGGACCGTACGGCAGATACTGGAAAATCGCATTGATTAAATCATCGGTATTGTCGCCGTTTCTTGCGGAAACCGGAATAATTTCCACAAAATCTACTTCATTTTTATAGCGGTCAATAACCGGCAGAATTTCTTCTTTCTTAATCGTATCCACCTTGTTAATGACTAAAATAACCGGTGCTTTCACCTTTTTTAACTTTTCAATAATGTGCTGTTCTCCTGCACCGATAAACGTTGTCGGTTCTACCAGCCAGCAGATCACATCGACTTCACCAATCGTTTTTTCTGCCGCACCGACCATATATTCACCCAGCTTATTTTTTGCCTTGTGAATACCCGGTGTATCAACAAATACAATCTGCCCGCGTTCATCGGTAAAAACTGTCTGTATTTTGTTACGGGTTGTCTGCGGCTTATTGGATGTAATCGCAATTTTCTGTCCAATTAACCGGTTCATCAGTGTCGATTTCCCGACATTCGGACGTCCTACAAATGTTACAAAGCCCGATTTTGTATTTCCATTGACCGCAGCCGCACCACCGCTGATGCCGCTTGCCGCCAGCATTTCATCTAAATTCATTAGTCCTCCTTGTTTTTGCGAAGCAAAATGCTCCAGGCTATGATGTCTGTGAATTGTTCCGTGCTACACACTCCCACAATTCACACCGCTATTCGCATATCGCAGGACTTCCGTCCCGCTTTTATGCGAATAGCGGGCGGGTCCCAAGGTCTTTTACCCACTTATGAGCAAGCTCATGTGGGTTCAGACCTTTGTCCCCTGACATCATAAGAATAATGGTTCTATTTTTTCAAACATCTGCTCATTTTCACGGATTTTAGCGTTATTGCCGACTACACACAGATAGTCCTGTGAAACCGCGGTTTCAATGAGCGGCGCCAATGCTCGAATGGACTCTTTTGTCGCATTTAACACTTCCTCACGTTCCTTTTTTAACTGTGCGTATTCTGTATGACAGATATATGCACCGAAGGAACGCACGCCCTTTGATGCCGGATTCATCGGTGTATCCATGCCGCCGATTGTTCCGATGATGAACTTCACCATATCCCTCTCACTGACATCAAACCGGCGGACATATTCTGCTGCCTGCTCAAAGATGGCGTTGGTTTCGGCGAGATTCGGGTCACGGTACGATACCATGTACGTATCGCCATTGCGGTAAAATCCGCTCATGCAGCCGTATGCACCGCCCTTTACACGGACATTTAACCACAGGTAATCATACGAGAATATAATTTTAAGCACCTTTAATGCACCTGTATACTCATACCCTGCCTTACGGTAGTTACCGCATCTTGCCACGTACTGTACCTGTGATGAAGAAGTATACGCTGTTTTTTCCTTTACCGGTCTAAAGGTTCTTACCGCATCTTTTCCCTGTAACTGTGCCAGTTTTGCAACAAATTCCGTCATCGGCTTTTGTAACAGCTCCAGTCCGTCATCTTCTGCCGTAAAGCTGACCGTCAGATTTTCCTTTGTAAAAATCAGCGCCGCTGTACGCTTCAAATTCTCAGCAAGCATTTCTTTCATACTGTCAAAATCCCGGTCTGCCTTTTCGATAAACTCATAATACTGATATCCGCGCAGGATGTCAGAATAGTAGCTGGACGGTGAGAACTGTGCCATTGCCGAAAGCATTGCCACGGTATGCCCGCTTCCTGTCATATTGCTTTCCATTCTCGACTTAATCCGTGCAATAATCTCACGCAGACGCTTTTCATCTTCAAACTTTGTTTCATAAATGATTTCATGCATCATTTCCAGTACAAACGGCAGTTTTTCATATAAAACCTTGCCCTTGACTTCATACATGACCGTGTATTTTGAAAAATCTTTACTGTCTGTATAAATAGCCGCATCTGTAGAGATTCCGCCGGAATTGATGTTGATTTCATTCGTTAATTCCGGGTAGGTATGCTTATGCGTATCCATAAGCCCCAGAACAGAGCTTAACAGTCCCACATACGGAAGCAGTTCGTCCGGCACTTTCTTACAGTCAAATGCCAGCATCAGATACGCAATCTGATTCGTAAACAGGTTGTGATGAATCACATCCACATCTGCAATACTCTTTTTATCAATATAAAGCTTTGCCGGCTCTCTTTCAATGTCTGACAGCTTTAACATCGGAATCCGTTCGAGTTCTTCCTGTGGGGACGGCTCGTCCTGATAAGCCTTTAATGCCGCCGTATCTGCCACAATGGCTTCCAGCTCTTCCTTTGAAAGACTGTTTTTATACGTTTCAAGCCGCTTTGCTTCCTCTGCCGCTTTTTCTTCTTCCAGTCCGCGCTTTGGCACTAATGCAATCAGACTGCCATGGCTGTTGTCAAGTAAATATTTCTGAATCAGCTCTTCAAAAAGCCCCTCGTCCAGTTCTTTGCGAAGCTGTGCAAATGTATCCAGTGCCTGAACATGGATAAACGGTTCATTTTCATCGTAAAGCCAGCTGTCCATCATCGTCAGATAATACATCAGTCCCTTCGGGTATGCCCCGTAGTCCGCTTCACGGAACTTAAATTCATAATAATTCATGCCCGCAAGTGCCATACGTTTGTCAATGCCGTTTTTTGCAATATCACGCAGCACTTCTTCAATCGTATCAACAAATGCCTTCTTCTGGGATTCTTCCGCATTTTTGGCAACAATTGAATAAACCGGCTGTAATACGGAGGATTCCAGACTGCTGTAAATATCCGTTCCGATTCCTTTATCAATCAATGCCTGCTTTAACTTAGCCCCCGGCGCCATAACCAGCACGTAATCTAATATCTGCATTGCAAGATACAGCTTTTTATCCAGTGCCGTTCCGACCACCTTGTTGTAAGATAAATAAGTATTATTCTCAAGCGGTTCATCTTCTGTCACCGCATAGTAATGTGTTTCTTCCTTTAATATATCAAACGGCTTCTGCATCGCGATATCTGCATCAATCTGCACATCGTTTGCATCAAAATTCTTTAAATATTCGTTATCCAGATAATCAAGGCGCTCCTGCACATCAAAATCACCGTACAAATAGATATAACTGTTCGCCGGGTGATACCATTTTTTGTGGTATGCCAGAAAATCTTCATAAGAAAGTTCCGGGATATGCGACGGTTCTCCACCGGATTCAAAACGGTATGCCGTATCCGGAAATAAAGATACAAACGTATCTCTGGAAAGCACATCGTCCGGTGAGGAATATACGCCCTTCATTTCATTAAACACAACACCGTTGTACTTTAACGGACTGTCGATACTGTCTAATTCGTAATGCCAGCCCTCCTGCTTAAAAATCTGCTCTCTCTGATAGATATTCGGATAAAATACCGCATCCATATAGACATCCGTAATATTCTTAAAATCTGCCAGATTACAGCTTGCCACCGGATACACCGTCTTGTCCGGGGAGGACCTTGCATTTAAAAATGTATTTAATGAGCCCTTGCACAATTCCACAAACGGGTCTTTGACCGGATATTTTCTGGAGCCGCACAGTGTGGAATGTTCCATAATGTGCTGAAGTCCCGTATCGTTAAACGGCGGTGTCTTAAAGCCGATGGAAAACACCTTATTTTCATCGTCATTAGACAGCACAACAACTCTTGCACCGCTTTTCTTATGCTTTAACAGCAGTCCTGCCGAATGAATATCTGCAATTTCTTCTTTTTTTATCAGTTCGTATTTACTTAAATCCAGCTGATCCAATGCTGTAGTTATTTCTTTTAAATCCATTGATAGCCCTCATTTCCATTTAATCATACCTGCCGCCCATATTTCAGGCGCATCATAATAAATTAATATACCACAAATACGGGCATCTATGCAAGACTGCTGCACAGTTCGCAGACATAAAAAGGACAGTATGCGCAGATTTTAAGCAAAAAGCACTACGCTGTACTGTCCCTTTATATATTAAGTTTATTTTACTTAAAAAAACCTTTTTTCTTAATATGCTTTTCTTCACCTGTCAGCAGCTTATCATATACTGCAAGGGCTTCTTTCTGTTCGTTGGTAAGCTTTGTCGGAATATCAACAACCAGTGTAATGTAGTGGTCGCCGCGCACATTTTTGTTGCGCAGTGTCGGCATACCTTTTCCTCTTAAACGGACTCTCGTGCCGGATGCCGTTCCCGGCTTTACTTCATAAAGCACTTCACCGTCAACCGTCTTTACCTTAACTTCACCGCCAAGAACAGCCGTCGGATAGCTGATTGTCACATTTGAGAAAATGTTGTAGCCGTCACGTTCAAAGCCAGGTTCTGCGGCAATCATCACTGCTACCAGTAAATCACCTCTTGCGCCGCCGTTCGTACCCGGTTCGCCCTTACCCTGGATTCTGACACACTGACCGTTGTCAATACCCGCAGGAATTGTGACTTCAATCGTCTTCTTTGTGCTGATGTAACCTGTGCCATAGCAGTCCGGACACTTCTCTTTAATAATCTTGCCGGTTCCGTGACAGTCCGGACATGGCTGTACATTTCTTACCATGCCTAAAATAGACTGCTGTGTATAGGCAATCTTACCCTTACCGCCGCACTTACCACAGGTTTCAGGCTGTGTTCCCGGCTTTGCACCGCTTCCGTTACACTTTGTACAGGTTTCTTTTAAATTCACATCGATCTTTTTGCTTGTACCGGTTACGGATTCTGCAAATGTAATTCTAACGGTTGTTCTTACATCAGCGCCGCGCATCGGACCGTTGCTGTTACGTCTTCTTCCGCCGCCGAATAAATCGCCAAAGATGTCACCGCCGCCGAAAATATCGCCGAAAATGTCGCCCATATCGCCGAAATCAAAACCGCCTGCGCCACCGCCGCCGCCATTTTCAAAGGCCGCATGACCAAACTGGTCATACTGCTTTCTTTTCTGTGCATCACTTAATACAGCATATGCTTCCGAAGCTTCCTTAAACTTTGCTTCCGCTTCTTTATCTCCGGGATTGATATCCGGGTGGTATTTTTTTGCAAGCTTACGGTATGCTTTTTTGATGGCTGCATCGTCCGCATCGCGTGAAACGCCTAAGACCTCATAATAATCTCTTTTATCTGCCATAACTTTTACCTTTCTTTTTATACGCTTAAAACTGCATGAGGGAAATTCCCCCATGCAGTTTTACCTGAAGCAAATGTTTCAAACCTTATACTTCCTTGTAATCACCATCAACAACGTCATCACCGTAAGGATTTGCACCGGCTGCTCCGGCATCTGCACCAGCACCGGCTCCCATATCAGGACCTGCACCGGCTGCTCCAGCACCGGCTGCCTGCTGTGCTTCATAAAGCTTAGCGAAAAGCTTCTGGGCGCTTTCCATTAACTTTTCTTTTGCTGCCTTAATTTCATCTACCTGTGAATCTGTCATGTTTTCAGCATCGCTGCCCTCAACAAGTGCCTTTAATGCATTTAAGTCTGCTTCTACAGCTGCCTTATCATTTGCATCTAACTTATCTCCGGCTTCATCTAAGGCTTTCTGTGTCTGGAATACCATTGAATCTGCATCGTTGCGGACTTCAATCGCTTCCTTACGTTTCTTATCCTGTGCTTCGTACTCAGCAGCTTCCTTAACTGCCTTATCGATATCTTCATCAGACATATTAGAACCTGCTGTGATTGTAATATGCTGTTCCTTACCTGTTCCTAAATCCTTAGCAGATACATTTACAATACCGTTGGCATCGATATCGAATGTAACTTCAATCTGAGGTACGCCACGTCTTGCCGGCGGAATACCATCCAGTCTGAACTGTCCAAGGGACTTGTTATCCTTCGCGAACTGTCTTTCACCCTGTACAACGTTGATATCAACGGCTGTCTGGTTATCTGCTGCTGTTGAGAAAATCTGACTCTTCTTTGTAGGAATTGTTGTATTTCTCTCAATCAGTCTTGTAGCGATACCACCCATTGTTTCAATAGAAAGTGACAGTGGTGTAACATCCAGAAGAAGGATTTCACCAGCACCGGCATCTCCTGCTAACTTACCACCCTGGATCGCTGCACGTGAAGCAAGTGTTGCAATGGCAACAAATGAATTTTTAAAAAAGCGCAGATGGTTACTTCCCATTACATCTTTCTTGAATATCGGTGAGTTTTCAAGTAGATTCGATATAGAAATGTAATCTCCTTTTCGAATCATATTCATAAAATTTTCTTCCAGATCATACGTACTGTGGAATATTATGTCCTGCTCAGAAAGCTTATCCGAGAGAGAATGGTCTGTTCCATGACGGCTTGTTTTTTTTGCAAAATGCTCCTGTAAGGAATCATCAATAAAAATATCTTCAAGAGAACATTTTTCATTGTTTAGTATATAATTTAAAAAGCACATGATCTGCATAAGATTTTCAAAAGGTATGTGTTTAATTTCCTGCATGGCAATTATAAATTCATCAATATCTTCTTTTGGGATATCTAATTGAATTGCTAGTTCCAGCAGGTTTGAAGCAGTGCTGGAAACTTGTTTTGTTGGTCCGATCACAAATTTATATTCATTAGAATTGACAATGCCATAGCAACTGAAATTATCTGTCAGCAAATAACCGATGTGATCAGAGATTTTAAGAATATCTGACTGATGTATGGAAATGGGATCTTTTATAAAATGAGTTATAGAATAATAAAAAATAAGTTCATTGTTTTTATAAATATGTACTGGAACTCTGGAAAAATCACCTATCATTGTGGCGATATAATTGTAATCAACAAATTTCATATTAGATGCCTCCTAATGCATTTTCGACACAATTATATCATTTATAAACACAATTATGCAAGAAATATATATATGAGAAT
>ERZ780168.1092-NODE-1092-length-30169-cov-6.368068_pt1 | contig 30169 bp, 20 predicted proteins | sample MGYA00510981_ERZ780168 | MGnify/ENA primary metagenome ERZ780168 (study PRJEB29588, sample SAMEA2158769) | human gut metagenome | biome: human gut; feature: human-associated habitat; material: faeces | place: Denmark | collected 2008/2010 ...
TTGTAATATATATATTATCGAGAGTGGACGAAAGAATCGGCTTTACGACTCCACAGCAACCTATCAAGTTAGGTGCTAATACCGACAAAGTTACGGAATGTACTTTGAATGATGATTCCTAAGAATCGTTAAACTTTGTACTCACGTTGGTACGAAGTTTTTTTAGTTTTTATAGAAGGATTGAAAAATATTTCAATTAGATTGAATTGTTGCAGAAGACGTTCTTGATAAAAACACGTCTAATTGTACGATAGTTTTCGCCCAAAAAGGGGCGTCCCTATTGGGCGATTTTGAAGGAGGCAAGTATGAAAAGATTATTTACATCAGAGAGTGTTACAGAAGGACACCCAGATAAGCTATGTGATTATATATCAGACAGTATTCTGGATAGTTACTTAGCTAAAGATAAGAATGCAAGAGTCGCTTGCGAGACTGTTGCGGGTAAAGGTGAAATTTTTATAACAGGAGAAATTACATCGACTGCAAATGTTGATATAGAGCAAGTGGTAAGAGATACTATAAAAGAAGTTGGATATGCTGATAGTGAGTATGATATTGATTACAGAACTTGCAAAATATACATAAATTTATCTAAGCAATCTCCAGATATTGCACTAGGAGTTGATAAATCACTTGAAGACAAAGAAGGTAAAGATGTTGAGTCTGAAGGAGCTGGTGACCAAGGTTTAATGTTTGGTTATGCTTGTGATGAAACAGAGGAGTTGATGCCCCTTCCAATTTCGCTTGCACACAAACTTTCTAAGAGATTGACCGAAGTTAGAAGAGAAAATATAATAGATTATTTAAGACCAGATGGCAAGACGCAAGTTACGGTTGAATATGATGGAGAAAAGCCTGTAAGAGTTGATACTATTGTTGTTTCTACACAACATTTGCCTGATGTTGACATGAATGTTCTAAAAAAAGACATAATTGAAAAAGTTATAAAGCCAATAGTTCCAGCTAATTTGTTAGATGAAAACACGAAATATTTTATTAATCCAACAGGTAGATTTGTAATAGGCGGACCTCTTGGAGACAGTGGACTTACAGGAAGAAAGATAATAGTTGATACTTATGGTGGAGCTGCAAGACATGGTGGAGGAGCTTTTTCAGGAAAAGATCCAACAAAAGTTGACCGTTCGGCTTCTTATATGGCAAGACATATTGCGAAAAATATTGTTGCAAATGGTTATGCAAAAAAGTGCGAAATTCAAATTGCATATAGTATTGGCGTTGCAAAACCAGTGTCTATATATGTAAATACTTATGGAACTAATACGATTTCAGAAGAAGAGATTGTAGAAAAAATAGATAAGACTTTTGATTTAACACCAAGAGGCATAATAAATTATCTAGATTTACAAAGACCAATTTATAGACAAACAACAAACTACGGTCATTTTGGAAAAAAAGACCTACCTTGGGAGAAAATTATAAATTTTTAGGAGTTATGAATAAAATATAGGCCAAAAGGCTGTTATATAATCCATTTTTATGATATAATAGATGAAGTTACCATTTTATAAATAGACCACTAAGGAGGTTGAAAAATGGGCAAAATTGTCGTTGGACGGTGGGATTGTTCCTACTGTGGCACAAAAGGCATACGTGGTAGTGAAAGAGAATGCCCTAATTGCGGCAGACCAAGAGGTGAAGATGTAAAATTTTATGTTGATGATCCAAAGGACTATGTTCCAGAAGACGAGGCAACCAAAATTAGTAAAGAGCCTGATTGGATGTGCGAATTTTGTGGCAGCTACAATTCGGCAAAACTCACTAAGTGTATGTCGTGTGGAGCAGAAAGAGGCAAAAGCAAAGATTATTTTCAAGTACAGGAGGCAAACAGAGAAAAAGAATCTGGAAAAGCAGAAACTACAGAAAATGATTTTGAGCAGAACCACGAAAAAGAAGAAAAGTATCAGCACTTCGAAAGCCAGCAAGAAGATTATTCACAGCATGATTTTAGTTCTTACAATTTAGCAAATATTTTTTTAAACAAAAAAGTTATTGCTATTGTTTTAGCTGTTTTGCTTTCTATTATTGGAGTAATATTCTTATTTACGCCAAAAGAAGTAAACATGCAAATCACAGATTTTTCTTGGAGTAGGAGCATTAGTATCGAACAAAACAGAACTTTTCATGAAAGTGATTGGAGCGTTCCAGCTGGAGGCAGAGTTACGTCTCAACAAATGGAATTCCACCATTATCAATCTGTTTTGGACCATTACGAAACCCGGACCAGAGAAGTTGCAAGAGAGAGACTATCACATTACGAATATAGTACTACATTAATAGACATGGGAAACGGCTATTTTGAGGAAGAAACAATAAGTACTCCTGTATATGAGACTTATTATGAAACTGAAGAATATATATGCAGTTATTCTATTGGCAGGCATTTCGTTGAGTGGGTGTACCGATTTCCTGAACCAAGATCCCAGAGATTTTATATCCGAGGCAGTTTATTTCAAGACACCGGAACAGTTTGAAGCGGCCGCAAACAACTTATATGGCAAGTTACGCGGATACCAAAAACTGGATGGTCGTTTTTGGTACGATGCAATGGACGGAGGTACGGACTTGTCGGCTTCTGCCAATGATGAAGGACGTGGAGTAGGAACTGCTCCTACCAATGATGACTTATGGAAAAACTTTTATAAATATTTGCGTCCGGTAAACCAAGTGTTGGATAAGGCAAAGGAATATTCCGGTAATCCGAGTGAGATTGCTAAGTCTGTTGCTACCGCTCATTTTTTTCGCGCTTACCATCATTTCAATTTGCTGACTCGTTTTGGCGGTATTCCTATCGTAGCTACTGCATTGGACGTTAACTCACCCGAATTGAGTGCTGCCCGTAACAGTCGTTATGAGGTTGTAGAATTTATTTTGAACGACTTGCAGGCTGCTATAGACTTGGGACTTCCTTCCGAGCTTGACATTCCTAACAAATTAAAGGGAACTTTGTCTATTGAAGCTGTCAAGGCATACAAGGCTCGTGTATTGCTGTACGAAGGTACTTGGGAAAAATATGTAGGTAAGTCTACCGATGGTGACGGGGTTCAGAGTGGTGCCGGTTCTAATGGCTACAATGAGGCTAACTCTGCCAAATATATAGCAGAAGCTGCACAGTTGGCTGCCGAAGTTATGGCAAGCCCTGCTTTCCAATTGTGGGACAAGCGGGAGGAATTGGGCGATAGTCATCTTTTTTATCTCTTCTCTTTGGAAGATGCTACTACAAATCCGGTCGGATTTACGAAAGCAGACAATAAGGAATACATTCTGCAAGTGACCTATGATTATAATTATAGAACGGGAGGTGCTAATTTGACGCATAGTAAGCCGGTCAGCCCCAACCGTAAAATGATGGATATGTATTTGTGCTCAGACGGTCTGCCGGTTCAGTTATCGCCTTTATTTAAGGGCTATTCTACAATGACTTCCGAATATGAGAATCGTGACTTACGTCTGAGCGGCATGATTAAGACTCCGCTCAAAAAATACTGGGGATGGGGAAAATCCAATGCCGGTGGCGGTGCCCAATATGACAAGGACGTTAACGAATTGGATAATAAAGAATTTATTTATGTACCGAAATTGCAGACGTATGTTTCTACCGGTGGTGCCGCTGGGTATGAAGGTCGTAAATTCACAACAGAATCAGCCAAGCGTGAAACAGAGAAAGAGTCTTTCAACTGGCCGGTAATACGTTTGGCAGAGATGTATCTTATTTATGCAGAAGCGATGTATGAAAAAAATGGTAAACTGACGGATGAGGAACTGGACAAATCCATCAACTTGTTGCGTAAACGTGCCGGAGTGGCGCCGTTGACCAATGCGTTGATTGCCGCACACCCCACTTTGACTATGTTGGGCGAGATACGTCGCGAACGTGCCATCGAACTGTTTGGTGAAGGATTCCGTTTTGATGATTTGAAGCGATGGAACATTGCCGCTGAAGAGTTAAATCATAATATCTGTACGGTATATGCTGAAGGTACAGAGTTTGAAACTGCTGAAAATCCGGTGAAGCCCGGAACTCTGATTTGCGATGTGAGTGCATTTCCTTACGGTGTAACTACTGCTGAAGAGGTTGTTTCCTGCTATTCTGGCATTGCCACAACAAAACCCGGTGCTTTGATTATGGATAATGAATCGGGTCGTCACTTTGGTATTAAGCATTATCTGCAACCGTTGCCTACGGATCAGATAAAGCTGAATCCGAATTTGAAACAGAATCCAGAATGGTAGTTGGATAAGATAGTGATTCAATATTCATTATCATATAAATAGAAGGCTTCTGCTGCTTAGGATTTGCGCAGAAGCCTTTTTGACAATATAAAAATACAGTTTTGAAAAATAACTCTTGCTGTGGATAAATATATTGCTGAAAAACATAGATAAAGTTAAACTTGCATGAAAATATACTCTTTTATATACTTGGCTATTTGTATGTTGCTGTCAGCAACAACGGTTACTGCCCAAACCTTTAGGGAATGGCAGGATTTAAGTGCGAATGCTGTCAATCGGTTACCAATGTCTTCTATTTCTTTTGCCTATGAGTCAAGGGAATTGGCATTGAAAGGCTGTCCGAGTGAATCCTCTAATTATATGTCGTTGAATGGAGTCTGGAGGTTCAATTGGGTACGTGAGGTGTCTATGCGTCCTACAGATTTTTATCGGATGGATTATAATGATAAAGGATGGGCTGCGATGCCCGTACCCGGTATGTGGGAATTGAACGGATATGGCGATCCGCTTTATGTGAATTGGAACTATGCTTGGAAAGGGAGTTTCAAGAATAATCCGCCTTTTGTGCCCGAAGAAAACAATCATGTCGGTTCTTATAGGAAAGAGGTAATAGTTCCTGCTGCATGGGAAGGAAAACAGATAATAGCCCATTTCGGTTCGGTTACTTCTAATATGTATCTGTGGGTGAACGGTAAGTATGTGGGCTATAGTGAAGATAGTAAGATGGAAGCTGAGTTTGATCTTACTCCTTATCTTAAGCCTGGTAAAAATTTGATAGCCTTTCAGGTTTTCCGTTGGTGTGACGGTAGCTATCTGGAAGATCAAGATTTCTTCCGGTTGAGCGGAGTAGCACGTGATTGCTACCTTTATGCCCGGAACCGTTCTGTTCGTTTGGAAAATATCCGCGTTACACCAGATCTGGATGCGGACTATCAGAATGGCTCCTTGGCCGTTGATTTGATTTTGAAAGGAAAGGTGCAAGTCGATTTGCAATTGCTTGACGTACAAGGAAAGCAGGTGGCATCAGTAGCCAATGTAACCCGAGGGCAGGTCATCAACGTAGCTGTTCCCCAAAAGTGGAGTGCCGAGTCACCTTATCTCTATACATTACTGGCTACAGTGAAAGAGGGAAGAAGGGTAGTGGAGGTAATACCTGTAAAAGTGGGATTTCGCAAGATTGAGCTGAAGGGGACCCAAGTACTAGTGAACGGACAGCCGGTATTGTTCAAAGGGGTAAACCGTCATGAAATGGATCCCAATGGAGGTTATATCGTTTCGCGCGAGCGTATGATTCAAGATATTAAGTTGATGAAGCAGTTCAATATTAATGCAGTGCGTACTTGTCATTATCCTTGTGATAGACAGTGGTATGACCTATGTGACGAATATGGCATATATGTTGTGGCGGAAGCTAATCTGGAAGCGCACGGACTTGGGTTTAATAAGAATTCGGCTTCCACTGAAAAACGTTTTCTTCAGAGCTTCATGGAGCGCAACCAACGCAATGTGCAACGTAATTTCAATCATCCCTGCATTATTTTTTGGTCTTTAGGTAACGAAACGGCAGACGGATTGAATTTTGTGGCTTGCTATGAATGGGTGAAGGCTGAAGACCCGAGCCGTCCTGTGCAATATGAGCAAGCTAAGAAATCGGCTCATACAGATATTTTTTGCCCGATGTATCTCAATCAGGCAGGTTGCGAAGAGTATTGTTTGGATGAGGGAACTGATGCACAGAAGCCTTTGATTCAGTGTGAATATGCCCACATGATGGGAAATTCAGGAGGTGGTTTCAAGGAATATTGGGAATTAGTACGTAAATATTCTAAGTTTCAGGGAGGTTTTATTTGGGATTTTGTAGACCAGAGTTTACATGGAAAGGGTAAGAATGGAGTGCTGATTTATCAATATGGTGGAGATTTTAATCCTTATGACCCCAGCGACAAGAACTTCTGTGACAATGGGTTGGTTAGTCCAAACCGCATTCCCAATCCCCATGCTGATGAAGTGAGTTTTTTCTATCAGAATATTTGGGTGACTCCCTTTAATTTGCTGAAAGGGGAGATTGCGGTTTACAACGAAAATTTTTTCCGTAACCTTTCGGCTTATGCCTTGGAGTGGGTACTGCTTGCTGATGGTGAAGCTGTACAAACCGGGACCATAACCGAACTGGATGTTCCGGCACAGAAGACGGTGAATATGGTGTTGCCTTATGACCTCAGTAAGATAGCCTCTTCAAAGGAGGTGTTATTGAATGTATATTTCACACAGAAATACGAAGAACGGTTGATTGCCGCAGGACAAACGGTGGCTAGAGCGCAGATGACGGTACAATCATTCAAGGGTGATGCATCGGCTTTTGCCAATCGCTCCTTTTCCAACCAATCAGTAAACATTCCGGTTATCAATAACGAGAATAAGAATGCTTTACGGGTACGTGGTGAATCATTTATTATTGATTTCAATAGGAATAACGGGTATCTTTCCCGGTATGAAGTAGGAGGTGTTCCGATGTTGAAGGAAGGAGGCATGCTTACTCCCAACTTTTGGCGTGCAGGAACGGATAATGATTATGGGGGGAATGTGCATAAAGCCTATGGAGTATGGAGAAATCCGGTTATCAAGTTGAAGTCGTTGGATACGGCAGTCGAGAATGATTTGGTAGTGGTACGTGCGGCCTACGATATGCCGGATGTACAAGCCCTGCTCCATCTGACTTACTACATCAGCAATTCGGGACAGATAAAGGTTGTTCAGAAGATGAACGTAACCAAGGGGGCAAAGGTCTCCGATTTGTATCGCTTCGGCATGCAGCTGCAGATGCCTGCAACTATGGAATATAGTACTTACTATGGCCGTGGCCCTATTGAGAATTATGCCGACCGTAAAGCATCTGCATTCATAGGGAAATATATCCAGACGGCAACGGAGCAAGCCTATCCTTACATCCGTCCTCAGGAAACGGGTACGAAGAGCGACATTCGCTGGTGGATGCAGGCAGATTGTGGCGGACGAGGCCTGAAGTTTATTTCGGATATTCCTTTTTATGCTTCTGCCCTACATTATTCCATTGATTCTTTGGATGATGGAGAAGAGAAAGGCCAGCGTCATTTTCCAGAAATAACACCTATTGACTATACCAATGTGTGTATTGATGGGGCGCAGACGGGTATTGGCGGTGTTACCAGTTGGGGAAATGACGCCTATGCACTGAAAAAATACAAATTGCCTTATACCGATTATGAATTTTCTTTCGTTTTAATACCGGTGAAATAGAACTTTTGAGTATGTGGAACCAAATAAACAAATGTAATTGATGATGAAACGACTTATTGCATTAATAGGAATGATAGCTTGCTTCGCTTGTATGCAAGCACAAAAAGTAAAGCATCCTTCGTTACTTTATACGTCCGAACGGATACAACAAGCCAAGCAGCGGGCGGCATCCCAACCGGAGTTTGCTGAGGCATGGAAGCAAATAAAGGCAGCGGCAGATTCTAAACTACAAGGGAGGAATATACGCGATTTGGATTATCTGTCTTTAGCTTATCTGATGACAGATGAGAAAAAGTATGCTGATAAGATAAAAGAGATACTTTTTAACGCCATTAAAGTAGAAACATGGGGGAGTACAGAGATGTTGGCGCGTACTCCCGTCTGGACGGCTGATTTGGGGCTGGCTCATAAGGCCTATCTTTCCGCTATCGCATACGATGCTGTTTACAATGAACTTTCCGTTTCCGAAAGGAAGGAAATAGCGAGAGGATTGAAGCGTTTGGCGCTTGATCCTTGTCTGGGCGATTGGGTATTGGAGCCTACACGTATTCATTCGTTGAATTCGATGGGACATAATTGGTGGACTTCTTGTGCATGTATGGGGGGGATTCTGGCATTGAGCTTGCAGAACGAATTGCCCGAAGCTGTGGAAGGTGCCCGGATACTCAATGAAGTGTTGCCCGAATGGTTCAGCTTTGCCGGAGATGTGCTTCAGCAGAAACCTAAATCATTTGATGAGGCAGGTGGCATGTACGAGAGTCTGAACTATGCTAACTTCGGTATTCAGGAGGCGCTGCAGTTCCGATTGGCGTGGAAGAATATGAATCCCGGACAGCAGCAGCCCGAAATCCCTGAGCTAAAGAAAGTTGCAAGTTACTTTATGCACGTTTGTTATCCGCGCACCGGCATGTTGTATAGTCTGAACTTTGGCGACAGCCATAAGAATGTGTCTGCCGAGAGTAGCCTGATGTTGCTTTATGCCTTAGGCATCAAGGATGACAATATGCTTTGGTATATCAGCCAAGTGGAGCAGGGACAACATCGTGACGGTTATTTCGTGAATCGTCCGATGGGATTTCTCTATACTCCCGATTTGCGCAAGGCGCCTTCACTGCCGGAAGCAAAGAAGTCGCAACTGTTTGCTGATTTCGGTTGGGCTACGATGCGCACTTTCTGGGAGAGAGATGCCACGATGCTTGCTGTGAAGTCCGGGTATACTTGGAACCACTCCCATGCGGATGCCAACTCTTTTATCTTATTCCACAAGGGAGTGGATATTATAAAGGATGCAGGTAACTGTTGGTATCCAAATCCGGAATATCGTAATTATTTTTTTCAGAGTCAGGCTCATAATGTTGTGTTGTTTAATGGTAAAGGACAGTCGCGTGAGCAGCAATACCATGGCTCCACTCTACGGGGCTACCTGCATTATCTGATGGATGCGGGGAATATGAAGTACATTCTGGCAGACGGTACCGGTCCTTATTCGGACAATTTCAGCCGCAACTTCCGTCATTTCTTGTGGATGGACAATGTGATTTATATCATAGATGACCTGAAAACCCATGATGTGGGGCAGTTTGAATGGCTTTGGCATCCGGGAGGAGAGGCTAAAAAGCAGGGTATTGATTTGAATATCACGCATGGTAATTCGTCCGTCATAGTGCGTCCCTTATATCCGCAATTATTGGCGAAGTCCGATTTCGTGCATGATTATCCTGAGGACCTTTATTGGGAGGTCATCGAAACGCCTTCGGAAGATTTGAAGGGGAAGGACAGCTATTATTCCTTTCATTTGCCGGCAAAGACAGATCGGGTGAAAGGAGTTACTGCCATTATCCTGAAGGATACTCCGGGTGAAAAGCTGCTTCCTCGGATGGAGAAGCGTGAAGGAAAGGATTGGATTGGTTTGCGCATTCGGAACGAAGGGAAAGTAACGGACTTGTATATCAATCAGTTGGCAGACGGGCGCTTGATGCACAGTAATTCGTGGATTGAAGCAGATGGCTGGCAGACGGATGCCTATATGTTTGCGGTTACTTATGAAGAAAGTACTGACGCTGCCGATTCAAAAGATTTCTTCATCTGTCACGGTAGTGCTTTGCGGCGAGGGGAGGTGTCTTATTTTTCTTCCCTTTCCAAACTGTTTGTGATTCGGAAAGAGGAAAACAAAAAACTGAACCTTTGGATAGAGGGACAGCCGAAGATATATGCAACCTTTGGAAATATGAAACGTCCGGTTGCCTTGGAAGTAAACGGTAAGGTGCTACCGGTGGATTATGAGCATGAAGCAGTGAAAGTGAAAGCTCAGAAATAAGTTGCTACCCTTTTTACCCTCATGTGTTCATATCGGGCGTATGTACCCTCCAGTGCAGGCAGCGCTTCCCACAGGGCGGTGATATGCCCGGACTTTGTTTCCGTTTTTATTCTGTTGAACAATGTGTCTGTGTCGCAGATGCTTAAAGCCTCTGTTCCGCTTTCTTTTTCTTTTCTGATAAGAGTAATTTTCATTTTTCGGTATCGGTTGTATGATGGTTTCGGCTTATTGCCAGTAAAATGCTTTTGTTTCTTCCGATAAATCAAGGCCTTTCGTTTGCTATTCCCCTTTGTTTGTTGCATTTTTGCCTGATGTCCGGCAGCGGCTCACTGTAGTGAACGATTCGGCTCACCTCAGTGAACAAGAAAGCTCACTAAGGTGAACAAGACAGCTCACTATAGTGAGCCGTTGATAAATATAAGGGACGAACAGAAGAAACATAAGTGACGGACGGAAGAAATAGAAGGGATATTTGTGAATATAATAAGTAAAATTCCTACCTTTGTCTTTATAACCATTGATTCCCTCCATAGCTATGTTAGAAGACTACAGAAGATACCCGATAGGGATACAGAACTTTGAACAGTTGCGCAACAACAACTGTGTGTATGTAGACAAGACGGAGCTGGTTTATAAACTGACGCATACCGACCAGGTTTATTTCCTCAGCCGTCCCCGTCGCTTCGGCAAGAGCCTGCTCGTCTCTACGCTCGAGGCCTACTTCCAAGGGAAGAAAGACCTTTTCAGAGGGTTGGCCATGGAGCGCCTGGAGAAGGATTGGGAGAGCTACCCGGTGTTGCACATCGATTTCAGCATCAGCAAATACCTCTCCGCCCATTACCTGCGCTCCGCCATAAACTGGTTCCTGGAACGGTGGGAAAGGGAATACGGTTGCTGTGTGGAGGACAAGAAAGACACGCCTTTCAGTGTCCGGCTGGGCAATGTCATAGAGTGTGCCTATAAGAAAACGGGAAAAGCGGTGGTGGTATTGGTGGACGAATACGACTCTCCGATGCTCGACACTAACAGTGACGTGGCTTTGCAGGGCGAGCTGCGAGGCATCATGCGCGATTTCTTCAGCCCCCTCAAAGGCATGGGGCAGTATCTCCGCTTCCTGTTCATCACCGGCATCAGCAAGTTCAGCCAGATGAGTATCTTCAGCGAGCTGAACAATTTGAAGAATATCAGCATGCATGATGACTTCAGCGCTATCTGCGGCATCACCGAGCAGGAGTTGTTGACGGAACTGAAAACTGACATCGGGCGGATGGCTGAAGCGAACAACGAAACTTTCGAGGAAGCATGTCTTCATTTGAAACAGCGTTATGACGGTTATCATTTCAGCAAGCATTGTGCGGACATCTACAACCCGTTCAGCCTGTTCAACGCTTTCGATGCAAAGGAGTACAAGAACTTCTGGTTCTCTACGGGCACACCTACTTTCCTGATAGACTTGCTTCGTGAGTGTGATTTCGATGTCCGTTCGCTGGAAGGCATCGAGGCTGTTGACGAGCAGTTCGACGCACCTACCGAACGAATCGTGAGTCCGGTTCCGGTGCTCTATCAGAGCGGTTATCTTACCATCAAGGGCTATGACCCCGATTTCCGCATTTACAACCTGGCCTACCCCAACGGGGAGGTGCGGCAGGGATTTGTCGAGTCTCTGCTTCCGGCCTACGTGCACCTGCCGGGCGAGAACAGCACCTTTTATGTGGTTTCGTTCATCCGCGACTTGCGCAAGGGGGACATTGAGAGTTGCCTGGAGCGCACCCGTTCTTTTTTCGCCTCGATACCGAATGACTTGGAGAACAAAACGGAGAAGCATTACCAGACCATCTTCTACCTGCTGTTCCGTCTGATGGGTCAGTATGTGGATGCGGAGGTGAAGAGTGCCGTGGGCCGTGCGGACGTAGTGGTAAGGATGAAGGATGCCATTTATGTCTTCGAGTTCAAGTTCGACGGCACTCCCGAGGAGGCGCTGGCGCAGATAGACAGCAAGCAGTACGCCATCCCTTATCAGGCAGAGGGGCGGAAGGTGGTCAAAGTTGGTGTGAACTTTGACAGTGCCACCCGCACGATAGGCGGTTGGGTGGTTGAGTGAGTGCTTCCGGCACTTAACAGGCACCTCATTTGGTAAATGTCACCCCTTCCACATGTTCGCCGATGAAGAAGCGTGCCATGTCTCCCGTCTTGTACCATTTCGGTTTGCCCGGCATGTCGTCGTAAATCACTTCTCCGTTGATTCTGAGGTTCTCGAAGCGGATGTCCTTCACTTTCCGTTCTTCGTTGTAGCCGGCAATGATGGATAGTTCGGCGTTCTCTCCGTTGTAGGTGATGTCCTTGAAGAGCACGTTTTCAATCCCTCTGCCCGGAGCCGCACAATATTTCTTGTTGAAGAAGATGCGCAGGTTGACGAGTTGGCCTTGGCGGAAATCTTCTATGCGGATATTCTCGAAGCGGACGTTGCGGACCAGGTTGTTGTCTCCTACGTTGATGGCCATGCAGCCTTGATAGTCCACTTGCTTTTCTTTATGGTCGAGGATGTCGATATTGATATAGTTCAGGTTTTCCATTACTTCTTGACCTTCGGCATCGCCGTGTAGTCCGATGAAGATGGGATGGGCCACGTCCGCCCAGAGGGTGGAGTTCTGCATGGTGATGTTCTTGCATCCGCCTTTGAAGCCCATACGGGTGGCATACACGGTGGTACAGTCATCGGAATTGCGGCAGAACACGCCGTCGAACAGTACGTTGTTGCTGGCAAACACGTTCATCCCGTCGCCCCATCCGTAGGAGCTGATGGCCTTTACGCTGCGTATCGTCACGCTGTCCGAGCCACCGGTGGGGCATTGCGTGGTCATAACGCCTTCTACCTCTATGTTTCTGGAATTGATGATTCTGATACCTGCTCCACGGCCTTCGGGGTGTACTTCCCCTCTTCCGAAAACCTTCACATCCCGTGCGTTTACCACTTGGATGCAACCTTTCACGATGGCTCCTCCGGCAATGTACACGGTCTTGCCCGAAGGTACATCCAGTGTGTCGCCCGGCAACCGGTGCATGCCCGGACCGAAATAAATCAGGTTGCGGTTCTTCTTCAACTTCTTCGGGTTCATGCCCGGTTTCAGCGGATTGTTCCGGTCTATCGGATTGGCGAAGAGGTGCAGGTTGTGGAAGATGTCTCCGTTCACTTCTATCGACAAGTTGTGGGGAGAGTTCAGCTTGAAAGTAAGCGTGTTGCGGCTGACCTGCGGAGTGATGCCGTAGGAAAGAGGACGTATGCGGGCTGTTTCTATCTCTTCCTTATGGGCGGTGACCGACACTTCCACTTCACCATCGAAGTCGAAATAGCTCATGGAGGCCAGCTCTACATGGTGCCGGGCCTCTTTTACTTCGTCCACTTTGACGGGATAGGTGGCTATCGTTTGCCACTTTCCACCCGATTGGCGCACCTTGACGGTGAAGTCGTCCTTCAATTCCGCCTCCTGAGGAGCGGGATAGGTGATTAACAGGTTTTGTGCGTTGATAGTCTGAACGAATCCGAGCAATAAGCCGGAGATAAAGATTAGTTTTCTTAGTTTCATTGGTAATAGAATTATGTTGCTTTAAGTAGAAATACGTTTTGTACGGGATATTCACTTAGTAGGGCTAATGATATTTGTGCAAATTAAGTGCTTTTCGGCTTTCAATCGTATATTTGTGTAGAAAACGATGGAACTTATGAAACAGATTTGCAAATTAGTAGTGATGTTATTGTTGGCCTTTACCGCAGGAGTACAGGCACAGTTAGTGACATATCCTGAAAGTTTAAATCCGGGCATGCCCCATAATGACGACTACACGGTACGTGTACGTATCCCCGGCGGTGAGTGGAAAGACTTGTTTGAATACAACGTACAGGTAGATATGGACAACGTGCAGAATGCTTCCATGGTGCAATTTGATATGGGAAGTGCTGTAGAGGTAATGGTGAAGAAGAACAATGGCAGCGTGCGCGAAGTGGCCATACGCCCTTTGAGTAAAGGTATTGAATACAAGCAGATACAAAACGCCATTCTTTTTACTCTGGAAAAACCACAGTATCTCTCTATTGAGTTTGATGGCGACCGGTTGCACAATCTGCATCTCTTTGCCAATCCTTTGGAAACAGAAAAATATGATAAAGAGGCAAAAGGCATCATGTACTTCGGTCCGGGAGTCCACCGCCCTAAAGACTTACCTAATAATCAAATCCGTATTCCCGGTAATACCACCGTATATCTGGCACCGGGAGCGGTAGTCAAAGCGAAACTTCTGGTAGATAAAGCAGAAAATGTCCGGATTATCGGACGAGGCATCTTGGACCATCCGATACGGGGCATTGAAGTGACTGACTCAAAGAATGTGCTGATAGATGGAATTACCGTAGTGAACCCTGATCATTATACCGTATTCGGAGGCGGTTCAACGGGAATCACCATCAAAAACCTGAAATCATTCAGTTGCAAGGGTTGGAGTGACGGCATTGACATGATGTGCTGCCGCAGTGTGATGATTGACAATGTCTTCATGCGCAATTCGGACGACTGCATCGCTCTGTACAATCACCGCTGGAACTGGTGGGGAGGTTCGTCCGACATCACTGTGCAGAACTCCATTCTTTGGGCAGATGTGGCACATCCCATCAATGTAGGCGGCCATGGCGACCCCGATTCACCTACGGGAGAAGTAATAGAAAATTTGACTTTCCGCCACATCGACATTCTGGAACATGACGAGGATGACCCGATTTATCAAGGTTGCATGACAGTGGATTGCGGTGACAAGAACCAGGTCCGTAATGTTCTTTTTGAAGATATCCGGGTAGAGAATATTCAGGAAGGACGGCTTTTCTATGTCAAAGTACGCTTCAACGGGAAATATGATAAACAGCCGGGAAGCGGCATTGACGGCATTACTTTCAGGAACATTACGTACACAGGAGTAGGAGAGAATCCATCGTTGATGCAAGGACTGGACAATGAACGAACCGTGCAAAACGTGACGTTTGAAAATGTAGTAATCAATGGAGAACGGATGAAGGACCTGAAAGGAGTAGTAAGCAATGAGTTTATAAAAGGAATTAAAATAAAGTGAACCATAAGAACCATGAATAGATATAGACTGCTTTTTTCAATAATCCTCTTGCTTTGCTTCTCTCCCTGCCTGCGGGCAGGAGAGTGGCAATGGTCTGTGACTCTTGACGGATTCGTCTCCAACGAAACGAATCGGAATCCTACGGCTTTCTTGTGGATACCCGCCGACTGTATGCGGGTGAAAACAATTCTTGTAGGACAACACAATATGAGCGAAGAAACTCTTTTTGACAATCCCCTTTTCCGCGAGAAGATGCAGAAGCTGGGAATCGGTTTTGTATGGATAACACCCGGCATCGACCAGCAATGGGATGTATCGAAAGGCACACAACGGATATTCGAGAAAATGATGGCCGACCTGGCAGACGTCAGCGGATATAGCGAACTGAAAAATGTCCCTATCGTGCCCATAGGCCATTCGGCCATGGCTACTTATCCCTGGAACTTTGCCGCATGGAATGCGGAACGCACCTTGGCCGTCATTTCCCTGCACGGCGATGCTCCGCGTACGAACTTGACCGGCTACGGGCGTGAGAATCTGGAATGGGGACGTACCCGTAATATCAACGGGATACCCGGACTGATGATTGAAGGAGAATATGAATGGTGGGAAGCCCGGGTAAATCCGGCACTGGCTTTCCGCATGATGTATCCTGAAAGTTGCATTTCGTTTCTGTGTGATGCAGGACGGGGACATTTTGATGTGGCAGATGAAACAGCCGCATACATCGCTCTGTTTCTGGAAAAGGCTGTCTGCCTGCGATTGACGGATGAAGTGACGAAAGACGGTAAAGTAAAACTGAATCCGATAAACCCGACCAAAGGCTGGCTGGCAGAACGCTGGCATCCCAATCAGAAGAAACGAGCCAAAGCTGCTTTCTACTCACAATATAAAGGCGATGTGCATGACGCCTTCTGGTATTTTGACCGTGAAATGGCAGAAGCGACTGAAGCACGGTATGTGCAAAGTCGCGGTAAGGAAGAACAGTATCTGGGATTTGAACAAAGCGGCAGTCTGCTGGCATACGACAAGAAACTGCATGTACGTGTACAGCCTCGCTTCAATCCGAAAGCCGATGGAATTACTTTCCATCTGAAAGCCGTATGTACGGATTCCCTGAGAACGAAACTGTCTGACGAACACGCAGATGCAACGCCGACAATCAGTCGCATCTGCGGACCGGTAGAAAAGGTAAATGACACGACATTCAGGGTATCTTTCTATCGGATGGGTATGGATAACCCACGCCGCACCGGTGATATATGCCTGCTGGCAAGCCAGACAGGAGACCGGAGGTATAAAAGTGCCGTTCAGGAAGTCAGTATCCGCATCCCCTACCGGAATACGGCAGGAGAAAGGCAGCATATACTGTTTCCGGGACTGCCCGATGTGGAAACAGGAAGCGGGTCTCTATCTTTAAAAGCCATAAGTGATTGCGGACTGCCGGTCTCTTACTACATCAAAGAAGGTCCGGCCGAGATAGAAGGAGACCAAATTGTATTCACTCCTATTCCTCCTCGCAGCAAATTTCCGGTAAAAGTGACGGTAGTTGCCTGGCAATACGGCGTTGCAGGTAAGGTGCAGACGGCCGAGCCGGTGGAACGTAGTTTTTATATAAAGAAAGAATTAATAAAAAGGTTATGAGAAATAAGAGTTTAATCCTAATGACAATTTGTGCGGCTCTATCAACCGGTCTTTCCGCCCAATCCGTTTATCCCGGACAGCATGCCGGAAAAATGAAAAAAGTGACGACCGCACCGATGCAGGTAGAAAGTTTCGACTTAAAGGACGTGCGTTTATTGCCAAGCCGCTTTCGCGACAATATGATGCGTGATTCCGCTTGGATGACTTCCATAGCAACCAATCGTTTGCTGCACGGTTTCCGCAACAATGCCGGAGTATTTGCCGGGCGTGAAGGCGGATATATGACCGTAAAGAAACTGGGTGGTTGGGAATCGCTGGACTGTGAACTGCGCGGACACACAACAGGGCATTTACTATCAGCCTATGCGCTCATGTACGCATCTACCGGAAGTGAAATATTCAAGTTGAAGGGCGACAGCCTTGTTGCAGGTCTGGCAGAGGTACAGGCGGCTTTGGGAAACGGATATCTCAGTGCATATCCGGAAGAATTGATTAATCGGAACATACGTGGGACAAGTGTATGGGCACCCTGGTATACACTGCACAAACTCTTCTCCGGATTGATTGACCAATACCTCTATGCAGATAACAAACCGGCATTGGAAGTTGTGACCCGCATGGGCGACTGGGCTTATAATAAACTTAAACCACTGGATGAAGCCACCCGGAAAAGGATGATACGGAATGAGTTCGGCGGTGTGAACGAATCTTTTTATAATCTTTATGCCATCACCGGCGACGAGCGTTATCAATGGCTTGCCGAATTCTTCTATCACAATGATGTGATAGATCCGCTGAAAGAACAACGCGATGATTTAGGTACCAAGCACACGAATACCTTTATTCCAAAAGTTCTTGCCGAAGCACGCAACTACGAGCTGACGCAGGATAACGACAGTCGGAAACTGACAGATTTCTTTTGGCATACCATGATAGACCACCATACCTTTGCACCGGGATGCAGTAGTGATAAAGAGCATTATTTCGATCCACAACAATTATCCAAACATCTGACCGGATATACCGGTGAGACTTGTTGTACGTACAATATGCTGAAACTAAGCCGTCACCTGTTCTGCTGGACGGGAGATGCCAAAGTTGCCGATTACTACGAACGTGCACTCTATAATCATATTCTTGGACAACAAGATCCTGAAACGGGAATGGTATCCTATTTCTTGCCCTTACTCTCCGGCTCTCACAAAGTTTATAGTACCCGGGAGAATTCCTTTTGGTGTTGTGTAGGCAGTGGTTTTGAAAGTCATGCCAAATACGGAGAAGCTATCTATTGTCACAATGAAAAAGGAATTTACGTGAATCTCTTTATTCCGTCAGAAGTAAACTGGAAAGCAAAAGGAATAACTCTGCGTCAGGAAACAGGTTTCCCAGCAGAAGAAAACACTACATTGACCATCCAAACAGACAAACCTGTCACCACTACGATTTATCTGCGCTATCCCTCATGGAGTGAAGGCGTGAAAGTAAACGTCAACGGGAAAAAAGTATCGGTAAAGCAGAAACCGGGATCATACATTGCTGTAACCCGCCAGTGGAAAGACGGTGATCGCATTGAAGCCAATTATCCGATGAGCCTGCAGCTGGAAACCACTTCTGATAATCCTCAAAAGGGAGCTCTGCTATACGGACCGCTGGTATTGGCCGGCGAATTGGGAACAGAAGGTATGCAAACTCCGGCACCATTCTCTGATCCGGCATTATACAATGATTATTATACTTACGATTATCATATCCCGGCAGGATTGAATACGACATTGCAAGTAGACTTAAAACATCCGGAACGCAACCTGCAACGTACAGGTAAAGGACTGGAATTCAAAAATGCGGAAGGTACTATATTGAAACCTCTGTACGATGTGCACCATCAACGTTATGTTATATATTGGGATTTAAAAACAAAGTAGATGAAAAAGAATCTTCTTACAGTTTCTCTTTGGGGAATTTATCTTTTATTCCTGTCATGCCGCCCTGCCAGTAATAGGCAGGCGGTTTATAATTTTGCACCACTCGATTCCATTATTACCGGTTGGATAGACAAAGAGTATTATCCCGGTGCAGCCATTTGCGTAGTTAGAGATGACAGCATTATCTTTTGGAAAAACTATAAAGAATTCACTCCCGATACCAAAGTCTATGTAGCCTCTGCCGGAAAATGGGTGGCAGCTGCAGTCATCGGAGCGGTAGTAGACCGTACCGATTTGGATTGGAATGATAATGTAAAGAAATGGATTCCTGAATTTAAAAACGACGTAAAAGGAATGATTACTTTACGTCAGTTGCTTTCGCACACATCAGGCGTTCGCCCTTACCTGCCGGAACCACGCGTAGACAATTACAATCAGCTGGATTCGGCAGTCATGGAGATTCTTCCACTTGACACGGCTTTCACTCCCGGCACTCGTTTTGAATATGGCGGACTTGCCATGCAGATAGCCGGCCGGATGGCAGAAAAAGCGATGAATAAAGAATTTGAGGAATTATTCCAGAAATTAATTGCCCGACCTTTAGGAATGAAAAGCTCTCACTTCACGCCCGTGAATACGGATGGCGGACACGCTCCCATGCTGGGTGGAGGTCTCTGTACCACTTTGCACGACTACATGCGTTTTCTTGATATGATCTACCACAATGGCGTATTTGAAGAAAAGCAAATACTGAAACCCGAAACCATACATGAAATGCAGGCAGACCAGGTGGGAAATGCGGAAGTTCACCCGGGTGAATACGTAGAACGTGCACTGAAAAAATATCATACCGGTATATACGGTTTGGGAGAATGGAGGGAACTCATTGATGAAGCAACAGGAGAAGCCTATCAGATCAGTTCACCGGGTTGGGCCGGCGCCTATCCATGGATCAATAAACAGGGCCGGGTATATGGATTCTTCATAGCCCATGTACAGGGAAGTTCACAAAAGGAAGATGGTTTCTCGTCATTTTATGGAAGTCCCGTCATTTCACAAACTGTCTCGAACATTATTTCCCTAAAAAGATAGAATACATTGAGTATCCCCATATCTTAAATCGTATTTATATAAAAACAATAAATACGAGGATATGAAGACTATCGGCTCAACAATTATTATGTTAGCTCTCGCTTCTTCCCTTTTTGCGGACAATGGCAAGGAACTGAAGCTGGCATCTCCTGACGGAACACATGAAATAGTATTTTACCAAAAGCAGGTTTCACCTGCGGTAAACGAACTTTGTTATCGGGTAGATTACAAATCACAACCCGTAGTCAATGAGTCGCGTGCCGGGTTGGAACTGGACAACCGGATATGGGAAATGGCTTTGGGAGTTCGAAATCTGAAACAGCCTGCCTGCTGGATGGACAATCTGGAAGTGGACTCCGTGACTTACCAGCCCGAAACAAACCTCACCTGGCAGCCGCTTTACGGTGAGCGTAGCAGTGTACGCGATCATTACCGGGCCGGCACCCTTTGTCTCTCCAAGAAAGACAACTCCGGTTATCGGCTCAATATAGAGGTACGTGCCTATAATGAAGGAGTGGCTTTCCGCTATTTCTTCCCGGAACATCCGAAGGCTATCTTTCATAAAGTAGTAGGTGATCTCACAGAATACGCCTTACCGGCAGGCACAAAAGCATGGACTGAACAATGGGCACAGGCTTTCTTCGAACGCCTGAATATCGATGATATCAAACATCCGGTGGAACGTGCCCTTACGTTTGAACTCCCGAATGGCAAATGGGCCGCACTGGCAGATGCGGATGTAGACGACTGGTGCCTGACCAAATACCTCGTCTCCACCGATAAGAAGAACACGTTGACTTCTGTAATGTATAGCCCCGTAGATGTGGTGACCTATTATGCCACTCCTTGGAAGATAGTCATGGCAGCCGACAAACCGGGTGAATTGCTGGAACACAATGATATCATCCAGAATCTGAATCCGCCGTGCGAAATTGCCGATGCTGCCGCATGGGTGAAACCGGGCAAGATTATGCGCGAAACGACTATCACCACCGAAGGGGCTATTGCTACCATCGACTTCTGTGCAGCACATCATATTCCGTATATGCTTTTCGACTGGCAATGGTATATGCCCTGTACTTCACATGACGGGGATGCTACAAAAGTGGTTGACAAACTGGATATGCCCCGCGTAGTAGCATACGGTAAGGAGAAAGGAGTTGGCATCTGGGTGTACGTCAACCAGCATGCACTCATGAAACAAATGCGTGAACTCTTCCCATTGCTACGCCAATGGGGAATTGTCGGAGTGAAATCCGGTTTCGTACAATACGCCAGCCATCGCTGGGCTACCTGGTTGCACGACATGGTCCGCTTGGCAGCAGAGAACCATCTGCTGATGAATATCCATGATGAGTATCGCCCTTCAGGCTTCAGTCGTACTTATCCGAATTTATTGACTCAGGAAGGTATTTGCGGAAACGAAGAGTTTCCCGATGCAACTCATAATGTCACGCTTCCCTTCACTCGCATGATAAACGGTGCAGCCGACTATACGATCTGTTATTTCGACAAACGGCTGAAAACGACTCATGCCCACCAACTGGCAGCATCGCTCGTGTTCTACAGTCCGCTGCAAACTATCTTCTGGTATGACAAACCGTCGTTCTATCACGGAGAACCGGAAATGGAATGGTTTGAGAACTTGCAAACTGTATTCGACGATACGAAAGTATTGGATGGCGCTCCCGGCAAAAACATAACGATGGCCCGTCGTAAAGGGCAGGAATGGTTCTTGGGGGCGATGACCAATAATGAAGGTTCCGAAGAAGAAATTCCTTTGGATTTCTTGGATAAGAATAAAGTCTATCTTGCTTCTGTCTATACCGATGGCGGCGAAAAGGTGAAGACACGCACGCAGGTGGAATGCAGTTATTTATTGGTGGATGCTTCCATGACGATGAAGTTTGACCTGAAGCCCAGTGGCGGTGCTGCGGTTCGTTTTGTACCGGTGGAGGCGAAAGAGGCGAAGGGATTTAAAAAATATAAAGGAAAAATATTATAAAGGTTTGGGTGTAATTCTCCCTTTGAACGTATAGATGATAGATTATTCAAAGAAGGTGTTGTTATGGTAAAGATGTTTTTTATACTGTTTGGAGTACTTGCATTTTGTCAGGCTGTATGTGGACAGTCCGTTTCCAAAGTTTGGGTTGCCGACCGGAAGGATGGGACGTATATGAATCCTGTTCTGCATGCCGACTATTCCGATCCGGATGTGTGTGCGGTGGGAGATGATTTTTATATGACCGCTTCCAGCTTTAATTGTACTCCGGGGTTGCCCATTCTCCATTCCAAGGATTTGGTGAATTGGAAACTGGTAAACTACGCGTTGAAAACTATCGAACCGGAAGAATTCTATAACAAGCCTCAGCATGGAAAGGGCGTGTGGGCTCCTTCCATACGTTACCATAACGGTGAGTTCTATATTTATTGGGGAGATCCGGATTTCGGCATTTTTATGGTGAAGGCTAAAGACCCGCAAGGTGAATGGGATAAACCGGTATTGGTAAAGGCCGGAAAAGGCATGATAGACCCTACGCCTTTGTGGGATGAAGACGGGAAGGTCTATCTGGTTCATGCGTGGGCCGGAAGCCGTGCAGCTTTCAACAGTGTCGTCACGGTATGCGAAATGAATCCGGAAGGAACCAAAGTCATCAGCGAACCGGTGTTGGTATTTGATGGCAATGACGGGGTGAACCATACGGTGGAAGGCCCCAAATTCTACAAACGCAATGGGTATTATTATATATTGGCCCCTGCCGGTGGGGTGGTTACCGGTTGGCAACTGGCACTCCGTTCAAAGAATGTTTATGGCCCTTACGAAGTGAAGAGGGTGATGGCGCAAGGAAGTACGGACATCAACGGCCCGCATCAGGGCGCTTGGGTAGAGACGAATTCCGGTGAATCCTGGTTTGTACATTTTCAGGATAAAGCAATGTATGGGCGGGTCATTCATCTTAATCCGGTGAAGTGGACGGAGGGTTGGCCTGTCATTGGTGAAGATAAGGACGGTGACGGTTGCGGAGAACCGGTAAGACGGTATCAGAAACCGAATGTCGGGAAGACATATCCGGTAGAGACTCCGGCAGAGAGTGATGAGTTCAATTCCCGCCGGTTGGGGCTGCAATGGGAATGGCATGCCAATTATCAGGATGCTTTTGGTTTTACTTCCGATTTGGGGTATATGCGTATCTATGGGCATGTGCTGTCCGAGGACTTCGTGAATTTCTGGGAAGTGCCGAATCTGTTGTTGCAAAAGTTTCCGGCAGAAGAGTTTGCTGCCACGACCAAGTTGAAGGTGGTGGCTAAAGCTGACGGACAGCAATCCGGATTGATTGTGATGGGATGGGACTATTGTTACATTGGAGTGGAGAAGCAAGGCGACAGATTCGTGCTGAAGCAGGTGGTCTGCAAAGATGCCGAGCAACAAAATAAGGAAACTTCTACCCGTTTGATGGAATTGCCGGTAAGCCGGAAGCTTGAAGCCGGACTGTTCCCCAATTATGAACGGGACATCTATTTGCGGGTAAAGGTAGGTAAGAATGGGGTCTGCCATTTCCATTATAGTTTGGATGGAAAGAAATATCAACCGGCCGGTGAACCGTTTACTGCACGTCAAGGCAAGTGGATTGGCGCTAAAGTCGGTTTGTTCAGTACGGCTCCGTTCGGTAAAGATAGAGGTTGGGTTGATGCTGACTGGTTTCGCATAGAAAAATAAAAAGATAAGATAAATGAAAACAAAAACACTATTGGCAGGCTTGGGACTATGTTTGCTTGCTGCTTGTTCAATTTCAAAAGAGGAGTTGATTGTTGATAAGGAACTGGATTATTGTAATCGTCAGGTGCATCGTACTTTGGACATCATGCGTGGAAAGGGAGGTAAGATTGACTATACGATGATGCCTCGTAATATCTTGGATGGCCAGTACGACTGGAATTATCGCAAGGCTACGAAAGATGAATGGTGCAGCGGCTTCTGGCCGGGTATTTTGTGGTATGATTACGAGTACACCGGTGATGAAAAGATTAAAGAGGAAGCGGAGAAATTCACAGCTTCTCTGAAATTCCTTTCCGAAATCCCGGCTTTCGACCATGATTTGGGCTTTTTGGTCTTTTGCAGTTATGGAAACGGGTACCGGTTGACCCATAATCCCGAATACAAGCAGGTGATTCTGAATACGGCAGATTCATTGGCTACCTTGTTCAGTCCTCGTGTAGGCACTATCCTTTCGTGGCCGCGCAATGTGGAGATGTTCGGTGGGCACAATACGATTATGGATAACCTGATTAATCTGGAGATGTTGTTCTGGGCAGCCAAGAATGGCGGTAATCCATATCTGGCAGATATAGCCGTCTCTCATGCCGATAAGACCATGAAGTACCAGTTCCGTCCGGATTATACTTCCTGTCATGTAGCAGTTTACGATACGCTGACGGGAGATTTTATCCGGGGATGTACCCATCAGGGATATGCGGACAATTCAATGTGGGCCCGTGGGCAGGCTTGGGGAATTTATGGATATACTACTGTCTATCGTGAAACAAAAGATGTCCGTTATCTGGATTTTGTGCAAAAGGTGACGGATGTATATCTCAAGAATTTGCCAGAAGATTATGTGCCGTACTGGGATTTTAATGACCCTGCCATCCCGGATGCTCCACGTGATGCATCGGCTGCCGCAGTAGTAGCTTCCGCATTATTGGAACTTTCTACTTATCTGCCTGGTGAAAAGGGGAGGGAGTACAAGGGTGCTGCCATAAAGATGTTGAAAAGTCTTAGTTCGGATAAATACCAGAGTAGAAAGAGCAAACCTTCTTTCTTGTTGCATTCTACCGGGCACTGGCCTGCCAAGTCGGAGATTGATGCCTCTATCATCTATGCCGATTACTACTATATGGAGGCATTGTTGAGGCTGAAAAAGCTGGATGAAAAGGAAAACGGATAAAGTTTGTTTCGGGGATAGGAGCAATACCCTGATTTTCGGGACTTATCTATCTGTTTTCCGATGAGCCTGGCTTTATCTTCTTAACCTGATGAGGTTACTGACTTTCCGTTGTATTGCCAGTACGTTCAGCAGTGATACTGCCAGAAACAGCAGACCGCCGGTCAATATGCATGGAAGCAGTGAACCGCTCTCCAGTTGCGGGAAGAGGTTTTGGACTACTTCTATATAGTAACTGCGTACCCATGCCACGCTACCGATGGCGAGGAGCAGTACCAGTACATTCAGCCCTACTGTCAGTATATAATAAGGCGTGGCTACCCGCATCGGGCTATATCCTATCAGCAGCAGGTTTTCCAGTTTTACCGTATTCTTCTGGAGAAGCAGGAAGATGCTCAGCATCAAGATGTAGAATGACAGAATGCTGATGAATAATCCTACGCCCATGACGATAGCCGTAATGAGGCGCAGGAAATAAGTTGTCTTTCCGGCATCCAGATTGTTGCCTTCGGTTTCGTAATTCTTTTGCTGGAAATAGTCGGTGATGGCTGTGTCGGTAGGATTCTTCACTTCCACAATAAGTCGGGACGGTTCAGCTTCTTTTTCCGGTGCAAAATTCTTGTTGGCCCAGTCCATGAAGGATTGGGGGACGAGAATGGTATTCAGCCGGTTGGAGAATCCTACAATGTTGCCTTTATATTGTTCCACACGTCCGTTGCCCCGCATCATGATATCCATCTGTACCAGACTCATCAAACCTTCGGAGAGTTTCGGCAGACTCCGGCTTTGTGCAAAGCCAAAGTTATAGAGGTTCAGATAATTGCGCGGAATGATGATGGGGATTACCCGGGCATCTTCGTCAAAATGCCATTTCTCCAGACTGACATCCACATATTCGTCGGGTACAGACTCGAAAAACATCTCCGTTGACAAGCGGATACCGGCTTCCTGCATACCGAGTCCGGCAGAAACCTTGAACAGGGAAGGAGTGAACGCGCCTACCCCCTTAGTAAAAGGTTGGGCTTTCAGGTCTTTTATCTCATCTTTGGAGAAGGTATTGCTTTTCCCGGCAAAGCTGCCCAAAGTACTGATTTTCTTGGTAGCAATGATATAATCCTTCTTCATGAAACTGTCCCCTTCCGTAAAAACGGGAAGGACATCACGATAGAATTGTACGCTCAGCAATACAATCATCATGCCGAAGAGATTGGCGAGGAAAAAGCCTGCCAACTGTCCGACACTGATGTGCTGGCGGAGAAGTTTCCAAACAAGTCGGTTCATATTAGCCACATTTATAATTGATAAATTTCATCATAATCCAATTCCAGATGTTTGCCGATGGAAGTCACTATGATTCCCGCTCCTTGGCGGCTGGCTTCTTCTGTCAGCAGCCTGCCCATGATTGTTCCGTTCTCGTCATCCAGATGGCTGATGGGTTCGTCCAGGAAGATGAAGTCGAAAGGCTGGCAGAGGCTGCGGATAAAGGCGACTCTTTGTTGCTGGCCGAAAGATAGCTTCCCGGCTTTTTCGTTTACCTTGTCGGCAATGCCGATTGCCTCGAATAGGGTAAGGACTTCTTTCCTTTTTTTGAAGTTGGTAAGCCGGTTCTTCAGTTGTATGTTCTCGATGGCGGTAAGTTCGGGAAAGATACGCAACTCCTGAAAAAGAATGCTGAGGGAGTGTTTGCGTATATCTGTCCAGTCATTGACGGAGAGTGAACGGATATTGCGCTCATCAAAGTTGATGATTCCCTGATAATCGTTGCGGTAACCGTAAACATAGCTGCAAAGCGATGATTTTCCGGTGCCCGAAGCGGCTTCTATGAGATAACGTTTCCCTTTGTGGAACGTAATGTCCCGATGCCATACGTCTGAGGTAATGGCATCACGGTCGGCAAACACTTGAGGTAGTGTTTGCCGTAGGTGAATCCTATTCATGAGTGGTATTAATCCTTAATCTCTAATCCTTAATCCTTAAATTACATTCCTGCAAACTGCTTGATAAAGTCCACAATCTGTTTCAGTGCATTAACATTCTTGTTCTTCAGCTGCAGGGTGACGGTTGCCTTGTCCTCGTTGCCGACAGCTTCCAGATACGAGATATTGCCGAGCAGCGAGTAATAGGTGCTATACTCTTGTCCGCCAAATCCAGCTAGCATTTTTACAACGGGCAGGTCAAGTACGGCTTCCGCATTGATGACAAAGGCTGTGCGCTTGCCTTTCAGACTAGAAGCGAAGTCCGTCTCTTGGGCAGACGGGTCAGCGGTCTTGCATGCATTCTTATACAGCAGTTCGTCATTGGTGGCGTACATCTGTTTGTCTCGTATGCCGAAGAATATGTTGATAGCGCGTGATTTATAGACATATTCATTCTCATTCAATTTCACGATGTCTTCGCCGCGTTTCAGTCCCAGTTCGGACTTTTTCTCATAAAGGGCTTTCAAGGGAGCGTCGTTCTTTACGCTGGCATAGGCCAGGAAAGAAGGATTGCTGTTCATGGTTACATTGATAAGGCCTATGGTCAGGTCGTTGTGGAAAGCACTGAACAAGTCTTTTACTTCAGCGGCTTTGGTAATGGAGAAATCGTTGCGGAACTGCTCATTCTCTTGCAGCACATTGTAGAACTCTTCTCCATTGATACCTATGCTGAATAGCGCCAGGGTAGATTTTGGGAAATACTTCAAGAACGTGTTTTCGATGGGACAAGTACTTTTGATTTGCTTTTCGAAAAGTGCTTTCAATTCTGTGTTCTCGGTATAGCTCTCTACTTTCAGTTCTATTTTCCCTTTTTCGAAGGAGAGACTTCCCAGCATCTTCAAGTCTTTCAGGTCGATATTGTGGGATATTCCGTAATTCAGCGGATTGGCGTATGCACTCAGCAGGCTGGAAGGAGAGATGAGCATATTGATGTCTCCATCCTGCTTTTGCATTTTCTTGAAAGCGGTGTTACTGTTGATGCTGTTTTCTCCGGTCTGTTTCAGCAAGGCGAGAATTCCTTCTTTGACTTTTTCCAGTTGCGATGTGCCGGTGTAGTTCACCACCATAAGCGTGGTAGGAGTGAAAGCGAGCAATGCCCGCTTGTTGATTTGTGCAAAACTGTAACCGTCCGCTTCTACCACATGGCTGATTATCTGTTCTTTCTCCGTAACTTCCAGAAGCTTCAGCAAATCATCCTCACTTTGAACCTTGGCTACCATGGTGGTGTAGGGGAACGAGGGAGCGTTGAAGACATAAATCGGCGCATTGACGTCCACTCCCGATTTGGCAGGGTCTTTCAGTACAGCCTCCAATTGTTGGAAAGTGGCTGCATTCATATCGCTTTTCAAGGCATCTGTCAGCTTTTGCAGTGCTTCTTTAGTCTCTTTATCTTTGGTACCGGCCTTGTCTGCCAATGATTTTAAATTGACAGCGATGACTTGCGAGGCATCGGAGGGAATCACATTGGTATATTCCGACTTTTTGGACGAACAAGCGCTTATCAGCACGATGAGCATTGCCAGTACTGAGAAGTGGAAGAATAGGTTCTTTTTCATATAGTTTTTGTTTTAGTGAGTATCATTGATTCTGTAAGTTGAGGATGTGGCAGGCAACCAGTGCCGCCGTCTCTGTGCGCAGCCTTGATTTTCCCAGGCTGATGGGGATAAACCCGTTTTCCGCCGCCTTCCGGACTTCCTCTTCGCTGAAGTCTCCTTCAGGACCGATTAGTACGAGGGCATCCTCTCCGGGATGTACCATATCCTTCAAAAGCGGTTTTTCGCCTTCATAACAGTGGGCGATGAATTTCTGGCCCGGAAAAGGCTGTGTGATGAACTTGTTGAAGTCTGTCATCTCATTCAGTTGGGGCAGGCGTGCTTTGAGCGACTGTTTGATGGCGGAAACCAGTATTTTGGAGATGCGCTCCGTCTTGATGACTTTCCGTTCCGAGAAACGGCAGTTCAGGAATGTCAGTTCATCAAACCCTATTTCCGTCGCTTTCTCGGCAAACCACTCTGTACGGTCCATGTTCTTGGTAGGTGCCATGGCAATGTGCAGATGACCTTTCCACAAGGGGGCTTGCGGAAGGGTTTCCAGAATATTCACCAGGCAGCGTTTGTTGGTAGCCGTACTGATTTCAGCGCGATAGAAGCAGCCCTTTCCGTCTGTCAGCATAACCTCGTCGCCTGCTTGCAGGCGTAAGACCCGTACGGCATGTGCTGCTTCCTCTTCGGGCAGTTCTGCGTGGGTCTGTATGTCGGGAGTATAGAATACGTGCATGTTACAAATTGTTTTTGAGTTGGTTGATTTGGTCTCTTATCTGTGCGGCTCGTTCGTAATCCTCTTCTTCGATTGCTTTCTGCAGGGCTGTTTTCAATATGCCTATTGTGTCTTCCTGCAACAGTTCGTCTTTGTCCGGCTCGCTGCCTCCCATAGGGTCGGTGGTGCTTTCGCCGGTTTTCAGACATTCTGTTTCGAGAATCTCTTCGTAGACAAAGATAGGAGCATTCATGCGCAATGCCAGGGCGACGGCATCGCTGGTACGGGCATCAATCCGGAGAATAGTCTCTTCGGCTTTCATGTAAAGGTAGGAGTAGAATACTCCGTTGTCTACTTTATAGATAAGAATACGCATCAGTTTTACACCCAGCACCTCAAGAACGGAAGCAAATAGGTTATGGGTCAGCGGACGGGGCGGTACAATACCTTTCATCTCGATGACCATAGCTTGTGCTTCGGTGGCACCTATAATAATCGGAAGCTGGCGTTTGCCACCCACTTCACCCAGTACCAGGGCATAGGCACCCGCTTGCGCCTGGCTGTTGGAAATGTTTAGTACTTGTAGTTCTATCTTTTTCTTATTCATACCTATTAAATCAACCTGACTCTCAATCAGTTTTTCTCTATTTTTTCCGGATTATGTTTATAGCGGAACACCATTCCAAATAGCAGACCAATGACTAAAGCATATCCTGCAAAGATAAGCCATACCGGTGTCCAGTCGCGGCTTACCAGTCCTCCGCCTTCGGCATATACCGAGAAGGCATCCACCACGGCTCCGCTGGCATAACCTCCGATGATGGCTCCCACACCGTTCGTCATCATGAAGAACAAGCCTTGTGCGCTGGCACGGATACTGGGATGTGCCTCCATTTCTGTAAACAGCGAGCCCGATACATTGAAAAAGTCAAATGCCATGCCGTAGACAATCATCGAGAGAATGAGCATCCAGAGTCCGCTTCCCGGGTCTCCGAGGGCAAAGAGCCCGAAACGGAATACCCATGCAAACATACTTATTAACATAACACGCTTGATTCCGAAATGTTTCAGGAAGAAGGGGATGGCAAGGATAAACAGCGTCTCACTCATTTGCGAGATGGAGAGCAGGATGACGGAGTGTTTTACACCGAACGAATCTGCATATTCGGGTATGGAAGCAAACGAACCCAGGAAAAGGTCGCCGTATGTGTTTGTTATTTGAAGGGCGGCTCCCAGCAGCATGGAGAACAAGAAGAAGATAGCCATCTTCTTGCGCTTGAACAGCACCAGTGCGTCCAGTCCGAAAGCGGAGAGCATCGTTTTTCCTTCGCTGCGCATGGGGGGGCAGGCTGGCAAAGTGAAAGCATAAAGTCCCAG
>ERZ780168.1096-NODE-1096-length-30103-cov-58.121672_pt1 | contig 30103 bp, 26 predicted proteins | sample MGYA00510981_ERZ780168 | MGnify/ENA primary metagenome ERZ780168 (study PRJEB29588, sample SAMEA2158769) | human gut metagenome | biome: human gut; feature: human-associated habitat; material: faeces | place: Denmark | collected 2008/2010 ...
CATAGTGGCAGAAACCGCTTAGCCGATATGTTGAATTTTTAACGGATCATTATATATAGTATAGGCTATATTATCTTTTGATTTTGACTCTAAAACCTTCACAGATTTGAGCGGTTTCCGGAGGTGTATTTTTCGGTACTTCCATGCTTAAATATGAACCACAGTGAGCATACCCATCGCTCCTACACATCCAAGCAAGATTACGTTTACACATAAAACAAGTGCGTTTATCTTGAGATATTTTGGCAGTTTCAATTAATTCTAATTCATCCTCTGATTTTGCCAATCTATTTTCAATGTTTTTTTGATTTGTTATAGATTTAAATTCCTCATTTTTACATAATCTATAGTAGTGCCCATTATTTTCAATTGTAATAGGATATGGATTACCATTTAGTTTTATCCCGCAACAATTATTTTTTATAGGACATTTGGCACAACTGTCAACATCCTTGATTTTTACAAATCTATTTCTTTTATAATATTCTGATTCAATACTATCAAAGTAATACTGATTATTAATCCACCTCCTATCCTCCGTTGAGTATAGGAGAAAATCATATAATGATTCTAGTGTTTGTGATGATAAATCAATCTGAATACAATTAAGCTTTTTGTTGTCTATTTTCTTATTATGTAGAATCTTATAGTTGAATGTAAGCTCAATAAGATATTCCTTACCATCAGTAGTAATGGCTATTATATCCGGTTGTTTATCAGATCGATTAAATTTGTTCTCAATATAAACCTCGGAAAACTCAAAATCTCTATCTTTAAATATTCCAAAGTATGAAGGAACATGTATTTTCTTTTCTTGTAAAAGAATTTGTTCGGCCAATTTATACATTGTGACCTCATAGCAGATTCTTAGATTCGCTCCTCGGTCCCTACTTTGATGTGCGAAGCCGTGTTCTCTGATTTTTCCATGTCTAGCTTTAAGCCGTTCATGGCAGTGGGGGCATATACAGCGACAGTTAAGGCCTTGAGGCACGCTATCTACGTGCACTATTTTTCCTTGCTGGTCTTCTGCCCATGAAAAAATCATATTATTCATTTCGGTGAAAATTGCATGTTCTTATACCAGTGCTATGGCGAAGACTTCGCTTACGGTGTCGACGTAGTGGAAGGTCAGGCCGGCGCGGTATTTTTCGGCTATGTCTTCCACGTCCTTACGGTTTTCGGTAGAGAGGATTATGTCGGTGATACCGGCGCGTTTTGCCGCAAGGATTTTTTCTTTTATGCCGCCTACGGGCAGCACTTTCCCGCGGAGGGTGATTTCGCCTGTCATGGCAAGACGTTCCGCTATTTTGCGGCCTGTGAAGGCCGAGGCTATCGAAGTTGCCATCGTGATACCTGCCGACGGACCGTCCTTGGGTATGGCGCCTTCGGGCACATGTATGTGGAGGTCGGTTTTTTCAAAACGTTCGTATGGTATTCCGAGTGTGTCGGCATGCGATTTAACGTATTGCAGCGCAATCATGGCCGACTCTTTCATTACGTCGCCGAGATTGCCTGTCAGGGTAAGTTTCTCACCTTTGCCGCTGCTTAGCGATGTCTCGATGAAGAGTATTTCACCGCCTACGGCTGTCCATGCCAGACCGGTAACGACTCCGGGGAATGAATTGCCTTCATACCGGTCCTTGCTGTATTTGGCCACACCGAGATATTCTTTTATATCGGCGCTTTCAATCGGCATTTTCACTTCTTTTTCGCTGATGGTGCGGTAGACAACCTTACGGGCTATCGAAGCGAGCGCTTTTTCAAGCTGGCGCACTCCGCTTTCGGCGGTATAGCTTTCAATGACAAGCGCGAGCGCATCGTCGCTGAGCTGGAGTTCTTTATAGCTGAGGTTATATTCTTTGCGCAGACGCCGTATGAGATAGTCGCGTGCGATAGCGATTTTCTCCTCAAGGATATAACCCGACAGGTCGATGACTTCCATACGGTCAATCAGCGGACGCTGAACGGTCTCGAGCGTGTTGGCCGTGGCGATGAAAAGCACTTTTGAAAGGTCGAAATCCACATCTATATAATTGTCGTGGAAACGGAAGTTCTGTTCGGGGTCGAGCACTTCGAGGAGTGCGGCGGCGGGGTCGCCCTTGTAGTCATTGCCGATTTTGTCAATCTCATCAAGCATGAGCACCGGATTGGAGGTGCCTGCGCGACGTACCGCCTCGATGATGCGTCCGGGCATGGCGCCGATATAGGTGCGGCGGTGACCGCGTATCTCGGCCTCGTCATGCAGGCCGCCGAGCGATATGCGCTGGAATTTGCGTCCGAGTGCATCGGCTATCGACTGTCCGAGCGATGTCTTGCCGACTCCCGGAGGGCCTACAAGGCATAATATCGGTGACTTGCCGTCGGGATTGTGCATCAGCACCGCAATCTGCTCAAGTATGCGTTCCTTTACCTTCTCCAGTCCGTAGTGGCAGCTGTTGAGCACCTCTTCTGCTCTGCCGAAGTCGCGGTTAAGCTCGTTGCTTATGCCCCATGGAAGTTCGAGAAACGTTTCCAGATAGGCATACTGCACGCTGTAGTCGGGAGCCTGCGGATTGAGACGCTGCAGTTTGTCAAGCTCTTTTTCGAAATGAGCCTCGGCTTTTTCGGGCATAGTGAGTTTCGCGGCCCGCTCTCTGAAATTATCGGCGTCGTTATCGTCGCCGTTGAGCTCGCGGTCGATGGCCTCCATCTGTCGCTGCAGGAATACACGGCGCTGCTGGTCGTCAAACGATTCGCGTGCACGCTGATGCACAGTCTGGGCTATGCTCAGCATCTCCTCATGCTTGACAAGCTCGTTGAACAGGGTCTGCGCGCGCTCTTTCAGACGGTACATGGCGAGCAGCGACATCTTAACCTTGATGTCGATGGGCACATGGGTGGCGGTCATGTTGACCAATTCCTCACGTCCCATGCCGCTGTTGGAGAGGTTGAAAAGCAGGTCGACCTCGACAGGCGACTCATTGCCGGCCGACGCGAGCTTTGAAGCGGTCGACTTGATTTCGTCGCACAATGCCGAGAATTCCTTGTCTGATTCCTTGGGATAGGTCTCGTTGATTATTTTCACCTGAGCGCTTATCGGAGCCTCGGGCAAAAGTGAGCCTGCGCCTTTGCCGGTGATTTTGAATTTGGCGGTGCCGCGCACTATGGCGGTGCTCGTATTGTCGGGAAGCTGTATCACCTGGAGCACATCGCCGATTACGCCGTAATGGAACAGCGAGTTGAGCGACGGGTCGTCCTCCGTCGGGTCGAGCTGGCACACGATACCGATAGGTATATTGCGTTTTTTTGCCAGTTCGGCAATGTGGAGCGAGGTCTCGCGGCCAAGTTTTATCGGGATTGTGACATTAGGGAAAAGCACGACATTGCGTGTGGGAAGAATAGGTACATCGGTGGGGTCGACATTAAGTTCCTTGCGTTTTGTTTCTCCCAACTCTATATGTCCGATTGACAATATCGGTCCCTGGTCGTTGTTATGGCTGAAATTCATTAGACTGAAAGTTGCAGGTTGTAAAAATTAAACAATTCCGGCTAAATCTGGAATTTTACGGAATAAGCAGTGCGCTGTCACATTCCGACAGAAATATCCGTCAATAAAATTTATTGTCCGGTAGCATGTGTAACAGCCGGTTTTGATAAAATAAAGCAAATTGCGTGCCAAAGTTACAAAATTTCCCTCAATATGACAACTTACACTCCGCAAGTAGGTATATCACGGTCTGAACCGGTGCAAATATTATCAGATTTAGCCAAATCTTTTATGAATTTCATGCGCCGGTTTTGTTCAATGGATTAAATCTTCGTAATATTTTGGAAAAATGATTAACTTTGCGGTAAATTTTTCAACTACACATTAATGCAGGAAAAAATCATTATTCTCGATTTCGGTTCGCAGACCACGCAGCTTATCGGACGGCGTGTACGCGAACTTAACATGTACTGCGAGATTGTTCCCTACAACAAGTTCCCTCACGACGACCCGTCGGTAATCGGAGTTATACTCTCCGGTTCGCCTTTCTCGGTTTATGATGAAAAGGCGTTCAAGACCGACCTGTCGAAGATACGCGGACGACTGCCGATACTCGGCATCTGTTACGGGGCGCAGTTTATCGCCTATACCAATGGCGGAACCGTAGAGCCGGCTCCTTCGCGCGAATATGGGCGGGCAATTCTCGCCAAAGTAGACGAATGCTCTCCTCTTATGAAGGGCATAGAGGCGGGTTCGACAGTATGGATGAGCCACGGCGACACAATTACTTCGCTTCCGGCAGGGTTTACGCCTATCGCTTCGACCGACAAAGTCGCTATCGCGGCATATCAGTCGGACAGCGAGCCGATATGGGGCGTACAGTTCCACCCCGAGGTATTTCATACTCAGGACGGTACCCTCTTGCTTAAGAATTTCGTTGTAGGCATCTGTGGCGGCAAGCAGGACTGGAGCGCGGCTTCGTTCATCGAATCGACCGTCAGGGAACTCCGCCAGCAGCTCGGCGACGACAAAGTAGTGCTCGGACTCAGTGGCGGCGTTGACTCGTCGGTAGCTGCCGTGCTTCTCAACAAGGCTATCGGCAGCAATCTTACCTGTATCTTCGTTGACCACGGCATGCTTCGCAAGAACGAGTTCGTCGATGTGCTCAATGATTACAAGTGTCTTGGCCTCAATGTTATCGGTGTCGATGCGTCGCAGAAATTTTTTAGCGAGCTTGCGGGAGTCACCGAGCCGGAGCGCAAACGTAAAATCATAGGCAAAGGCTTTATCGACGTATTCGACGAGGAAGCCCATAAGATAAAGGATGTGAAATGGCTTGCACAGGGAACTATCTATCCCGACTGCATAGAGAGCCTTTCAATCACCGGCACCACCATCAAGAGCCACCATAATGTGGGCGGTCTGCCTGAGAAGATGAACCTCAAGCTGTGTGAGCCGCTCCGTCTCCTTTTCAAAGACGAAGTGCGTGCCGTAGGCCGTGAATTGGGCATGCCCGACCATCTTATCAAACGTCACCCGTTCCCCGGACCCGGTCTGGCTGTACGTATCCTCGGCGACATCACTCCCGAGAAGGTGGCAGTGCTTCAGGAAGCCGACCATATATTTATCCAGGGCTTGCGTGACTGGGGACTTTATGACAAAGTATGGCAGGCAGGGGTCATCCTCCTTCCCGTGCAGAGCGTGGGCGTGATGGGCGACGAGCGTACCTACGAGCGAGCCGTCGCACTCCGTGCCGTTACCTCGACCGATGCCATGACTGCTGACTGGGCGCATCTTCCTTACGATTTCATGGCCAAAGTCTCCAACGACATAATCAACCACGTGCGCGGAGTAAACCGCGTATGCTACGACATTTCTTCAAAGCCACCGGCCACAATCGAGTGGGAATAAGAATATAGTTTGAATTTTGTAGCAGAACCCAAAATTACAAAACCGCGGCTACTACTGTCATGATTATCAAATCGTCTGATACAGTAGCCGCGGTCTTATTTTAGTTGAGAAAGATGGAATCGCTCCCCCCCCAAAAAAAAGATTTTATCCGTAACTTTTTGACGCATTTCCGGCTGAAATGGATTGTAATTTTGTATGTGGATTTATGCCGGGTTGCGGGGAACTTGTTTTTTAGAGGAAGACCAGTGGCGTTTTGTTTTTACGATTTTTAGTAGGGCGCAGTATTATTTAAAATCGGATTATTTGGTGGCATGTGGGAATGTATGTATTTTTACGCTAATTATTTTTTCAGGAATGGAATTTTACAAATTTTGCAGGGGGATTGCCGCGGGGGCTGTTGTTGCGCTTTGTGTGTCGGAGATGGGCGGCCGCGTGGTTGTTTCGCAGGCTACGGGGGAGCCGGTGGTTTATGCAAGTGTGGGTGTTGTGAACCGTACGTTGGGTACGGTGACTGATTCTTTGGGTAATTTTTCGCTGACGGTGCCCCGGGAGTATTTCAATGACACTATAAGGATTTCTTCGGTGGGCTATGTGGCGCAATCATACGCCGTCAAGGATTTTGCCGCGCTGCCGGATACTGTCAGACTGGCCGATGCTGTCATTGAGTTGAATGAAGTGGTAGTGAAGCCGCAGCGTATCAAGTCAAAAACCGCCGGGCGCAGGAATGCCGGCGGTTTTATATATATTAATGTCGAGGGGTACAAGGCTGCGGGACAGGGCCTTGCCATACCTGTGAAAGTCAAGGATAGGGCGTGGCTTAAGGAGTTGGGATTTACTATTATTGACAATGCCGAGACTCTTTCGCGCATGAAGTTCCGCATCAATGTCTACCGGAAAGAGAACGGGGAGTATCTTCCCGAAAACATAATGCCGCTTTATTTCGACTACCGGAAATCAGACCTCGTGGACGGTAAGTTCACCTACCGGTTTCCCGAGGAAATAATGCTCGAGCGCGGTGAGTATTACGTCGAGATGGAATTTCTTGAAAACTTTGAAAATGAATATTTCATAATGACATCAAAACCGATGACGGGAAAGACGCGCTACCGCTATGCCAGCCAGTCGCAATGGGAGACGCTGCCGTTCGGCTCGCCTATCTACATCGACTACGACAGTGCTGAATAGTGACCGCTTATCGTTGCCGGGTGAAATACATTATCTCTTTATTCGGTTCACCCTGAATGTGTATCACGAGCGAGTTGGCATCGAGTGAAAGTATTTCCATAACTCCCACCTCCGATTCTCCGGGGGTGGAGATGTAGATATTGTCGCCTTTCATAGTCCAGCTTCCGGAAATGTCTTTTACGCGGGTATTGGGGTCATACAGGTTTTCTTTACCATACATTCTGAAAGTCCCGTTGTCGTTGAATGTCAATTCGACAGACATGTCCTTTTTGGGGGCATTCGTAAGCGACCACTTGCCGATGACACCTGATACGTTTTGCGACATGGAGGTGTCGTTTCCGGTATTCGTAAACAGATTGCCTTGATTTGATTTAGAACCGTCGCAGGCAGTCAGTAAGGCAACCGTTGATAATAATAACCATAGTTTCATAACAGAATTTATATTGAAATTACAAAATAGGTGAGAGGAGGCGCATTACGGATTGCTTCATCTTGTCGAGACGCGGACGGTGGTCCCAGTCGTAGGGGAGCACGCGTGTGGAGTCTCCGAGGTCGCGCATGAATATGTCGGTCATGGCGGCATTGAATTCCTTGGAATAGATGAAGAGGTTGGCTTCGAAGTTGTGTTCGAAACTCCGGAAGTCGAAGTTGGTGGAGCCGACGGTGACAAAGTCGTCGTCGACAATTATGACTTTGCCGTGAAGCATCCCCGGTTCGTACAGATACACTTTTATACCCGCCCTGAGGCATTCCTTTATGTAGGAGAACGATGCATTGCGCAGCACGGAGGAGTCGGCTCGCCGCGGCATCATCACCCTGACGTCAATCTTTGACAGCGCGGCGGCCTGGAGCGCGCGGAGCAATCCTTCGGTCGGCAGGAAATAGGGGGTCTGCAGATAGATTGAGCGCTTGGCGTTGCCGATAGCCTTGAGGAACACCAATGATATGTTGCCCCACTGGCCGGTGGGACCTGATGTGATGAGCTGCATGCCGATGCCGGCGCCTGACGGTTTCACGTCGACGGATGCGAAATCGTCGGGTATGGGGCGCCCCATGAAATTCCAGTCGTAGCAGAACGAGTGGTTGAAGCTGCGGAGTATCGGGCCGGTGACGCGCAGATGGATGTCGCGCCACACATCGAATTTGCCGCCGTCGATATACCTGTCGGCCACATTCATGCCGCCGATATAGCCTATGCGTCCGTCGATAAGGCACAGTTTGCGGTGGTTGCGCCAGTTGATGCGTGCGCCTAAATGCAGCAGCGATATTTTGAAAAACGGGTATATCTCCACTCCGGCCTCGCGCATGCGCTTGTAGAAGCGTCGTTTCACTTTCAGGTTGCCTACATGGTCGTAGATCACCTTTACCTTGACGCCCGACCTGGCCTTGGCTATCAGTATGTCGGCTAACGCATTGCCGATTTTGTCATCCTCAAATATATAGTATTGCAGGTAGATGAAGCGTTTTGCGCGGCGGAGGTCCTGAAACAGCATGTCGAATTTCTCCTTGCCGTTGTCGAAGATGCGGGCATCGTTATCGCCGTAGTACGGGGCGCCCATCAGCGATTGTCCGAGTCGCACCTGCTGCGCGTTTTCCACGCTCAGCCCCGAGGCCGCGGCGTCAAACGCTTTGGCCTGTTCGTGCTTTTTGAGCCGGCGTCGGTTGCGGCGCGAAATGAAACGCTTGTTCTTGATTGACCTTCCGAACAGGAAATAGAGTATCAGTCCTACTGCGGGGAGCAGCAACAGCACCGTAATCCAGGCCAGCGATTTTACCGGATTACGGTTCTCCGACAGCACTACCAGCACGACGCTGACAATCGTGACGCCATATACAATCCATAGCGCCCAATAGACCCACGTCATGTTGATATATTGATTGATTGTCTCGCTCATAGGCAGTCGGTCAGCAATTGCCCACTAAATTACAAATAAATTTTATATATTTAATATTTTTCTTAAAATATGTTTTTGTTGTTTTCAGTATAAACGCAACGGGTGCGTTTATGTTTCAATCCATCGCTTAAAAGTTTTTAAGTTTTTTATGGATTACCGCAGGTCAACGACCGTGATACCCGCTCCTCCGAACTGTACATGCTCGTCGCGGTACGAGGCTACACCGGGCACCGAGTCGAGCATCTGCCGTATGGCCATGCGCAGCGCGCCTGTGCCCGTACCGTGCAGTATCCTGACACGTCCGGCCGAGAACTGGATTGCGTCGTCAAGGAAATACGTGATGGCCTGGAGCGCCTCGTCGACACGCATGCCGCGCACGTCAATCTCGTTGGTGAATGACAGCTGGCGCTGCCGCATGGCGTCGGTGGTGGCCGAACTTACAAACGAAGCGTCGCGTGCGCCCGACTGCGGTTTGGCTATCGTGCGGCGGAGCCGCGACAGCTCTACGGTAGTCTTCAGCGCGCCGAAATTCACTATGGCTCGTTTGCCGCTTATCTCCATGACGGTGCCTACGGTGGTCTGTCCGTCGAGTTTCACGTTGTCGCCCGGCTTGAGCGGTTCCTCCGCTTTGGCGGGTACGGGAGTTTCCGTTTTGACTTTCTTTTTCTTGTTGCGGTGACGGTTGAGTATTTCGGGGTCGTCGTTCTCCTTCTCGTTGAGCAGTGATGATTTGTCGCGTTCCATCTGCAGGCGGGCGGCGCGGGTACGCTCACGCTCGGCCTGCGCGTTCTTTATCTCGCGTATCGTGCGTTCGATGGTGGCGTTGCTGCTGTCGAGTATGCGCTGTGCCTCGCTGCGGGCTTCGGCTATAATCTCGCGGCGCTTGTCGCGCAGTGTCGAAGCCTCGGCCTCGTAATTATTTATAAGTGTGTCGATTTTTTTCTCTTTCAGCTTTATGGCATCGCGCTTGTGCTCCCAGTAGCGTTTGTCGCGGGCTATGTCGAGCAGATAGCGGTCGAGACGCACGTAGTCGGAGCCGGCTATCTCCTCGGCATCGGCTATTATCTGCGCGGGAAGCCCTGTCTTGCGCGCTATCTCTATGGCGAACGAGCTGCCGGGATTGCCTATGTGCAGTTTGAACAGCGGCTGCATCAGGTGCCGGTCATAGAGCATCGAGCCGTTGATGAGTCCCGGAGTATCCTCGGCGAAATTCTTAAGGTTCTGGTAATGGGTGGTGATGACGCCCCACATTTCCTTTTCGTTGAAATCCTTGAGTATGGCCTGGGCGATGGCGCCGCCAATGGTCGGCTCGGTACCTCCGCCGAATTCGTCAATCAATGCAAGCGTGGCGCGGTTGCCGTGCTGGAGGAAATATTTCATGTTGCGTAGGTGCGAGCTGTACGTACTCAGGTCATCCTCGATTGACTGGTCGTCGCCGATGTCAATGAATATGCTTTCGAAGATGCCCATGTGTGAATTTTCATAAAGGGTGGGTAGCATGCCGCACTGCATCATGTACTGCACTATGCCGACAGTCTTGAGGCATACGGATTTGCCTCCGGCGTTGGGACCGGATATAATCAGCAGGCGGTCTTTCTGCGACAGGGTGATGTCGAGCGGTACAATCTTCTTGCCGTGGCTTTCGAGCGACAGCAACAGTACCGGATGCACGGCATGGTACCATTCAAGCTCCGGAGCCGTATTAAGATGCGGCATGTGCGCGTCGACGCGTCGGGCATATAGCGCCTTGGCGTGGATGAAATCAATCTCTGCCACGACGCGCATCGTGGCTGTCATGCGACCTATGTCGGGACGTATGGCCGCGGTGATTTCCTTAAGTATGCGTGTCATTTCGCGCCGTTCGTCCATCTGAAGCTCGCGTATGCGGTTGTTGGCCTCGACCATCTCGGCCGGCTCGATGAAGTAGGTCTTGCCGGAAGCCGACTCGTCGTGCACGATGCCGTTGATATGGCGTTTGTGCATGGGTGATACCGGAAGCACAAGGCGCCCGTCGCGCACCACGGCCGACGCGTCGGCTTCCAGATAGCCGCTCTCGACAGCACGCGATATTACCCTGCGCATCACCGACGATATCGAGGCCTGTGTCTGTTGCAGCTGACGTCGTATCTGCGCCAGTTCGGGCGAGGCCGAGTCCTTGATTTCGCCGAAGCGGTCGATGCTGCGGCTTATCGTGGCCGACACGGCGTCAAACCGCTCTATATCTCCGGCAATGCCGGTCAGAGTGGGGTAGGGCGTGTTTCCCTCCTGCGCGGCAACGGCAAAAAAATCGGATATTGCCGCGGAAGTGAGGAGCGCATTGTTAACCATGTTCAGCTCTTCGGCTCCAAGGAATGTCCCCTCGGGCCGTACTTTGGCAAGCAGTTCCGCCACATCGCCGGTGGCTGCGAGGGGGAAGGCGGTGTCTCCTCCTAATATCTGCGTCATCTCGTCCACGCTGCGCAGACGGTGGCATATGGTTTCGTAATCCTTTGTAAACTGCAGCTGCTCGTCGGCGGTGGCGCGTGCGCCGTTGCTCTGACACAGTCGCATCACTTCGTTTCGTACTGCGTCGAATCCTGTTTTCTTTTCAAATGTATCCGGGTAAGTCACTGTTCGTCTTTTATTTTATGGTAGGAGGGTGTAGCAAAGCTATATTGCGGTCAAAAGTCCCTACAATTCCATCGGTATATTTTGAGTTTTGCAACACCTTCAATATGTTTGAATAGATTTTTCTCATTTCTTTTTGCGGAAGCGCTGTTCCATTTCGCGGTAATAATCAGCGGCCTCTTCGTCGCCGATATTGTCGTAGATGCGGGCCATGCGCCGGTACACTCTCGCTTCATCGGGATAATGCTTTACTGCCACGAGAAGCCTGTCGAGCGCCGCATAGTTGTCGTCCTCGTCATTGGCTATGTCGGCGAGTGCCAGCAAAGCTTTCAGGTGGGTCGGGTCGACGTCGAGCAGCTCGGTATAAGTCTCCTTGGCTTCTTCGGCCATATGGGCGGCGGTCAGTGCGCGGGCTTTGCATTCAAGCGCTTTGACATTGCGGGGGGATATTGAAAGCGCCTTGTTGAAATTGGCGAGGGCTGCCGTTATGTCCTCGATTTCATCAAGGCAGTCGCGCCCCATCGCAATATATTCTTCGGCAAGGGAGTCGAAGCGATTCTGCTGCTCGCTGATGATTGCGTTGAGGCGTTTGATTTCATCCTCGAGTTGCCCCAGCCGGTAGAGCTTGCGCGATATGACGCGCTGTACAGGCTCGCGCGACAGTTCGTCGCGTATTTTCTGTCCGCCGGCAAACGCCTTTACCGATTTGCTGTATTCTCCCCGGTTGAAATATCTCGACGCTTCCGCGAAATTGTCGTCGGCCGCCGCCTGCTCGAGGGCTGTCGATATGATGGCGCGGCTGTTGCTGCGGCGGGAGAATTCGGTGATGGCCGGACTCACGAATATGTCACGCTCGCTGACGGGATTCTGCAATGTAATCCCTTCAAGCGACGTGCTGCGGCTGAGCGCAACGTAGGTCTGGCCGCCGGAGAATGCACCGCGCCCCACGTCGATAATCACCTTGTTGAACGTAAGCCCCTGGCTCTTGTGTATGGTGAGCGCCCATGCCAATCTGACGGGGTATTGCGTGTATGTGCCTATCAGTTTCTCGTCGACGGTCTTGTTTTTTTCGTTGTATTTGTATACGATATTTTCCCATATCTCGCGCTCCACCACATGCCGGTCGCCGTTCTCGAATTCTATCTCGAGTTTGTCGGCCGTGGCGCAATATACTTTGCCGATAGTCCCGTTCACCCAGCGCTTGTCGCGGTCGTTCTTGATGAATACCACCTGTGCGCCGGCCTTGAGTTCAAGTTCTTTGGGCGAGGGGAGTGCCGCTTCGGGAAAATCATCCTTTATCTCGCCGACGTAGATGATTGACTTTGATTTCAGTTGGGCCAGATGACTGTCGTTGATGCTGTCGACCATGTCGCGACGCGTGGCGAGAGTCATTACGAAATCATCGCCTATGGCGGTCGCCGACGGGCGCACGCGTTGGTTGAGCTGCGATATGTCGTTGATTGACGGTGTGCCGGTGCGGAAGCGGTCGAGCATAGCCACGAAGTCGGCATTCTGCTGGCGGTATACCTTCTGAAGCTCAATCTGTACAAGCGACAGCTGGCTGAAAACTCTTGCCGAAAAGAAATATGAATTGGGGTAGTACACGCGCAGTACGTCGCGCATGTCGGATGTCACGACCGGCTCGAGCTGGAATATATCGCCTACGAGCAGCAGCTGTTTGCCGCCGAAGGCGGAGCGCATATTTCCGGAATACACTCTCAGTACTTTGTCGACAAAATCGAGTATGTCGGCTCTCACCATCGATATCTCGTCGATGATGATCAGTTCGAGCTCCTTGATGAGTTTTATATGCTGTTTGTTGTATTTAAGGCGTTTGCGCAGACGGTCGGTCTTGAATTCCGGGTCGTCGGGCAGCAGCGGCTTGAACGGTATCTTGAAGAACGAGTGGAGTGTCACTCCGCCCACGTTGACTGCCGCTATTCCGGTGGGAGCGAGCACCACATGTTTTTTCGAGGTGTTGCGGGTGATATATTTGAGGAATGTTGATTTGCCCGTACCGGCACGGCCGGTCATGAATATAGGGTGGTTGGTATATCGTATCAGCCGCCATATATCCTGAAACTCGGGATTGTCCAAATCTATATTTTCCTGTTCGTTAGCCATATCTGTCGGCAGCTGTCCTGCTGCAAGGTTAAATTTTATATTTCTCGGAGTGTATTGTAAAACTGATGTTGACGGCTGCATGATGTAGGGCTGCTACCCGGAGCAGCCGATAATAATATTTGTTTATCAGCTGCCCGGCGGCTGCACTGTGGTGCAGCCCTACAAGATGACGGGTCATATATTATAAATTTTGCAATCCTTTCTCTACTTGCTGTCGCTTCCCCCGACCACCAACGAGGTTAATCATCGTCTCCGGTGCTTTGCCACGCAAAGAAACCGCGTCCACTACTTTTATGATTGAGTCATGTAGTAGACGCGGTTTTTAACCGCGTTCAGGTTATGTCGTTGTTATGGAACTTAGAACTTGTATCCCACACTGATTACGATATTATTGTTGGTCGTGGTGAACTCGGCGGCAGGATTGTATACCCAGCTGTTCGACGGGTCGGCGTATGCCAGGTCGTCAAATGACGAGAAGGGTGAATACTGGCTCTTGCGGTATTTGTTGACGTATGCGAGGTCGGCATAGAAACCCTTGTATCTGTATCCCAGACCGAGCGTTATATAACGGGTGGTCGTATCGAAGGTATAGGCGGGATTACAGCCGGTGGTGTATACTTCGATGTCGCCGTCCTTCACTGCCTTGTCGACAGCCGATGTGCTCTGAGAGAAACCGGCGCGCACGCTGAACTGCGGCGTGACGCGGTATTCCGTACCGATACGCATCGTGTGGGTGGGCTTGAAATAATCCTTGATTTCCTGTGTGGCGTCCGTGTATTCGTTGCCGTCGTAGTCGCTGATGCGCATGTTGTCGTATGCCGCGAACTCATAGTCGGCCGAGAGGATGAAACGTCCGCCTATCACTCCGGCAGCCGATACTATCATCTTCCACGGTGTGCGCAGTTCCCAGTCATAGTCGGCAAAGTTGGTGTAGGCCGTACCGTCAGGTATGGTTGATTCGGGCTGCGAATAGCTGTAACCGATCGACGACTCATATTTGTCGTTGAGATTGTAGTATGTCGGCGTATGCACCGCGATACCTAATCTGAATTCATTGATTGGCTTGACAATTGCTCCGATTTTAAAGTTGAATCCCGAGCCGCTTACCCTGCGGTAATTGCTCAGTCCGTAGTATGCGTTGCCGTTGACTATAGGCGACCCCATGCCTTCATTCTTGGCTATGCGGGCATTGGAGAGTTCCTCGTCGTAGAATGCCTCTTCCTTTAAATCGATGTCGGTGATGCCGAAGCCGAATCCCCAGTACACTGTGTTCATGATGTTGCCTCCGAAGTTGATGGCATATTCATCGACATAACCGCGCTGTCGCACGGCAAACTGGGCGTTGCCCGAAGTCTGCCCCTCGTCGAAAAGCCCGTTGTACTGGCTCAGACCTCCGACAGAATTGATTATATAGGAGTTGAACGAGAGTATGCTCAGCCAGTCGGCATTCGAGCGGTTGTAGGGATTGTAGGTGGTCGATTGGCCGAGCACGTCGGGCGCGATGCCGTAGGCGCGGGCGTTGGCCACATAGTTTGACATCGAGGTGCCGAGCTCGCCGAATCCGCCGCTGTATATGCGGTCGAATGAAGCCACGCGGCCGTATGATACTCCCCACTGGAAGTATGGCATCACGTCGCTGTCAAGGTTGATGGCTCCGATATATCCGAAGTTGGGACAATAGGCATGCGTCTTGCTGTCGGTCTGTTCGCCTACATCTGATTTCTCCATGTCTATGTCGAGAGTCACCCCGATTTCACTCGACCGGTACACACCTATACCGCCGGGGTTCTGATTGAGTGTAGACAAGTCGCCGCCGAGTGCGCCGAAGGCTCCGGCCATTGACATGAAGCGGGCGGTACCGCGCAGGTCGCTTTGTGACAGGGTATATGCGTTGAATGCGCCTTGGGCTATCACTCCCATCGGCAGGGCAGCTGCTATGGCTGCTATTATGGTCTTTCTCATAAACTGTTGAGTTTCTGTTATCAATCTGTCGGAGTATGTTTAACCTATACTCTCTTTATTAATTACGTTTTATTGCGGGATGAGTTCACGCATATTCTTTGTGGCAACGGAATTCGGTCACGCTGTGCTGACTCCCCGCAGGCATCATTCCGGCAATATTACCGGCGTCCGCCTCGTCCGCCGCCACCGCCGCTGCGTGAACCGCCACCGCCTCTTGAGCCGCCGCTGAATCCTCCGCGGCTGCCCCCGGTAGAGCCTGAGCTACGGTAGGAGGGTGCGCTCGGACGGCTGTTATTGTTGGTGTTGTTGACTGCATTGCCGCGGCCACCCGAACGGTTGCTGCCGCTGTTCACATTGGAGTTGCGCGTACCGTTGTTGTAGCGTGAGCCCGACGGACGTGAACCATTGTTGTAGTTGGTGGCCGGACGTGTGGTGCCCAATGAGTTGACATTGCCTACGGTCGACGGACGGCTGCCTGCACTGCCGCGGTAGCCGCCTGTGCCTGCACTTCCGCCGGGACGACCCGATGAATTGCCGCGGTAGCCGCCGGTAGAGTGCGCCATATTGCTGCCCGGATATGCCGGACGGTGTGCTCCCGGCGAAACCGGCGGGTGCGGACGTCCGTGACCGGGATACCATCCCGGGCCCCATGTCCATGACCACGACCATGAAGGCCCCCATCCCCACGACGGCCCCCATCCCCACGACCAGGCATAGTACGGGTCATACCATCCGGGACCATACCACGGGTCCCATGCCCAGCTGTTCCAGTAGCCGTAGGGGCGGTAGTATGGCGACAGGTAGCTCCATCCGTAATATGACGGTGTTTCGACGAAGACGTTGATCTGTGCCGGCTGTGTGGCGGCGTAGTAGTCGATCAGCTCCTGGTCGTTCGACTGGCTTACTATCGTCGGGTTGGAAAAACGTTCTATCTTGCGTGTGTTGGCAAACGTATCGCGGTAAAGCGAGTCGGCAGATATTGTGTCGGCCTGCTGGTAACGGCGGTTGTATTCGTCAACGTCGCGCGTATTGTCGGTATATACGGTATAAAGGTCTGACCCGGGTATGTTCTGGGCCATGACAGGGTAGGCGTTGCCCTGCTCGTCTACCACGTAGACAGAGCCGTCGGTTGCCGTCAGATACTTGTATTGCGATGAAGCACCTTGGTATTGTGCCCCATTACCGGTTGCGTTCTGCTGTTTTTTTACAGCTTCAGGTGCTTTTTTTGCTTCTTTCGACGAATCATAGTATATGTCATCGTCATAGTAGCTTTGTGCTAAAGCCGTAGCTGATGCGGAGCATGCAAGCAGCAGTGTGATTGACAGTGATTTGTAAATTTTCATTATGTTACAGAGATATAGAGGTTTATGCTTTGGGCGGACTCCTTGTCGCGACGCCGTCGGTAATGGCGTCGGACGGATGTGCCGTTTAATGTTTAGACATCAATTCATCGGTAAGGTTTAATCCCGTCCGTTGGATAAAAACTGTCGGAAAATACAATATTTCGGGTCGATTGACAGTAATCTTGGTCTAATTTACAAATATACCAAAAAAATCCGGTTTGTCAATAGTCGTATCCAAAAAAAATACCGCTTTTCAGGTCATCGGCTTGAAGAGCGGTATCTTTTTTTATTCATATAGACTTGCGGTGCGACATCTTACGCCGATAGCATAGTGTCGTTCAGGCGCATGCCTGTCGTTGTGGTCTACTGGTTGTCGTTGTCGGTGGGACGCATGTCATAAGCGGTCATTGCTATTGCAAATCCCCAATAGATGAATGCGAGGGCGGCGAGGAAACTTACCATCATCATGTCCTGGAGATAACCGGCTTCGATGAAGAAGAATCCAATCAGAAGCAGAAGCACTCCGTTGATAAGATACAGCCACCAGTATTTGCGTTGTCGCTGGCTGATGCCGCTTATCAGGGCGCTGATGCCCCAGAAGATGAAGATGAATGCAAGGAAATAGGGGAATACGAATTCCGAAAGTATGATACTCCGTACAAGCATAAACCCGATGAACAGGTCTATTACGCCGCCGGCAAGCCACCATCCCCAGCCCCGTGGCCGATTGATTCCCGCCGATACGCATAATTGTACGATTCCTGTCAGCACGAGCAGCCAGCCGAATATCTGTGAAGCAATCGCATAGCCTGCTGCCGGCCAAAACCAATAGGCAAATCCGCCGATTACGAGTAAAATGCCTACGCAAAGAACAAGCCACCATAATTTAGTGTGTCCCCAATAATTCATTTTTAAGGCTTTCATAACTTAAATAGATTAGTTAAACAGTATGTTGATTATATATTTTATTCAACCTCGATTTAAACTCTTCGGAATCTTGATTATAAAGTCTCTTATCTAAAATTAACTTTAAGTATCTTAATTTTGATATAATAACATCTGTGCTTTTCGATTTGTTTAAATTCGCCTGTCATTAACCACGATTTTTCAGTCGGAACCTGAGAAGTAATATGTCTGAAGAATTGCAGAACTCAAAATATATAAAATATACAGATGAATCGCGCCCTAATGCTGTCAACGTAAGTTGAGTTGAGTGGGGCGGGGGCGTCTCGCCCCCGTGGTAACATGTGGTATATGAGAATAATAACACGAGGAAGGGCGTCCCCGACAGAGTAATATATTTGCCGGTCCGAAAATAAAAATCAAGCCGGCTTTTTTCGGACTGCTGCCTAAAAAAGTGAAGCGCTGACCTGGGGAAATGGGGAGTCGGTCAGCGCTTCGGGGGTTGGGTTGGGATGTATCTTTACACGCTCTTTGATTTATTCGCGCGCTTTTTTACTGTCGTTATGCGTTCTTTACCTTTTCAACTACAGCCTTGAAAGCTGCGGGATTGTTGAGGGCGAGGTCAGCAAGAACTTTGCGGTTGATTTCGATACCTGACTTGTGGATGAGACCCATAAGTTTTGAGTATGAAAGATCCTCCATGCGGGCAGCGGCATTGATACGCTGAATCCACAGGGCGCGGAAGTTGCGCTTTTTATCTTTGCGGTCGCGGTATGCGTATGTCAAACCTTTTTCCCATGTGTTTTTGGCTACGGTCCATACGTTGCGGCGGCATCCGTAGTAACCACGGGTAAGTTTCAGGATTTTTTTACGACGAGCTCTTGAAGCTACATGATTTACTGATCTTGGCATTGTTGTTGTGCTTTTTGAATGTTAGCGGCTGAGCCTTCTTACTCTGCTCTTTTGGGCTAATCACTCGGTTAATAATAATGTAATATCACGAATTAAATTTTGTACCCTTCTTTTACGGCATCCGTTACTTGAGACCGAGCAGAGCTTTTACGCTTGCTTCGTCGGCTTTGGCAACTGTGCTGAAATGTGTGAGGTTACGTTTTTGCTTCTTGGTCTTCTTGGTCAAGATGTGACTCTTGAAAGCATGTTTTCTCTTGATTTTTCCTGATCCGGTAAGGGCGAACCTCTTTTTGGCACCGGAGTTAGTTTTAACCTTAGGCATTTTTTTGAGTTTAAATGAATTATTAATTCGGTTGATTATTGATTAGCCATCTCGTGGCTTATTTTTTCTTTGGTGTCAGCATGATTATCATGCGTTTTCCTTCGAGCAAAGGCATCTGTTCCACTTTGCCGTATTCCTCAAGGTCGTTGGCAAATCTGAGCAGAAGTACCTCGCCCTGCTCCTTGAACAGGATTGAGCGGCCTTTGAAAAACACGTAAGCCTTTACTTTCGACCCTTCCTGAAGGAAGCTGACGGCATGCTTCAGCTTGAAGTTGTAGTCATGGTCGTCGGTCTGCGGACCGAATCGTATCTCTTTCACTACGACCTTGGTCTGCTTGGCTTTCTGCTCCTTGGCACGCTTTTTCTGCTGGTACAGGAACTTCTGATAGTCGAGCACGCGGCATACCGGCGGCTCGGCGTTGGGAGAAATCTCAATCAGGTCGAGACCTAAATCATCGGCTATGCGCAGGGCTTCCTGTATGGAAACCACGCCGTTCTCCACATTGTCGCCTACCAGTCGCACCTCACGGGCACGTATGCGCTCGTTGATAGCGTGTTGGTCTTTGTTTTCCTTACCGCGTACATCTCCGCGGCGGGGCGATGCGTCACGACCTCCCGGCCGGGGCTGTTGCGATTGATAGGGGGGACGTGCTGTCCCGTTGTTGTGTTGCGGACGCGGAGCGCCGGCTTGATTGGGCTTTTTATCCATTAATGATTTATTGGTTGATCATATTTTCGATTTCTCGAGTGATTTCGTCTGCAAAGGTAGCAATTTTCATCATACCTTTATCACCTTCACCCTGTTTTCTTACAGAAATTTCACCGTTTTCAGCTTCTTTTTCACCTACAATGAGCATATAGGGTATTCTTTTGAGCTCGTTGTCGCGGATTTTCTTGCCGATTTTCTCGTTGCGGTCGTCGACCTCGGCGCGGATGTCGCGAGCCGATAGTTCTTTTGCCACCTCGAATGCGTAATCATTGAATTTCTCGCTGATGGGGAGCACGACAGCCTGTTCGGGGGCGAGCCACAGGGGGAATTTGCCTGCGGTGTGCTCTAAGAGTACGGCCACGAAACGTTCCATCGAGCCGAAAGGAGCGCGGTGTATCATCACCGGACGGTGCTTCTGGTTGTCAGCGCCTGTATATTCGAGCTGGAAGCGCTCGGGGAGGTTGTAGTCCACCTGGATTGTGCCGAGCTGCCAGCGGCGGCCGATGGCATCCTTGACCATGAAGTCGAGTTTGGGACCGTAGAATGCGGCTTCGCCGAGTTCTTTGCGGGCTTTGAGTCCTTTTTCCTCGCAGGCCTCGATGATGGCGGTCTCTGCAAGGTGCCAGTTCTCGTCCGAACCGATATATTTCTCTTTGTTCTTCGGGTCGCGGAGTGAAATCTGGGCCTCGAAGTTGTCGAATTTCAACGCTTTGAAGATGTAGAAAATTATGTCCATCACCTTGAGGAACTCCTCTTTTATCTGGTCGGGAGCGCAGAATATGTGGGCATCGTCCTGAGTGAATCCGCGTACGCGGGTCAGGCCGTGAAGCTCGCCGCTCTGTTCGTAGCGGTATACTGTTCCGAATTCTGCCAGACGCAGGGGCAATTCGCGGTACGAACGGGGGAATGCCTTGAATATCTCGCAGTGGTGGGGGCAGTTCATCGGCTTGAGCAGGTATTCCTCGCCCTCTTCCGGAGTGTGGATGGGCTGGAATGAGTCCTTGCCGTATTTTGCGTAGTGGCCTGAGGTGACATACAGCATCTTGTTGCCGATATGGGGAGTGATTACCTGCAGGTAGCCGTATTTCTTCTGTATCTTGCGGAGGAACTGCTCGAGGCGGTCGCGCAATGCGGCGCCCTTCGGAAGCCAAAGAGGCAGGCCGGCGCCTACGTTCTGTGAGAATGCGAAAAGTTCCATCTCCTTGCCGAGCTTGCGGTGGTCGCGTTTCTTGGCTTCTTCAAGCAGGGCGAGATATTCGTCGAGCATCTTTTTCTTGGGGAAAGTGATGCCGTACACGCGCACAAGCTGGTTGCGCTTCTCGTCGCCGCGCCAGTATGCGCCGGCAAGCGACATCACCTTTGCTGCCTTGATGGGAGCTGTGGTGGGGATGTGCGGGCCGCGGCACAAGTCGGTGAAGTTGCCCTGAGTATAGGTGGTGATGTGACCGTCTTCGAGCTCCGAGATGAGTTCGCATTTGTATTCTTCCCCGCGATCGCCGAAAAGTTTGAGCGCATCGGCTTTCGATATGTCGGCGCGTTTGATTTCTTCCTTGCGCTGGGCGAGTTCTATCATCTTTGCCTCGATTTTACCGAAATCGGCGGCTGTTATATTGTGGCCGTTGGGGTCGATGTCGTAATAGAATCCGTTTTCGATTGCCGGACCGATGCCGAACTTCACGCCGGGGAAGAGCTCCTGGAGCGCTTCTGCAAGAAGGTGGGCCGAACTGTGCCAGAATGCGTGCTTGCCTTCCGGGTCATCCCATTTGAAAAGTTTGATTGACGCGTCGGAAGTGACGGGGCGTGTCAAGTCCCATTCTTCTTCGTTGATTGAGGCTGCAAGTACATCCTGAGCCAGACGCGGGCTTATGCTTTCTGCTATCTGAAGCGGCGTTACGCCTGCTTCAAACTGCTTTACCGAACCATCGGGAAAAGTAATGTTTATCATCTCTATGTTTTTGTTTATCAATTGATTGTCACCTACAACGTGACAACTGTGCAAAAATCGTCACAAAGATACAATATTTTTCCTTACGTGTCAATACCTTAAACTGAATTTTCCAAAACTTTTTTGAATGCATTTTTATGTTGACATCCCCTGTAATCCCGTGCAATGTAAATCTTCATGACGCAGTGGATATAATTGGATTAAACTGGAACAAAATGGACTTATGAATTGCGGTACATTTGATATAACTTCGCATAACATCTCTCCCGATTTCCTAAAATGTCATTATCACCTTAAAATACAATATCTATGGGTTTCTTGAAGAAAATGATTAAAAATGTTGCCGGAAATGTAATAGGCGACTATCTCCCCGACAGCATTACCGGAACTGTGGCTGACGAATTCATCAATGAAGCCGCTGGCGACGTTGTCGACAAAGCGGTTGACAAGAGCGTCGACAAAGCAGCCGACTCTTTGCGCCATAATCCGCTCCGCACTCCGCCACCCCCCGCCGTCCCTGTACCGGCTGAAAGCCTCAGTGTCCTTGTGGCTGTCAACGGCACGACCTACGGCCCTTACGAAAAAGCCACTCTTATTGAAATGATACAGCAAGGCTCTCTCACGCGTGATACTTACGTATATATCGAGGGTATGAGCGAATGGCGCCCGGCAGGGCAAGTCGCCAAAGTCGCGGCCCTGTTCGCCCCTGAGATACCTCGTCCGGCCGCTCCCCCTGTACCGTGGGTTAATCCGGCTCCGGCCGCTCCTGCGGCAACGCCTGCTGCCGGCAATTCCAACGGATTCTCCGAAAAACTCAATGCCCTTATCGCATCGGCGGTGGCCGACGGCGAAATCAGCGACCTCGAGCGTCAGGTGCTCATACGCAACGCACAGGCCGAAGGTGTGGCTATGGACGAATTTGTCATGGTGCTCGAGGCCCGTCTCTACGAGCGGCGCCAGGAACTTTCGCGCATGCAAAAACAAGAGCAGAGCGCAGCGGAGGCTGCAAAATTGGCCGCAATGCGCGCAGCAGCTCCGGCACCCACACCACAGAAACGCAACACACTTGACCGTTGTCCCCATTGCAACGCTCCGGTAAAGCAGCTCGCCACATCATGTCCCGAATGCGGATATGAATATCCTGTCGGCATGGCCGGCAATCAGGGAACAGCGTCGGAGCGACTTGCACAAAAAATCGAAGAAGCCCGCGAAAATGCGGCAAACGCTCCGAAAAAAGGTAACGGACTCATTGGCTCATATGCATCAATGATTAATGGCTCTTTTCTTCATGATAAAGTGACTGAAGCGCAGGCTATGGCCATAAAGAATTTCCCGGTTCCGACAAATAAAACCGATATTCTGGATTTATTCTCGACCTGTGCCGCCAACTCCAAAAGCTCATGGGCTACATCTGACCAGACGGAGAAGGATATGGCCAAAGCATACAAAAATAAAGCTAAAGAAATCCTTATAAAAGCGAGAATCGTGCTCAAGGACGACCCGGGGTTGCTCCGCGAAATCGAAGAAACAGCAAGTAAATTCAAAATCAAGGCATAACGCGTATGGGACTGTTCGGAAGAGGTAAAAGCGGCGGAATGATTAATGTGATCCGCTGCGATGAAGATGACTATCTTGTATGGAAATGGCGTCCTGCCGGACAGGAGGTCAATTCCACTACCCGCGAGAATGCCATACGCTACGGCTCCTCGCTGCGTGTCAAAGCCGGCGAGTCGGCTGTGTTCGTATACAAGCAGCAAGGGCACGGTCTCGACATTATCGAGGGTCCGTATGACGACACTATCCGGACCGCCAATTTTCCGGTGCTGTCGTCGTTGGTAGGCATGGCATTCGGTGGCGAGTCGCCGTTTCAGGCCGAAGTATATTATATTAACACATCCGGCATAATCAATATCAAGTTCGCCATCCCGTTTTTCGACGTGTTCGACCCGCGATTTCTTGATTATGCCGTGCCTATGGCCGTCAGGGGCAGTATCAATTTCCGTGTCGCCGACGCCAAGAAGTTCGTTTATGCCCATCGGCTGATTGACTTTTCGCTTCAGCGTTTTAAGGAACAGATCCGCGACGCAGTGATACGGCGCGTAAAATCGGCTGTTGTCAACGCTCCTGCCGACCATGGTATACCTGTCCTTCAGATAGAGCGTAAGATTGAGGCTATCAACGATATTGTGCTTCCGCGCCTGAAAGAGGATTTTGAGGATTTTGCCGTCACGCTATCGCGTCTCGACATCTCGAGCATTGAAGTCGACAAGGAGTCGGCCGGCTATCTCGAATTGCGCGATGTCACAGCCGTGCAGCAGACTTCGACTATCCACGCGCAGACGGCCGCCAATATCAGGAATATGAACGACATGCAGCGTATCAATGCCGAAAACGTAGCCGAAACAGCCCGTATCCAGCGCGAGGAGGCTCAGCGTGCACAGCGTCTGCAGACCGAAACGCAGTTTATCGGCGCGCATGCTCTTGACCGACAGGCCGACGTGATGCAGACTGCGGCTCAGAATCTTGGCTCAGGAGGAGGCTGGGGAGGCGGTTCCGGTTCAAGCGGTATCGACCCAGCTCAGTTTATGACCGGTATGGCCGTAGGGGGTGCGCTTGGCAATCAGATGGCCGGTATGGTCAACAATATGGGTGCAACCATGAATCAATACTGGCAGCAGCCACCCGCCCAACAGGGCGCGACACCTCCGCCTGTGCCCGGCGCATCGGAAACATCGTACTACGTTGTGCTTGGCGGACAGCAAAGCGGTCCGTACAAAGTATCTCAGCTCCGGCCGCTCGTGCAGCAGGGGCGCATCGACCGCACAACGATGGTATGGGCGCAGGGTATGCCCGCGTGGACCCCGGCAGGTCAGGTAGCCGAACTGCAGCCGCTTTTCCCGGCTGTTCCTCCACCCGTGCCGGGCGCGACTCCCGGTGCGATGCCGCCTCCATTGCCGTAGCAAGGACTGTATAAACTTCATTAATCTATCAAAAACCTTTCTTTATATATGTCAACAGATTTCAGCAGTATAGACCGGCTTGTGGAGTTTGGCCTCGGACTCAGTCTGGCGCAACAGATGGTCAGCACCATGAACCATGTCATGAACAACTCGGCTGTCGCCGGTGTCAATGCCGGGACTACCGGACAGAACGCCGTCGGTCAAAGCGCCGTCACTCAGCCCGTTGCCCGCTTTGAGTGGTATGCGGTAATCGACGGATTGCAGGTAGGCGCTCTCACCCCGCAGCAGGTAGGCGAACTGATAAAGCGCGGAAAAATTGCCGGCGAGACCCTCCTTTGGCGGGCAGGGATGCAGTCATGGCAATTCGCGAAAAATATTCCGGAAATCAACAAGATAATAATACTCGGACAATGAAACTCAATGTGACGAAAGCAATTATATGCTCATTTTTAGCCATGATAGCGGCTCTCGCCCTATGGCATATTCCCGGAGCAGACTCCTGTAAATGGTGCGTTGCAACAGGCGGGGGAGTGCTTACGTTAGTGACACTTCTGTTCGGCATCGGCATAAAATATAACTCGTCCAATGTCGGAGTCAATATTAGGGTACTCTCTTTGGCAACTCTCTTTATCGGGATTTCATTCAATGTCATTTTTGCGCTTTTCGATTTCTCGGTTATAACCTACATCATCGTCGCAGCCCTTATCCTGATGGTATACCTGCTGCTACTTACAAATCTGACCGGCATCGCGAAAACCGAGCCCGATATTTGAATAAACCGTGTATGATCTGACCGGGGTGTCTTATCATCGGATATGACGTAGTCTCGCCCCCCCCACAATTAAAATCTATATTTATAATACGTCCTTTTGAGACGGGAGGACATAAAACATTTACAGAAATGAATTTTTTGAAATTTACAGGAATTGCCTTGGCTGCTGTTGCGTGCGGCGCAGGGTTCGTATCATGCAGTGATGATGACGATGACGATAATGTCCCGGGTGGAGAGAACAAGCCCGGGGTTGTCGTAAATCCATCAAACGTTTTCACTGCCGGATTACCTTCAAAGGTAGGCGCATTGAGCATAATAAAGGGTGCCGACGGACGTGTTGTCTCGATGAATGATTCGGAAGACGGGATAAGAATCACATTTGCTTATCCCGGCATCGGACGTGCTGATTCTTATGATGTCGTTATGCAGGTGGAAGATGACGAGGATAGGTATGTGTTCAATCTGTTGCTCAACGATGCAGGTTTTACAAAATATTGCAGGCAGATTGAAAGTGATGGTGATATTGAAGAATGGTGGTTTGAATACAATTCAGACGGTCGGCTTACAAAAATGAAACGTACCGAAGGCGGAAATGAAGTGACCGACATAACCTATACTGATGGCAATGTCACAGCAGTAAAAGTTCGCTCTGAAGAAGATAACTGCGGCGGTGACTATAAAATCGGTTATGGTTCTTCAGCGATTGAAAACAAGGGCTGTATAATGCTTTTTGATGATACTTTCGGTATTGATATGGATGAAATGGAATATGCATATTTTGCCGGTCTGCTCGGTAAGGCAACAAGACAGCTCCCTGTATCAAATGATTACGTGAGATTTGACCCGGAAGAAGATGCCTATAGTTGGAACAAAACATTCTCATGGACATTAAATGCCGGGAATCTGCCGATAAAGTTGACAACCGTTTCAACTGACGAATGGGGTAGTGAAGAGGAAACTTTTGATTTCGCTTGGTAAATAAATTCTTCTTAGACAACCTCTTAAAAGAGTTATTTTAACCATTTCAATCCCGAACGGGGTAACAGATCGTGAAACGCGACCCGTTACTCCGTTTAATCTTTTGGAACTTCTGTTTAAAATGCATATTTTTGTATCGCGTATACCACGGAGTGCCTGCGCATTCCTGATGTAGGAAGGGTGCAGAATCACCCAAAATATAGTGACGCACAGTCTGTGCGTCCGTGATACAGATCTCCTCTTTTTGATTCCTGTGCAGGAAAATTACTTCCAATTTTGTTATAACATCAGTATCCGAGCATTGATAAAAAACGATTATGATAATAGCATCTCAGAAACGAAAGGAAAATATTGCCGAGTATCTCATCTATATGTGGCAGATTGAGGATTTAATCCGCGCCAACAACCTCGACATAGAGAAAATAAAGGAAAACGTCATCGACCGTTTCAGCCTCGACGACGCTCAACGCCGCGAGATGACCGAATGGTATGAATCGCTTATCGACATGATGCGCCGCGAGGATGTCGTCAAGTCCGGTCACCTGCAGATCAATAAAAACGTAATCGTGCAGCTCGTGCAGCTTCACCGGGCGCTGCTCGCCGACCCTCGTTTCGCCGAATATTCCGCCGAGTTTTACCGCACACTCCCGTTCATAGTCGAACTTCGCGCGAAAGCCGGAGACAATCCCGCCGGCGAAATCGAGACATGCTTCAACGCCCTCTACGGCATGCTGATGATGCGTCTGCAATCAAAGGAAGTGACCCCCGAGACAGCCAACGCCATAACCCAGATATCCCGCTTCATAGCCCTCCTTGCCCATTACTTCAAACTCGACGACGAAGACCGCCTCTTCAATCCCGACAAGGAAAAGTAATACGTCGTTTGGGCGTAGGCTAATATCTTTTCACATCGATATTCTCGTAAGGGGATATCAATAGACGGTAACCGTAGCGGGCAGCTTCCTTTCGCAAATCGCGCATGTCACGTTGAGTGTCACGCAGATTGCGTATCATGCTATTTATCGATATTTGGCTGTCGTATGATTTGTATACATATCCTGAGACGTCGTTGCCGTTACTATCGGTAATTCTGGTTGTGATGGTGCGGTAAATATCCTCAGCGTTACGTGCATATCGGTTGTATGTATTTTGATACCATTCTGCACTCATCGCGTTTGAAGATCCATTGTAATAATCCGATGTCGTGGATTCATGATTGTTGACAGGCACGTATACAGCCGAATTGTTATTGGAGTTATTGCCTTGGCCGATATATGACGACGTGGTAATCCCTGATGGTTTCGTCGTGCGCTGGTATACATACACACTATTGCCGACTACAACATTCAGACGTGAAAGATCGGAATTGAATTTGTAATCGCCGTATCCCCAATACGTGGTGCCATTATATACCTTATAATTCTTCTCGTATATGAATTTCAGGTCTGACTTATGATTTGAATATCCCTGAGAGTCACTGTCGTAACACCCGTTTGACGTGAAAGTGATAAAAATCCCCGAACCGGAGGATTTTTTTGCGATGCCATCGGTTACAACTTTTTCTATCTTGTAATAATAAGTCGTAGCTGAAGCCGAGAAACCGGCTAATACTAATAATATAAGATAAAAAATTTTTGTATACATGATGTCATAATATTAATTAAGTAATGAATCAAATTAAATGCAAACTATAAACGAAGTTATTTTCGAGTTTAGAGATTGCAAGATTCGTGATACCATTGCTTGTTTTGTATCGTTTTAATTTGATTCGTTACTTATGTGTCTTTACATGTCGTCTACTTATGGATAAGCTCAGGGATATGGGCTAAAATTTATAATGAACTATTCTAATTTAATAAAACTCCTCCTCTTCTTCTTGGACGCCATCAACTTGTTGCCAGACATCGACAGTATTCGGTAAAAAGGCAGAAGTGGCATTCGCTCTGCTGAAATCTGAATTAAATGTATAATAATTAGCTATTGGCCCCATAGGTCCTTGCTGCTGGTATTTGTAACGGTTGTTAGCTGTACTTACAAGCCTATATACAAGTTGAACCGGGCCGGAGGAGTATCCGCTGGCATCGCTGACATAGAAACTGTTCATGTCGTTTTGGAATGTCAGATATTGATATGAACCCGAGCCTCTTGATTTCACTCCGTTTTGGACTGCCTCAACGTGCTTGAAGCAATATGTCTGCGAATAAGATGTTATTGTGGCAAAAGCCAACATGATAATGGATAAAATAAATACTCTCTTCATAATGCAGTATTGTGTTTGATAATTTGTTGGAATGCAAATATAACAAAATTGACAGTCTGTTGCAAATTATAACAATTGAAAATCAGTCATGATGGTACGGTTCTCCGCGCAGTATCGTCATGGCGCGGTACAACTGCTCAACAAACAGCAGGCGTATCATCTCGTGTGAGAATGTCATCTGCGAGAACGATACCTTGCTGTCGGCACGTGCGTACATTGCCTCCGAAAAACCGTAGGGCCCTCCGATTACGAATATTATATTACCGGCTCCCGCCGAGGCCATGCGCTTGTCGACGTATGCCGCGAAATCGCGCGACGTCATCTCCTTGCCCCGCTCGTCGAGCAACACCACATAGTCGCTCGTGCGTATCTGTTCGAGAAACATTTCCCCCTCTTTTACCTTCTGCACACTCTCGCTCGTGCCTTTAGTCACTTTCGCGTCGGGAAACTGTTTTATTTCAAACGGCACATAATGTCCCAGGCGTTTGCAGTATATTTCAATTCCCTCGCGCAGATAAGCCGCAGTCGTTTTTCCGATGATATAGAGCGATATTTTCATTTTTATTCCGTAATTTTGCACAAAATTAATCAATTATTATAAGACATGAAAACGAAGGACGAACTTATCGATGACCTTATCGCCCTGGCATTTGCCGAAGATGTAGGCGACGGCGACCATACCACTCTCTCAACCATCCCCGCCGACGAAATGGGACGTCAGCAGCTTATCGTGAAGGAAGAAGGCATACTTGCCGGCGTCGAGATGGCACGCCGCGTATTCAATTACTTCGACCCCGAATTGAAAATGACCGTCTTCATCAACGACGGCGCCCGCGTAAAGCCCGGCGACATCGCATTCGTGGTCGAAGGCAGCGTACGCTCGCTGCTCCAGACCGAACGCACCATGCTCAACATCATGCAGCGCATGAGCGGTATCGCCACAATGACGGCGAAATATCAGGATCGCCTTGCCGGACTCAAGACCAAAGTCCTTGATACGCGCAAGACCACCCCGGGCATGCGTCTTATCGAAAAGGAGGCAGTCAAAATCGGCGGAGGCGAGAACCACCGCATCGGCCTCTTCGACATGATACTCATCAAGGACAATCACGTTGACTTCGCCGGCGGCATCCCGCAGGCCGTAGCCGCAGCAAAAAAATACTGCAAGGAGACAGGCCGCGACCTCAAGATTGAAGTCGAAGTGCGCAATACCGACGAAATCGATCAGGCACTCGCCGCAGGCATCGACCGCATCATGCTCGACAACTTCACCCCCGAACGCACCCGCGAAGCCGTAGCCCGCATAGCCGGCCGCGTAGAAATCGAATCCTCAGGCGGTATCACCCTCGACACCCTCCGCCAATACGGAGAATGCGGCGTCGACTTCATCTCCGTAGGCGCCCTGACCCACTCCGTAAAAGGCCTCGACCTCAGCTTCAAAGCCTGCTGACCTCGCAGCCTTTAATTAACGACTTCTGAGTGGAGTTTGCTCAGGTCAGAGTAAACTCCACTCAACTTAAGTAAATAGCATCGGGCTGCACTTCCATGCGGTCACCAATCGCTTGAGGTTGTGGTTAATTCGCTCCCCACGGAGCATAAATAAATGATTTTATGAACGCCCAGTTGTTGTATACGGTATAAGCTACAAAAAAAGCTAATGCGTACAGTACCATATTGTAGCTGCAGCCCGCTGCAGGTTCGTCGTCTACGCCCTTGGATTGGAACAGCATGACCGCTACAATTCCCACTACAAAGCATGCTGCGATAAAGAGAGCCCAATAAGTATAAATCGGGATTACTACTGGTGCGATAAAATCGCGTTGGTTTAGAAATCATCAAATAAAGAGAG
>ERZ780168.1120-NODE-1120-length-29741-cov-68.697231_pt1 | contig 29741 bp, 17 predicted proteins | sample MGYA00510981_ERZ780168 | MGnify/ENA primary metagenome ERZ780168 (study PRJEB29588, sample SAMEA2158769) | human gut metagenome | biome: human gut; feature: human-associated habitat; material: faeces | place: Denmark | collected 2008/2010 ...
AAACACGAAAGTAGGAGATAAACACCTGCAATTAGTGTTTACCTCCTACTCGATTAACCTGCCTGACCGGTCGGAGTTCTCAGAGCTCTCAGAGGGCTCGGAGCTCTCGGAGGACTCCGAGAACTCCGAGCCCCCAACTCCCTGCCTTTATGTTTCATAACATAAAAAATACCGATACTTTTTGGAAATGCAGGGGAAAATAGTTAATTTTGCAGTCGCGGGTTCCCCGTCCGGTATTTTACACAAATTGGATCCGCCTGACAATAGCTTCTGAAACTGACATGGTGTTCATCTTAATGGTCCGGACGGTTCCACCCACCAATATCAGCGTGACCGGGTCACGCCACTTACGTTCAGTAACAAAAAATTCAAATTTCAAACAATAGATTACAAATTATGAGCAAAGAAAAGAAATTCTTGACTTGCGACGGTAATCAGGCTGCAGCGCATATCTCGTATATGTTCAGCGAAGTGGCCGCTATCTATCCCATCACCCCGTCTTCAACAATGGCTGAATACGTGGACGAATGGGCTGCTGCCGGTCGCAAGAATATCTTTGGTGAGACTGTACTCGTACAGGAGATGCAGTCGGAAGGAGGCGCGGCCGGCGCAGTGCACGGTTCCCTTCAGGCCGGTGCGTTGACCACAACCTATACCGCATCACAGGGCTTGCTCCTGATGATTCCCAACATGTATAAAATCGCAGGCGAGCAGCTCCCGTGCGTGTTCCACGTATCGGCACGTACTCTCGCCTCTCATGCCCTTTCAATATTCGGCGACCATCAGGACGTCATGTCAGTGCGTCAGACAGGTTTCGCCATGCTCGCCGAAGGCTCCGTACAGGAGGTTATGGATCTGGCCGGTGTGGCACATCTCGCCACAATCAAGAGCCGTATACCCTTCGTCAACTTCTTCGACGGCTTCCGTACCTCTCACGAAATACAGAAAATCGAGGTTATGGAGCAGGAAGACCTCGAGCCGCTGCTCGACCGCGAGGCTCTCGCCGATTTCCGCAAACGTGCCATGAACCCCGATGCTCCAGTAGCACGCGGTATGGCCGAAAACGGCGATGTCTTCTTCCAGCACCGTGAGGCAAGCAACAAGCAGTATGATGCAGTCCCCGAAATCGTCGAGGATTACATGAACAAGATTTCGGCAATCTGCGGACGCAAGTACGGCCTCTTCAACTACTACGGCGCACCCGATGCCGACCGCGTCATCATAGCCATGGGCTCTGTGACCCAGGCCGCTCAGGAAGCTATCGACTACATGATGGCCAACGGCGAAAAAGTAGGTCTCGTTTCCGTGCACCTCTACCGCCCCTTCTCGGCAAAGCACTTCCTTGCCGCAGTTCCCGCATCGGCAAAACGCATCGCTGTGCTCGACCGCACGAAAGAGCCGGGCGCTAACGGCGAGCCCCTTTACCTCGATGTCAAGGAATGCTTCTACGGACAGGCCGACGCTCCCCTTGTCGTAGGCGGACGCTACGGTCTCGCTTCAAAGGACACTACACCCGCGATGGTTATCTCGGTTTATGAGAACCTCGCACTCCCCACTCCCAAGGACCACTTCACAATCGGCATCGTCGACGACGTGACCTTCACATCGCTTCCCCAGGTCGAGGAAATGGCATTGGGCGGAAAGAGCACTTACGAAGCCAAATTCTACGGCCTCGGTGCCGACGGTACTGTGGGCGCCAACAAAAACTCCGTTAAAATCATCGGTGAGAACACCAACAAATACTGCCAGGCATACTTCGCATACGACTCTAAGAAATCAGGCGGCTTCACCTGCTCTCACCTCCGTTTCGGTGACGACCCCATCCGTTCCACCTACCTTGTCAACACCCCCAACTTCGTGGCATGCCACGTTCAGGCCTACCTTCACATGTACGATGTGACCCGCGGTCTGCGCGACAACGGCACATTCCTTCTCAACACCATCTGGGAAGGCGACGAACTTGCAAAGAACCTCCCCGACAAGGTTAAGAAATACTTCGCTGACCACAATATCTCGGTATACTATATCAACGCCACGAAAATCGCACAGGAAATCGGTCTCGGCAACCGTACCAACACCATTCTCCAGAGCGCATTCTTCCGCATCACCGAGGTTATTCCCGTCGACCTCGCCATCGAGCAGATGAAGAAATTCATCGTTAAGTCATACGGCAAGAAAGGTCAGGATGTCGTCGACAAGAACTACGCCGCAGTTGACCGCGGTGGCGAATACAAACAGCTTGCCGTTGACCCCGCATGGGCCAACCTCGCAGTTGAAGCCGCCGCTCCCAACGATGACCCCGAATTCATCAACAACGTGGTGCGTCCCATCAACGCCCAGGACGGCGACCTCCTCAAGGTCAGCGCCTTTGTAGGTATCGAGGACGGCACATGGCAGCAGGGTACCGCCGCCTACGAAAAACGCGGTGTTGCCGCTTTCGTGCCCGAATGGAACGCCGAAAACTGTATCCAGTGCAACAAGTGCGCATACGTTTGTCCTCACGCCGCAATCCGTCCCTTCGTGCTCGACGAGGCTGAGTTCAACGCATCACCCGTCAAGGCAGCTCTTCCCGCTATCGGAAAGACTTTCACCGGCATGAAATTCGTTCAGGCCGTCGACGTGCTCGACTGTCTCGGTTGCGGCAACTGCGTTGATGTATGTCCCGGCAAGAAGGGCGTGAAGGCTCTCGAAATGAAGCCCCTCGAAACACAGCTCGGCATGCAGCCCGAATGGGACTACTGCACCGGACACGTTGCCTCAAAGCAGCATCTCGTTGACGTAAAGGCAAATGTCAAGAACAGCCAGTTCGCTACCCCGCTCTTCGAATTCTCCGGCGCATGCTCAGGTTGCGGCGAGACTCCCTACGTCAAACTCATCTCGCAGCTCTACGGCGACCACGAAATGGTGGCCAACGCTACCGGTTGCTCGTCAATCTACTCAGGCTCAGTGCCCTCGACTCCCTATACCACCAACCGGGAAGGCCACGGTCCCGCATGGGCCAACTCGCTCTTCGAGGACTTCGCCGAATTCGGTCTCGGTATGTCGATTGCCAACGAAAAGATGGTAGAACGTCTCGAAGGCTACATGAAAGCTGCCGTAGAATGCAGCAAGTGCTCCGACGAAATCAAGGCTCTCGCCTCAAAGTGGCTTGAAAACCGCAACGATGCTGCCGTTACCCGCGAGGTTGCCGACGCTATCGTGCCCCTCTGCGAGGCTTGCGCATGCGACATCTGCAACAACATCGTAGCCCTCAAGAGCTACATCGCAAAACGCTCACAGTGGATTATCGCCGGCGACGGTGCGGCTTACGATATTGGCTTCGGTGGTCTCGACCACGTGCTCGCTTCCGGCAAGAACGTCAACGTGCTCGTGCTTGATACCGAGGTTTACTCCAACACCGGCGGCCAGTCATCAAAGGCTACCCCGCTCGGCGCAATCGCCAAATTCGCAGCTTCCGGCAAGCGTATCCGCAAGAAAGACCTCGGTCTGATTGCAACCACCTATGGCTACGTTTACGCCGCACAGGTGGCTATGGGTGCCGACAACGCACAGACACTCAAGGCTATCCGCGAGGCTGAGGCTTACGACGGTCCCTCCATCATCATCGCCTACTCTCCCTGTATCAACCACGGTCTGCGTGCAGGCATGGGCCACTCGCAGCAGGAAGAGGCAAAAGCTGTAGAATGCGGCTACTGGCACCTGTGGCGCTACAATCCCGCTCTCGAAGCCGAAGGACAGAATCCATTCTCGCTCGACTCGAAAGAACCGCAGTGGGACAAGTTCGAAGACTTCCTCAAGGGCGAGGTACGCTATGCTTCTGTAATCAAGCAGTATCCCGCCGAGGCAGCCGAACTCTTCGCAGCAGCCAAAGCCAACGCACGCTGGCGCTACAACAACTACCGCCGTCTCGCCCGGCAGCAGTGGGGCGTTGACCCCGAGGTCGGTGCTGTTGAGAAATCCAACGAGCAGTAATCCCAACACAGATATTATCACACACAAAATATAATATCAATACAACCGAAAGAGGTGCGATTCCCGTAATCGCACCTCTTTCTATTTTCCCCATTTTACGGCATAAGATTTAATTAAGTCATATTTCGGGATGAAACTGATAAATCCTATAAATCTTATAAGTCTTATAGGACCTATTTGGCCTATCCCTCCTATTACACCCATCCCTCCCTTCCATAAAAAAAGCCCCTCGGCCGTAAGCTTCGGGGCTTTCCCTATCATGAGAAAAATTATTGTTTATTTCACTACAATCTTGGTCGTCCTGTTGCCCTGCACACGTAGATAGACTCCCGTGGCGGTAGGCTTGTCGATGCGCACACCCTGCAGGTTGTAGTAGACGGCGTCGCCATTCTCCATGTCGGCGAGCACATCCTCTACTCCGGTCACTATGGCGTCGTTTTTATCCATGTAAGTGGCACCTTTAACCGCGATATAACCGTTGTAGCCCGTAGTCTCGTCGGCCTCGCTCAAGTCAAGCACCTTGCCGTCAGGCACGTCCCAGTAATTGGGCATGTTCCCGGCGCCGGTGAGGGCGAAATCCTGATCCGTTATCTTATTCGGCATGCGGGCGGGAGCTTTGGCCGCTTTTGTCGTCACTGTCTCGTTATCGTTGACTTTGAGCGATACTATCTCAAGATCGTCGAAGTCGGTAGATGTGGCGCCGGTAATCGGGCGTTCGAATATGTAGATTGCGGTGGCATATATCTTAGGCGTGGTCTCATTGATGAAATCCTGAGCGATATATGTGCCGATCAGCGGGTCGGTGTCGTTGGTGATGAGTCCATATTTGTCGGTGTCGAACTTATCTCCCGTATGGTGTCCTTCGACGTGGGGTACAAGATACGGGTATGTGGCCCGGTCGCCCATTCCGTTATTCAGCTCGATGAGGTAGTATACAGGCTTGATGGGAGTGTAATTTTCGCTATTCGGGTCGTATGTCGACGGGTCTTCATACTCATTATTATCGTGCTTCTCCAGCGTCGGGTCATTGTCCTTAAAGTCCTCGTGGCCTTTGTACATCCAGTCCAATTTGCCGTCCTCGCGTTTGATGTAGCCGAGATGTGCGTTTGTGATTCCATCGTTGTTGGTGGCCTGCATAGTGCGCTCCGCCTTGATGGTAAGCATCTTGCCGAAGTTGCCGGTCTGCGGTTTGTATTGAGTGCCTGCCTGGTCGTTAGGCACATATTCGGTCTTTATGAAATCCACTGTGGGATAGACATCGTTGCGCGGGTGCATTCCCTTGAACTCCATGCGGTAGCGGTTGGGCGTCAGATTGTGGTTGTCTGCCCTGTCCACATCGTGGAGCACGGCCTCGACTTTCAATGGCACCTGAATCGTTTTGTCAATTTCCGTATCGGTATTGGTCATGTTGACATAATACTTTATGTCGTAATAACTGTATATTTCCTTGTCGACGTTGGGCCGGTAGAAATCGACCTGAAGCGTGAAGTTGCGGGTGTCAAGTTTGCCGTCGTCGAGGCGCACGTACACTTCCGCCATGTCGCCGGCCAGGATTGCATCGCCGGTCGAAGCGTGGCCGTTCCAGTTGTTCACGGGCACTTTGATTTTGCCCCACTTGTAATCTGTACCGAGGTCGTTGGTCTTACGGTCGTACACATAGCGGTACAGGGGCCAGAACGGACGAGGTGTCACCGGGTCGATTCCTGCTGCCGAGCGTGTCGTGACCGGTTGTTCGCCTCCTGCCACAGGGTGGTAGGTATAGTTGAGCGTCACGTCGAATATGGCATCGGCAAGGTTGCCGCCGCGTTTCACTATCGCCGAATAGTATGTCTGTCCGCCGAATTCAAACTTGCTCGCTGTACCGTGATCCAATTCCGCTATAGTCTTCCCGGCGTCTGACTTGATGGTTTCCTTTATTTTAAGTGTAGGCACGGGTATCGACTCGTCGGTTATCGTTCCGTTGTCTTTATAACCCTGGAGTATGGCGGCATATCTGTTGTAGTCGAGGCAGCGCACGTAGTAGTTTGATGTCCACCAGTATTTGTCGGGGTTGTTGTTGAGGAACTCCCGCGCTATCTTCGAGTCGATTATTTCAACTCCGACCGGTATGTTTTTGCCGCTGCCGTCAACGATATTTTCCATTATGTAGAATTTGTCGCTGTCGTTCACACGGTAGGTCATATATTTCTTGCCTGCTACGGTTGATTCGGGGGCGCCGGCCTTCTTAAGTACTTCTGCCGCGCTGTCATGCGGGGTACCGAATTTGTCGGTGTATCCGTCGCGAAGCTCCACGAGCTGCATCGGCACGATGTTGGGCGTCACGGTTTCGTCCTCGTAGATGGCTACGCGGTTGGATACCGCCTTCTTGCGGCCGCCATGCTCGTCGGTCACATATATCTCATATTCGTAGAGACCCGGCGCGAAACCGTTGTCATCAAGGATACCCTTGTCAAGGAATCTCGTGACATCAAGATGCTTGCCGGCTTCGCCCTCATAGAGCATTCCTACGGTCAGATTCTTGTCCTTGATATCGACCTTTTGTCCCTGCGGGTAACCGGTAAACTGCGGCTTGCCGTCGACAATGCGGTAGCGGATTATCTCGTAGGATACCACTTTGGCGTCACTGCCTGTCTCCTTTTGAGTTTTGTTGAGATACCAGTCGTATCTGATATGGTTCTTCTTGTCACCGTTCTGTACGGTCTGCGCGAAGATGGCGGGTCCGGCTGATTCCTGTATGAACTGTATGTACGAATTGTTCACGCCGGCAGTATTGTTGAACCACAGTATCACGCGGTTGAAGTATGCGGGCTTGCCGTCCTCCGAAATCCGGTAGTCGGTGGAGCCTCTGCGTGCCACATTCTTGTAGAGCACTGCGTCGAGGCCGCCGGCATTGATGTCGAAGCCTTTCACCTGATATTTCCCTCCTTCGTTTATGTCAGGGCCGCCGTTGGGGCCGTGCCATACTGCAAGGTGGTCGTAGCCGCCGTTGGTGGCGTCTTCGTTGCCGCCCCAGCCCGACCAGAACTTGATGTCGCCGCCGATCCACATGTCGCGTACCACATAGCAGTTCCAACCGTCAGCAAGGGTAGTGGTGCGGTTGTCGGCGTCGTCAGGGGTGCACTCTACGTGCAATTTGAAGTTATATCCGTTGCCGGCGGTCAGTTTGCCGCTGTCGCTGATTGTAGTATTTCCGCCGAATGCCTCCTCATAGTAGCTCTTGTACGGGTCGCTGTCGAGATTGGGCAGGTTTTTCCATTCCACAAGCTGCACCTGTCCCGATGTGTAGGCGAATTCGCTGCCGTCGTTGAGGCCGAGATTGAACTGCACCGGGTTGGCCGTGAGATAGTCGGGCGTGAACGACGTGTGGTACAGGTACTCGCCGTTGCCGTCGACGTATGGTTTGTTCGTGGCCGGGTCATACTGTATCCAGCTGTCAAACCAGCCGTCATATCCGCGGTTGTGCATGGTGGTCTGCCCTGTGCCTGATGTGTTGCTGAAGTTGCGGTTGATGATATTGTTGCCCACGAGGGTGAACACGCGCTGCCGCGTAGCTTCTTCCGTTGAGCCTTTGGTGAACGTTATCCCCGTAGGCAGCTTGTCGCCGTTGAGCGATACCTTGATTTCGCTCATGAAAGTGCCGCGGCCGGTGAAATAACTGTCCTCGCCGTCAAATTTGGCGTAGAACACGTCTGACGGGTTGAAACGCGTCTTTCCCTTCCCCTGCCTGTACACTCTGCCGGTGCCCGATATATCGCCTGTGCTTGATGTGGCTGAGGTGGTGAAATCCTGGCTCTTGCAGTAATATGTGAATGTATGGTGGATATAGTCGTCGTAATTGTCGGTCACGCCCACGGCGAAAGCGCCGTTGTAGATGTAGCGGTTGTTGAGCACAAGCGTGCCGTTCACCTCCTTGAATTCCCATTCCGGCTGCAGGTGCCATTCGCCGTTACGCTCTCCGACGAGGAAGTAGTGCTTCTTGTTGTCGGCGAAGTCGGTCGACTTCAGCGGCATGTGCACCGATACCTCGATGGCGTGGAATGTATGGGGCTTGTTGTTCCAGTCGACAGTGATTGCATACTTGCCTGTCCTGGGCGCTTTCCATGCTCCTGACGTACCGTATTCGCAATTCGTGGTCTCGTTCGACACGATTTCCGTATCCGATGACGGGCGCCAGTTGTAATTGCCGACGTTGAAATTATTCCCGTTCTCCGACACTACGATATTTTCCCCGGCATTCAGGTCGATGGTATAGGTATATTTGCCGTATTTAGTAGGTGAGGCCTGGCCTTTCATGGCCGTCCAGCTGTCGTTGCTGCTGTAGATGTAAAGCTCGTTGACGGCTGTCAGCGTCTTGCTCGGCCAGTCTACGGTGACGGTGTAGCGTCCGGTATGCGTCGCCTTCCATGCTCCGCTCGGATTGTAACTGAATGAAGTGCCTTTGCCGGCTTCGATATCGGTATCCGTTGCCGGTGTCCAGTTGGAACCGCCTGCATTGAATTGTGCGGCATCTTTCTCCGACAGCTTGATATACTCGCCGGCATTCAGGTCGAAAGTAAATATGTATTTTCCGTCGGTCGTAGGCGTTACGTGCCCTTTCCGGGCAGTCCACCCGTCGTTGCTGCTGTAAATATACAGGTCGTTGACCGCCGTCAGTTTCCTGTTCCTCCAGTCCACGGTGATGGTGTATCGTCCTGTCTGGGTCGCCTTCCATGCGCCGCCGTTGGTGTTCCTTACGAATGAGGTATTGGTTCCGGGCAGGTTTACGTCGTTGGCGGGATTGAAGCGCCCGTAGTCTGCCTCCATTTCGCCCATGGTTGTCGCCCCTGCATTCCTTGAAAGGAACAGATACGTCCCTTCGTTCAAATCGAGATTGAATGTGAAAATACCGTTGTTGTTGGTAGCTTCTGCTATGCTTACCACGCCCTCTCTTGACCCGAAGGTATATAGATACAGCTTCTCCTCAGTAATTTCGACTACGCGGTATTTGAGTACATCGTTATCATTACTGCCGTCGCCGGTAATGTCAATACGGTATCTTGTCCCGTCGGTCAGTCCCGACACGTTATATGGATTGTCGTTCCCGACTGCAGTGGCGTTTGCCCATTCGCCGACGCCTCCGTTGGGATTGGGGTATGCCGTGTAAGAGCTGTTGCCGATAGTGAAGCAGTCATTCTCGCCTGTGATGTAAAACGGCCTTATCTTGAACTTGAGATCGCTTCCCTGCGCAGTGAATATTACGGAGTTCCATATTCCGTTATTATTGTCATAATTCATGGTTGTCGTCCCCAATGTGTATGGAGCTTCAAATATCAGCTCCAGTTTCCACGGGTTTGATCCTGTCCCGAAGGTCCATGCTTTCGCTTTGTCGGGAAGCGCGAAGGCTATCATTGACAAGGCTAAAAAAAGAGTAAACTTTCTCATGATTTTTATAATTATTATATTTTACTATGCTTTTTAGGAGAGAGTGTTGCAGGACAATGGGATCCTGCAACACTTGCTTTCGGTTGCTAAATCTTTACGAAAAGATTTGTTCATGTAATGATTTAAGATTGATTAGAGGAATTAGGATTTCTTCTATGTGTTCAGGTTAAAATTTTATATTTTGTATTTTTCTTCTTGCATGAATACATTGCAAATATACACAACATATTTCCCAAGGGCAATGTAATATATTTAAAAAGTAGTTGGTTTGTTTTGTCAATATTCTGTTTTATAGGGTGTTATGTGCGCAATCTGTACGTTTTTTTGTAGAAATGGTGACAGATGCGCTTTCCCTGCAAGGCTCCGTTTAAGCGTCAGACAGCTCTATATGTCAGTATATAAAGAATATAAGACGCGACGATTGCGCCATTTTTCGCAATCGTCGCGTCTTATAGGTTATTGCAGTTTCCTGTTACTTTCCGGTGAATATATGATATTCGCCGGGAGCGAGTTTCGTGGGCAGTTTGGCCTTCGCTCCCTTCATGTAGTCGAAATTGTAGGTGCTTGCGGCCGGAGCCTCGCCGGTGTAGACCACGTCGGCGGCTTTGTTGCCGATATTGGCCATTACAAGCACGTTCGACCCGCCGACCGAGCGCGAGAATATGTAAAGGTCGGGCGACGTGGTGGCGTAGCGGTGCATCTTGCCCCCCTTCACGCCTGCCTGCAAAGCCTTCTCGTTATGCTTGAGGGCGTTCAGCTTCTGATAGAATGTGAAATATTCGTTGCGCGGCTCGAAAGTGGGAGGCACGTCCTTTACGAAGAATTCAAACGCGCGGTCCATTCCCGTTTCCTGTCCCGTGTAAATCAGCGGCATGCCGGGAAGTGTGTACGACAGCACGGCGAAAGCGTCGGTCAGATTGCCTAAGCGCTGGAACTCAGTCCCTTCCCATGAGTTGAGGTCATGATTGGTGATCATGTTCATGAGATATGAATCCTGTGCGAACTCCTTCTCCTGCTTGTCGAGCAGCCGGTCGATGGCGTCGGCATGCGCCGTGTTGAGCTTGTTGTCGTCGTATGTGCGCTGGCCGGCTGTGGCGGCGATGTCGTTGAACACATCCTTCATCGGCCAGTTGTAGGCCATGTTGAATGCGTGTTCCACCAGGTCGGGCTCCGATGCCTCGGCGAGCATGAATATGCCCCCCTCCTTGGCCGCGTCGAGTTGCGGGCGCGCCTCGTTCCAGAAATCGGTAGGTACCTGCATCGCCACGTCGCAGCGGAATCCGTCGATGTCGGCCTCGGTCAGCCAGAATTTCATCGCGTCGATCATGCCTGCGCGCATTGCCGGGTTGGAGTAGTCGAATTTATACACGTCGGTCCAGTCAAACGGGCCGAACATCTTGCCGTTCTCGTCGAGCGCGTACCAGTCGGGATGCTCTTTCACCCAGGCGTTGTCACAGCCCGAATGGTTGGGCACCCAGTCGATTATCACCTTGAAGCCCTGCTTGTGAGCTTTCTTTACGAAGTCCTTGAACTGCTCCAGTGTGCCTAACTCGGGGTTGACGGCCTTATAGTCCTTCACTGCGTAATAGCTACCTAAACCACCCTTGCGGTTTAGCTCCGATATCGGGTGTATCGGCATCAGCCACAGCACGTCCACGCCCAGATTCTTCAGTCGCGGCAGCTGGTCGGTAAGTTCCGGAAGCGTGCCCCCGGGTGTCATCTGGCGCCAGTTCACCTCATAGATGACGGCATTGCGGCTCCAGTCGGGTTGTTGCAGAGTGGTAGGCGCGGCGGCCTGTGTGGTGAACAGCGAGCCGAACAGTCCCGCTATCACCGAAAAAATCGAAAATCGTTTCATTTTGTTTCAAGTTCTATGATATAATCAGTTTCTTGTGGTATCTGTCCCAGATGCAAAGTCACCTTTCCGCCCTTGCGGTCGCCGGTGAATTTCACAGGTTCGCGGCTGTCGTAGGCCACGGCTTTCTTTACTTTGCATGTCAGTGGAAGCTCGATGTCGGCGGTGTCGGCGGTCATGACATGCACATACAGCTTGTCGCCTTTGCGTGTCGATGTCCCCCATGCCTGTGCCGGGAAGTCGCCCGCTGTCGTGCCGTAGATGGTCTCCCCGTAGCGGTTCATCCACTCTCCGATGCCGGCGAGGCGGTCGAGTGCGGCGTCGGGAAGCGCTCCGCTCGGTTGCGGCCCGATGTTGAGCAGAAGGTTGGCGCCCATTCCCGATGCTTTTACTATGTAGCGCACCAGTTCGGTCACGCTCTTGTAGTCGGTGTCGATAGCTTTGTACCCCCAGTTGCCGTTGACGGTATTGCAGGTCTCGAGTGGCAGCGGGCTTATCTCCTGGCCGCCCGAAAATCCGGCCGTGTTCTCTCCCGGAAGGTCACGCTCGAATATCTGGAAATCCTCGCCCGGGTACGCCGCCTTGTGGTGGTTGTTTCCTATCAGGCAGGCGGGCTGGAGCGAGTGTATGAGCGCGTACTGCTCGCTGAGATTCCAGTCAAACTGCTCTTTGTCGGGGTCATGGTCCCACATCCCGTCAAACCATATCGCCCCGATGGGGCCGTAGCCGGTCAGCAGTTCGGTCAGCTGGTCGTTCATGAATTTGTAGTATGTCGGCCAGTCGTAGAGCTTGGGGTCGCGGCCGGTGCGCTCGCCTGTCCACCCGCGGGGATAGGCCGGGTGGCTCCAGTCGAGATGCGAATAGTAGAGATTGAGCGTGATGCCCTGACGCCCGCATTCGTCGGCAAGCTCCTTGATGATGTCGCGGCCGAAGGGCGTCCCGTCCACAATGTTGAATTTCGACTGGTGAGTGCCCCACATCGCGAAACCGTCGTGGTGACGGCTCGTGATAGTTATATATTTTGCCCCCGAATTCTTTATGGCGGTCACCCATTCGGCGGCATTGAAATCGGCCGGATAGAATCCGCGGGCGGCTTTGGCATATTCGGCCGAGGTGATACCGTCGTTGAGATACCATTCACCCTGACCGAACATGCTGTATATGCCCCAGTGTATGAATATGCCGAAACGGCTGTCGCTGAATCGCTTCCGCGCCTCGATGTTTTCGGGCGACGGAGTGTACGCGTTTTCCGCTCCTGCGGTCAGCGACGCGCCGAGCATCAGTCCCGCCGCAATGGCTTTGATATATTTCTTCATGATATTATGTCTGTGTCAGTGCATTGTCGTTGGCCGTGCGTTGGCACTTTGTCATTTACGTTCCTTCACGAGGAAAATCTCGGTGGGGTAGTGGTCGGAGTATCCGTCGAGCCATACACCGGCCGAGAACGTGCGGCGGGGATAGCCCTGGCGCTGTCCCTCGGTGTCGCGCAGGAAGTCGAAGTTATTGACCTTGGCGTTGTTGTAGTATACCGTTGCGCCGTTGCGCTTGAGCAGCGTGCCGCTCACTATTATCTGGTCGAACAGGTTCCATTGCCCCTTGTAGGCGAGTGTGCCGATACCCTTGTCGAGAATCTTCCACCAGGGATTGTAGAATCCGTGGGGTGCCACATCGTCAATATCTTTCTTGGCGCCGAGTGCTACCGCGCACGATTTGTCATGCGGGTCGTCGTTGAGGTCGCCCATCACGATGACACCCTGGTTGGGACGTATGCGCCACAGCGAGTCGGCAATCTCTTTCGAAAGAGCGCCGGCCGCTTCGCGAAGGTACGACGACTGCTCCTGACCGCCGATACGTGAGGGCCAGTGGTTGACAATCACCGATACGGTGTCGCCGCCGAGAATACCCGTAACGCACATCTGGTCGCGGGTGCGGAACGACTCGTAGTTCGGTATGCGCAGCGTCGTGTTCGTCACGTCGAGCATACGGAACTGGCGCGGATTGTACAGACAGGCTACATCGACACCGCGGCGGTCGGGCGAGTCATGATGCACGACCTGAAGGTTCCAGGTGGCACGCCCTTCGGCCTGTAGCTTATCATCGACTGCTTTCACCAGGTCGTCGAGCACCGATTTGTTCTCGATTTCCGAAACGCCTATGACAGCCGGCCCGTTGGGAGTGGTGGGCGACGTCATGTGTGTGATTACATCTGCGAGATTGTTGATTTTCGACCAATATTTCTTGCCGTCCCACTGGCGTGCGCCGGCAGGCGAAAATTCAAGGTCATACTTACCGTTGTTGTTGATGGTGTCAAACAGATTTTCAAGGTTATAGAAAGCCACACCATACACTTGTACCTGGCGTTTGCCGGAACTTTTCTTCTCTTTTGCGCCCATTGTCACAAGACACAACAGAGCTATCACAGGAATTAAAAAAAGGCGTTTCATCATATTTTATTGTTATTGTTAGTTTCTCCGGATATTGAATTAAAAGTCATTAAGCAAAAAAATAATTAAATTGTAGGGACGCGATTCATTGCGTCCGCGCCATCTCCATCAACCGCGTCTACCATAGCTATGATAGCTACTATAGCTACTATAGCTAAAATAGCTACCCCCATTTCGTAAAGATAGCAATACTTTTAATATCCCCCAAAAAATCCCCGCAAAAAATTCCGCTCTTCCGCCTTTAATCGCTATATTTTTCACCCCCGGTACGTCTGGCCCCAGTTCGAGCGGTCGAGGTTGCGGTAGCTTATCGCCTCCGCGATGTGCCGGCTCTTTACTTCGGTGCTCTTGTCGAGGTCGGCTATGGTGCGTGCCACCTTCAGTATGCGGTCGTAGGCGCGGGCCGACATGTTGAATCGGTCCATCGCCGTGCGCAGCATCTCGAGCCCCTCGCGGTCGGGACGCCCGTATTCCGTAAGCATCTTCGAAGTCATCTGCGCGTTGCAGAATATCCCCGGATGGCCTGCGTATCTCACCGACTGTATATGCCTTGCCTCTACCACACGCCGGCGTATCGCCTCCGAGCTTTCCCCCTTGTGGAGCGACGACAGTTCGTCAAACGGCACCGGCATTATCTCCACCTGGATGTCTATACGGTCGAGCAGCGGCCCCGATATGCGTCCTAAATACCGTTGTACGGCTCCCGGCGCGCAGGTGCACTCCTTCGTCGGGTGGTTGTAATATCCGCACGGACACGGATTCATCGATGCCACGAGCATGAACCCTGCCGGATAGTCGATGGCATACCGTGCGCGGCTTATGGAAATATGCCTGTCCTCAAGCGGCTGACGCATCACCTCGAGCACCGACCGGTTGAATTCCGGAAATTCATCAAGAAAAAGCACCCCGTTGTGTGCGAGCGAAATCTCACCCGGCATCGGACTTGCCCCGCCACCTACGAGAGCCACCGGCGAGATGGTGTGGTGCGGCGCGCGGAAAGGTCGCGACGTCATAAGCATCGACCCGCGCCCGAGTTTGCCTGCCACGGAGTGTATCTTGGTCGTCTCCAGTGCCTCGGCGAGAGTGAGCGGAGGCATGATTGACGGCAGCCGTTTGGCCATCATTGATTTTCCCGACCCGGGAGGCCCCACAAGCAGTATGTTGTGCCCTCCGGCGCATGCCACCTCAAACGCACGCTTCACATTCTCCTGCCCCTTGACATCACTGAAATCGAGGTCGTTGAAGTCCGAACCTTTGGCAAACTCCTCGCGGGTGTTCACCACCGTAGGCTCTATCCTGAGCGTTCCGTTGAAAAAATCGATTACTTCCCTGAGGTTGTCCACCCCGTAGATGTCGATGTCGTTGACCACCGCGGCCTCCGTCTCGTTGGCCCGCGGCACTATCATCCCCTTGAATCCCGCCTTACGCGCCATTATCGCCATCGGAAGCACACCTTTCACCGGAAGCACCGTCCCGTCAAGCGACAGTTCGCCTATCATCACGAAATCGGCCGGCTGTGCGGCAGGTATTTTCTCGTTGGCGGCAAGTATACCTATCGCCATAGGCAGGTCGTAGGCGGCGCCCTCCTTGCGCACATCGGCAGGGGAGAGGTTGACCACCGTATGGCGCCGCGGCCATTCCTGACCCGACTGCGACAGCGCCGTCTGTATGCGCTCGCCCGCCTCCTTGACAGCGGCGTCGGGCAAGCCCACGATAGTGTACCCTATGCCCTTGTCCACGACCACTTCTACGGTCACGGTGATGGCATCTATCCCCTGGAGGGCGGCGGCATATGTCTTGGCAAGCATGGTATCGGATTTGTATGGTTGGTATTGTGTGATGAGGCGGTTGTTTACTTGGGAAGCACCGGCAGCGTGGCTCCCCGGTATATCTGGCGCGATGCGGTGTCGGCGACGACAAAATACGGCAGCCTCGGTATGTTGAACACGCGCAGCTGGCTGTTGGTCACACCTCCGAGCGCCCAGAAGTGCTCCACCTTTTTGGAGAAACGCCGGCAATCCTTGTGCCATCCGAACGAATCTATCGACATCCTTATCGACGCCACCCGTATGTCGTGCGCCAGCGAGTCGGCATAGTCGATTATCGAGTCAGGCATCGAGTGCACGTCGGTGAAGATGTACAGCGTGTTGGTCTTCTTCGACGGATTGAACTTCACGATAGTGTCGTTGCTGGAGTAGAGCTCGAGCGTCCGTACCGTGTCGGGTACTTCAGCGAGCCGTGCCGCAATCTCCACTTTGGAGCGGAGCATGGCGTTCGACATTATGGTGCTGTTGTCAAACAGCGACAGGATCGAATCGGCGCGCACGGAGTTCTCGTTGATGTCATAATAATATCCGGCCAGAAGCATCGAGAGTTCGGCTGTCGGAGCCGATGCTATCTGACGTTCTATCGCATCGTTCAGCCCCTTGGAGTTCTTTTTGAGGAACTCGCCGAGCGATTCCGTAAGCTCGTCGCCCGACGACTCCATGAAATACGGGTCGCCCGTCTTGAATTTCACCTTTATCTCCTCGCCGTTCTTGGCCGCTATGCATCCTATACGGTGGCGCTGGTTGTCATACAGTTCGATGATGACGGGCTGTTCCGAACTCCCCTCGATGTGGAATGCCGAGTTGACCGCATTCGTAGTCACGCTTTTCAGCGACGTCCCGTCATGGTATATGGCAGTGACGTTCTGCGTCCCTAATCCCTCTATCGTTCCGTCAATACGGTAAGGTTTCTTCCCGCCGCAACCGAGCAGCACGATGCAGAATGCCGGCAACAGCAGAATGCATCGGAAATATATTGATTTGTATAGCTTCATGCCGCAAAATTAAGTAAAAAATTCTACTAAAAGGACACAAAATCATACAAAGTTGATTGGCTAAATATAAAATAGATATTTATCTTTGCAATGAATATGAAAAGGATAATCTGTAATCTGTTTATTGCAGTCATGGTCGCCATGTTGGCCTCACCGCAGGCAGGCGCTCAGATTGTGACTGTCGACGGACAGCGGTTCAACACCGACTCCGTGCGGCACGAATTTGACAAAGGCCCCTATTTCGGCCTCTACAAAGACAATTATTTCATTTTCGGACCGGCAATCGGCCAAAAAATCACACGTGAGAATACAAACGCCAAATTTCAGGTTTCCATATCGCAGAAACTAACCAAGAGCACATTGCCCTGGAACACCTATCTCTACCTCTTCTACACACAGAAAGTATTCTGGAACGTACTCGAAGAGTCATTGCCAATGACCGACCTCAACTTCAACCCCGGAATCGGACTTTGCAAACCGCTGTTCGTTAAAAACCGCTTCATTGGAAAACTCACATTCCAGATTGAGCACGAGAGCAACGGCCGCGACAGCATACAATCCCGCTCATGGAACCGCATCACATTCGGCGCAAACATAATAGTCGACGCCAACCTGAGCGTCCACGGCAAAGTATGGATACCGATTATCGACGGCGAAAACAACAAGGACATCCTCGACTACTGCGGTATCTACCAGGTCGGTACATCCTACATCTCCAACAACAAGCGCTGGAACGCCTCCGTAGTGCTCGTCAAGCGCCGAGGCTGGAACCTCAACTACAACACCATCTTCGAATTGGCCTGGAAACTGAGCAACAGCCAGAACCAATACCTCTTCCTCCAATACTACAACGGCTACGGCGAAGGCCTCCTCGACTACAACAAATTCCACTCCCAGCTCCGTATAGGCATAGTAATCAAACCAACCCTCTTCTCCGACTACTGATCCAACTTTCTCCCCAATGTAGGGACGCACGGTCTGTGCGTCCGGAAAGCAAGCATTGATTATCAGTTTATTATCGGGCGCACAGGCCGTGCGTCCCTACTATTGGAAGTTCTCTAAACCCTCGTAAATGCATTTATAGCCAAGTGATGACGCGTAAGCGGAATCCACGTTCCATCCCCCCATCCCTCCCAACAAAAAAAGCCGCGGGAAATCTTTTCCAGCGGCTTTCATCTCTCCTGATTGTCTATCTTCCTTCGCCTTGGCCGGCTCCTTGCAGGCATCAGTCCTGACACCCTCCTTGCCGTTGGCAGCGATTGAATGGGCACCGTCAATAATGGCGCGCTCGAAATCGGTGGGATTGGTAAGCGTATTGCCTATCTCTCCGGCCGGCTGCTGATTCTCCTTGTCAAGAACCTCATATACTGAATGCTGGCTGCGGAACTCCGGTACAAGGCGCTTCATGCGCCGTACTATCGACATGTTGTCCTCTCCAAGCGATGAATGGTACAGGTCGTCAAATATGGGGACAATCGAACTGTAATCATATTCACGCACCTTGGCTATCATGATTTTCGGATGCATTGTCGGAAGCGTTATCTCCTTCTCGTTGAGCACCTCCTCGTAGAGTTTCTCGCCGTCGCGCAGACCCGTGAATTTGATTTGCACGTCGGCGCCGCTCAGCTTGATCATCCGTTTTGCCAGGTCGACTATCTTGACCGGTTCGCCCATGTCGAATACGAATATCTCGCCACCTTTGCCTATCGTGCCGGCCTCAAGCACGAGCTTGCACGCCTCCGGTATCAGCATGAAGTATCTGATTATGTCGGGATGCGTCACCGTAAGCGGGCCGCCGCGCTTTATCTGCTCCTTGAAGATAGGAATTACCGAGCCGTTCGAGCCCAGCACATTGCCGAAACGTGTCGTGACAAACTGCGTATTGCTCTTCACCTTACCCTCCTTGATGGCCTTGTCGAGCGCCTGCACATATATTTCGCATATACGTTTCGAGCATCCCATCACATTGGTCGGGTTCACGGCCTTGTCCGTGCTGACCATCACGAATTTCTCCGTGTTGTATTTCACCGCGAGGTCGGCTATGATACGCGTGCCCTCCACGTTGTTCTGTATTGCTTCGGCAGGATTATCCTCCATCATCGGCACATGCTTGTAGGCAGCCGCATGGAACACATATTGCGGACGGTACGTGGCGAATATCTCCGTCATACGGCTCTTGTGCGCGATGTCGGCCACAATGGTATGCGCTTCCAGTTCCGGAAACTCGCGGGCCATTAACAGACGCACGTCATGGAGCGGCGTCTCGGCCTGGTCTATAAGTATCAGCTTATCGGGAGCGTATATCGATACCTGACGCACGATTTCGCTGCCTATCGAGCCGGCAGCACCGGTGATGAGTATGCGTTTGCCCGAAAGATGGCGGCACGTGGCGTCGATGTCGATGTCAATTTTTTCGCGCGGCAGCAGATCCTCGATTTCAATCTCGCGCAACTGCTGTGTACGTATGCCGCTCTTGCCGTCCCATTCCTGCACCTGATTGTATATCAGTATCTTGATGTCGGCTTCGATGAGATCGTTGATCATGCGCTGATTCTCGCGCAGTTTTTCCGTGAGCAGGGGCGATACCAGAAGTTTGCTCGCCTCTTTGCGCTTCATTATGTCGATGAGGTTGTTGTCGTTGGCATAGACCGAGACTCCCATCAGCATGCGTCCGAACATGTCGGCCTCGTCCGAGATGAAGCCCGACAGGGTGTATTTTACCGAATCCTGGTTTCCGAGGCTTTTTGCTATGGCTATGCCGCCGTCCCTCACTCCGTAGATGAACACTTTCTCGGCATTCTTGCTCGCAAACGAATAGTCATGCAGGAATTTGACAAACACGCGCATACTCCACATCAGCAGCAGCGACATCACCGACCATATGATTATGGCCCGCACACGTATATGCATGAAGAAATCACTGTAAAGCAGCAGTGAATGGAGCGCAAGAGCTATTACCATGCCGAGCAGCACGGCGCTCGACACACGTTGCAGGTCGATGAACGACGAGTAGCGGAACACTCCCGTATAAGTGCGGAAAAGCTTGAAACCGATTATATAGCAGCACAGATACAGCAGGAACGTGGTGCACAGCGGCCAGAACATGGTCGCTGTCTGTATCAGGCCGTTGTTAAGCGAGTACACAAACAGCATCGACATGAACACCAACATGCAGTCAAGAAGTGCGACCGCCCAGTATGGCAATGATTTTTTGGTAAAGTACCAGCTTGATATTTTTGAAAAATAACTCATTCTCTTTTGTATTAGGATTACGTTAGGTTACGGAAATGATAATGATAATAGTGATGTGAGGGGATGACCCCGTTTTTATAGTATTTCGTCATCGGAGAGCGGAACATACGCACCGTCCTTTACCTCGATGATGACCGACGGCTCGTGCACGTCGATGGTGTGCCACCGGCCGGCCTCTATCTGAACTCCGCGGTTAGCGCCGTTGGCATCCAGCTCTATACGCTCGGTCTCGTTGCCGTTGTCGTCGAAATAGACCTCGGCAAGGCGCCCTTTCAGCAGTACCACCGTTTCCGACGTTTTGAGATGCCGGTGCACGGGCACCGAAGTGCCGGGCATAAGCGCATTGAGCATGCGTTGCGACGTGTCCGACTCCGAGTTGCGTAAATCAAGATTTGTGCGTAGGCGTGCGTTTGAGGCGGCTTCGTTCAGTAGGTTGTCAAATATATTTTCGCCGATAATGAAGTTCATGATTTCTTGGCAAGTAGATATTGTTCGTGAAGATAATAAAAATTTTTCATAAATACCAAATATCCTATGGCAAGTGTCGCGATTATGCCGCAGAAATATATCCATTGGCCTGTGCCGTCACCGATTGCGATTAGCCCGAATGATATGGCAAGCTGCAATGCCATATAGATGACCGATACCAGTGTGTGCCGCATCTTAAGCTCGTTCGACATTATCTGGTAGGCATGTTTGCGGTGCGCCTCACCGAGATTTTCCTTAAGCATGATGCGGTGTATTATGGTCAGCACGGTGTCGGCGCCGTAGACTGCCAGAAACAGCAGGTACACCGGATTGCCCGTCGCCATGATGAGCCGCCCGAGAGCGAACAGCACTATGAACGCTATGCTGACCGACCCTACGTCGCCCGCAAAACATTTCGCTCTCTTCCTGAAATTGAACACTAAGAATACCGCGGCACTCAGCGCTGTCACAGCCGGCAGACTCTCATCGATGAAATGCATCTCCCGGTTGAGGTAGAACAGCGGCGCTATCACAGCCAGCGAGTAGCATCCCGTGATACCGTTGATGCCGTCCATGAAATTGTAGGCGTTGATGATGCCCACGCACACTATCAGCGCCGGCACTATAACCCACCAGGTCGATGATTCGTACAGGTGCAGGTTGATGAACATCAGCATCATGGCCGTGAACTGTACCACGAGCCGCAGCGCGTTCGGCGTCGAGTGCACATCGTCAACGAAACTGACTGCGCCGATAAGCGTCAGTCCCGTAAGAAACCATATGTAGTGCACACCGAAAAATGCAGCCCATACCCACGCGCCGATAAGGAATATCACACCTCCTCCGCGGAGAGTTATCCTCGTATGCGAACTCCGTTCGTTGGGCTTGTCTATAATGTTGAAGCGGTCGGCAATCCTGAAATATACCAGTTCCGCCACAAGCAATATAACAGTAATAATTACATATTCCATATAAAATAAATCCGGATATATTATAAATTTAGACAAAATCAAATTAATTGACTGTTCCGGTCAATAGCCACCCACTGAATGTGCCCGTCAATAGTAGGGCTGCACCCCGGTGCAGCCGCCCACGACACACAAAAAATAATTATGAATTATGAATTATGAAACGACCTGATAGTGCGCCTGATTCCCTCTGCCGAACTGACCGGCAGCTCCTTGATTCCGAGCGCACGTTTGATTTTGCCGTTGTCAACCACGTAATTCTCCGTCAGTTTACGCAGACGCTCCTTGTTGAGCGGCAGATGGAGCACCGTACCCGTCGAGGCCATGAACCGCACCATACCGCGAGGCATTTTCCATATCCGCGGCTTCCTGCCCATTGTATCGCACATGAGCCGTATGAGCTCATTGGTCGACAGCGGTTTGTCATCGCCGATATTGTAGATGCCTGTTGGTGCGTCGCTCTCGAGCAGACGCCCGATGATATGCGTGAGGTTGTCAATCGATGTGAACGACCGCAGATTGTCAAAAGCTCCCAGCGGCCAGGGTATCCCGTGGCGTATCACCGAGTGGAGCAGGTTGAGATTCCCTTTGTTGCCCGGACCGTGTATCATGCATGGACGGAAAATGTAGGTTGCCTTTCCGGCGTTGTCCCACTTTGTCCGGATATATTCCTCAGCCTTGATTTTGCTCTCGCCGTAAGGTCCCACAGGTTTTGGCGTGATATTCTCGTCGAGAATGTCACCCTCCACGCTGTCGGCAGCCGCCTTTACCGAACTGAAAAATATGAATTTACGTGCCGATGATTGCAGATAATGGTCGTAAATCTTCCGGGTAAGACCCGTGTTGACCTTGAAATATACGTCGGCCTGCGCCTTGTTCTTGGTATCGTGGGCTTTGCCTGCGAGATGTATCACGGCATCCACCTCAGGCATCCGGCCTGCATCGAGGTCGTCCCAAGTATAGGTCTTCACCACCCCCACTTTCACCGGAGTGACAATATCGAGTCCGTAAATCTCATGTCGGCCCTTCAGCGCCCCCACAAGATTACTCCCCACAAATCCATGTATTCCAGTTATAAGTAATTTCATAAATATTTTACTATTTCATCGACAAATAGTAGGTACGCGATTTATCGCGTCCGCGTCCACATGACGAATTTATATTTGTATTGCGACACTGTCTGTATTGCGATACTGTCAATACTATTTCCCCTTTTTGCAAAGATTTTCTACCAATTCCAGATACTGTCCGGTGACAATCTCCTTGGAGTATTCTTTCTCTATCACGTCGAGTCCGCGCGCGCCTGTCTCACGGAGCGTCTGTTTGGTCTGGCTCTTGAGCCATTCGTAAAGTTTCTCCACTTTGGCTGTCTGCTCCTTCTCGGTGTCGAGCAATGCGCATTCTTTCCCCGCAAGGAAGTTGACTATGGGAGTACCTTTGCCCGAGCATACCATCAGCGGACGTGCGCACGCCATGATTGTATACACTTTCGACGGAAATCCCTGTCCCTCCATCTTAGGAGACATGAATATGAACTGCACGTCGGAGTAGGCTAATAGCACCGGCATCAGTTCGCGTTTCTGATAGGGGAGTATGTGGATTTTGTCAAGTCCTTCGGCCTTTTTCTGCTCCTCGAGCCACGGCTTCATCACCCCCTCGCCGATTACGAAATATTCGATGTTCTCCTCGCGGGTACGCTTGGCGAGGTCTACGAGTGTCTCCCAGTCCTGCGCGAACCCGATGTTGCCCGCATACATCACCTTTATGGCGTCGGTCTGTGGAAACATTGTCCGGTCAAGTACCGATGTGTCGCAGTTGCCCGGATTGTATAGTTCGGTGTCAACGAAGTTGGGTATGATATGCAGTTTCGACGGGTCTTTGAAGCGTCCGGCGATTGTGTCGTAAAACACCTGGTCGATGGTAGTCACGGCATTCGACTTGTTGTAGACGTACCGTTCCATCTTCTTGAGCATATTCACCACCGTTCCCTCTTTCTTGGGCAATATGTCGGGATATATCTCCTGCACGTTGTACACTGTGCGGCACCCTTTCAGTTTCTTGAGCCAGTTGTTGATGACTCCTATTGTGAGAGGGGGCGACGGCGACAGTATCAGGTCGACCTTGCGTATCGACAGGCCTATGATGAATGCTATGACATGCCAGTAGGCGAATCCGAAAAGTCTAAGCAGCGTCGACTTGAATTTCTTCTGCGGTATGTGGTACACCTTGATGCCGTGGTAGTTGCTCTGCTTGCATATGCCGGGTATTTTCCAGCGCATCGGCTGCTTTGCAAGCTCCTCGTCGACAATATTGTAGTGGGGCGTGGTCGACAGTACCACCACTTCGTGCCCCTCGTCGTGCAGACGGCGCGCTATGTCGGAATAGAGATAGGCGGTCGATACGCCGTCGGGCGAGAATATCAGTGAGTGTATCAGTATTTTCGCCATACCATCTTGTTTACTACTCCGGTATATGACTGGATGAGGCGCACCACCTTGTCGCTGACGTTCTCGTCGGTGTAGTCGGGCACGGGTATGCCGTAGCGGCCGTCGGCTATGAGGCCTACTGCGGTGTCGACAGCCTGCAGCAGGCTGTTCTCGTCGATGCCGGCAAGCACGAAGCATCCTTTGTCGAGCGCTTCGGGGCGTTCGGTCGAGGTGCGTATGCACACCGCCGGGAACGCATGTCCCACCGAGGTGAAAAACGATGACTCCTCGGGCAGCGTGCCGCTGTCGCTGACTACCGCGAATGCATTCATCTGCAGGCAGTTGTAGTCGTGAAATCCGAGAGGCTCGTGGCGTATCACGCGGCTGTCGAGCTCGAAGCCCGATTGCTCCAGGCGCTTGCGGCTGCGCGGATGGCAGGAATAGAGTATGGGCATGTCGTATTTTTCGGCCATCTTGTTGATGGCGTTGAACAGCGACTTGAAATTCTTTTCCGTATCGATATTCTCCTCGCGGTGTGCCGAAAGGAGTATGTATTTCCCTTTTTCGAGTCCTAAGCGGGCATGTATGTCGGAGGCTTCGATTTCATTCAGGTTGTTGTGAAGCACCTCGGCCATCGGCGAACCGGTCACATACACACGCTCCTTGGGCAGTCCGCAGTCATGCAGATATTTGCGCGCATGCTCGCTGTAGGCCAGGTTCACGTCTGAAATGATGTCGACAATGCGTCGGTTGGTCTCTTCGGGCAGACACTCGTCCTTGCAGCGGTTGCCCGCTTCCATGTGGAAGATAGGGATATGCAGGCGCTTGGCGCCGATGACCGACAGACACGAGTTCGTATCGCCCAGCACGAGCACCGCGTCGGGCATGATCTGTGCCATCAGCTTGTAGGACAGCGCAATGATGTTGCCCATTGTCTCACCAAGGTCGGCGCCTACGGCATCGAGATACACCTCCGGCTCCTTGAGCTTGAGGTCGCGGAAAAAGATGCCGTTAAGATTGTAGTCATAGTTTTGTCCCGTGTGTGCGAGAATTGTGTCGAAATATCTGCGACACGCATTGATGACGGCCGCCAGACGGATTATCTCGGGACGTGTCCCTACGATAATCAGCAGCTTCAGCTTGCCGTTATTCTCGAATGATACATCTGAAAAATCCATTGTCTATATTAGTGATAACTTGTTCTGATTAAATTTAGTCAGACTTGTCCGACACGTTCGACTTGTCTGACACGTCCGACATAAGTGTGGGGCGGGGGCGTCTCGCCCCCGTGGTATTTCGCCCCCCGGGGCTATTACTGCCGCCTGATTCTGATAGGGACAGCAAACTCAGGCACTTTGTCGACCACGATTGCAAGATATCCGCCGCCGCCGGCGCCGCACATCTTCCATGCCATAGCTCCGGCTGCCTTGCACCGTTCGATATACTCCTCGACTCCCGGCTGCATCATCGCCGGAAACATTGCCACCTGAGCGTTGAATGAGTCGGTGTATGCTTTTGCGAATGCGTCAAGGTCGCGGGCAAGTATCGCATCCCAGCATCGCCCGGCGGCATCGGCAAGCGCTTTCACTTTGTCGCGCGTTATATCCTTGCCTTCAAGTATGTTCACATTATCCTTGCGCGGGAACATCGGCACGAGGCACACGTGGCTTTCAAGCCACGAGAGTATATCCTCGTCATGCACCGATTCGATTTTGTCGGGCCAGTAACGGTTGTTGTAGTAATGCCGCGCCAGTCCTGACATGCAGATGCCGATGGCATCCTGCGCTCCCGATATGTGGCCGTGGTTCTCGGGGCCGTTCTCGAAGCAGAACAGCAGGCGTGCGAGCATCTCCTCGTTGTAGTTGGGAAGCTCGTAAGGCCATATCTTGCGGGCGGCGTTGCGTGTCGAGGTCGACAGTCCGCCACGTTCCATGAATTCCTGTGTCGGCTCGATTGATATGGTGATGGCCCATCCCGGATAGTGTTCCGACACGTAGGGCTGGTCAATCCACGTGCCGGCAAGGTCTATGCGGTAGGGGATGTTTGATTTGACGTTGGTGCGGAGCGAAGTGGTGGAGCGGGCTTCGAGTCCGGTGTCGGGTACACGTTCCAGCTCGATGTATTCGATGCCGCGCTCTTCACACAGCCGGCGCTTCTCCTCGCTTCCACCGTCGGTGTTCACTACGAACACGTCCGGCTTGACGATATCGAGAGTGGGCACGAAGTCCATTATGCCGCTGCCGGCATTGATGTATGCGTCAGTGACATACCGTATGGCTTTGACCATATACAGGCGTTCCTTCTCCGAGTAGACCGTCTTGCGGTTCTTATAGTGGAGAATGGTCTCGTCAGAGCCTATGCCGACATACAGGTCGCCATACTGTGCCGCCGATTTGAAAAATGCCACATGCCCGCTGTGGAGCATGTCGTAGCAGCCGCTGACGAATACTTTCTTTGCCATGGTCGTGTTCTGATAAATGATGATTTGTCGAAATTTTGCTCAAAATTACTCAAATCATCGCAGATATGCAAAATTCATCCCTACCGGACTGTTTCCGCACTTCGTTTTGAATCTTCCGGTTTGGGGGGATTTGCTACTTCACCACCGGTTCGTGGAATGTATCTGGATGCGCGGGGTCGAATGCCTCGTTGGCCCACATCAGCGTGACGAGAGGTTCCGTCTCAGACAGGTTGATGATATTGTGGGTATAGCCGGGAAGCATGTGCACCGCTTGAATCCTATCGCCAGATACTTCGAAGTCGAGCACCTCGTCCGAGCCGACGCGGCGCTGCTGTATCAGCGCACGGCCGCTTACTACGATGAAAAATTCCCACTTCGTGTTGTGCCAGTGTTCCCCTTTCGTGATACCGGGATTTGATATGTTGACCGAGAACTGTCCGCAGTCAATGGTGCGCAGCAGCTCGGTGAACGACCCGCGGTTGTCGACATTCATCTTAAGGTCGAAAATGGCCTTATCCTTCGGCAGATAGCTCAGATAGGTCGAATAAAGCTTCTTCTTCAGCGAACCGGCGGGAATGGCCGGCATTGTCAGCGTCTCGGGCTGAGCCTTGAACTCCTCAAGCATCGCCACTATATCGCCAAGGGTTGCTTTATGAGTCTCCGGTACATGGCAGTACGTTCCAGCCTCGTCGGACGGAGCCTCGATGGGAGTTACCCCTTCATAGCGGCAATGATGCTCATTGCCTGAGAGGGCGGCAATCATCTCCTCCACGAGGTCGTCGATGTAGAGTAGTTCGAGCTCAACACTCGGGTCATTGACCTGAATTGGAAGGTCGTTGGCAATGTTGTTGCAGAAAGTCGCCACCGCTGAATTGTAGTTCGGACGGCACCATTTGCCGAAAAGATTGGGGAAACGGTACACAAGCACCTTGGCACCGGTCTCCTTGCCGTAGCTGAAAAACAGCTCTTCACCCGCCTTCTTGCTCTCGCCGTAGGGATGACCGGCATACCGGCCTGTAAGAGTGGCCTGTATCGAGCTCGACAGCATCACCGGACACCTGTTGCCATGCTTCTTGAGTGTATCAAGCAGTGTAGAGGCAAAGCCGAAATTCCCTTTGAGGAAATCATCCGGATTTTCCGGACGGTTCACCCCCGCGAGATTGAACACAAAGTCAGCCTCGCGGCAATACCGGTCAAGCTCCTCGGCAGTGGAATCAATATCATATTCCATAACCTCCTCGACCTCAGCGGTATAATTCCTTGCCTTCCCCTCCCTGATATTATTAAGCATAGCACAAAGGTTCCTCCCCACAAAACCCTTAGCCCCCGTAACCAATATCTTCATATCGAGTGTAATAATTAAAAAAACAAAAGCACAAAAGCCTCAGCAAGTGTACAAAATGAAAACAAAAGCCAAATCAACGAACTATTGTTTAACGCTTTTAAAACTCTATATTCTCACGAAAACACTCTTGTGCCTTTGTCAGAGCTTTTGTTCTTTTGTTAAAATAACATTGGACATTCTATTCTTGGACATTATATCCTATTTTTATATTCTTCTAAAAGTTTGACAGTTCTGAACTTTGGAATGAAACGATAACTTTCCGCACCATAGTTGATGAGTATACCTGCGTCAAGATTTGTAACTTTCAAATAATTTACAAGTTGCATTTCGTGAACAGATTTTAACTCTGAAACTGCCTTAAGTTCTAAGATAATGCGTCCCTCAACAAGAATATCAGCTCTGAATTCGCCTATTATATGTCCGTGATAAAATAGAGTTAATTCCTTTTCTTTCTCAGCGTGGAGGCCTGCTTCTCTCAGTTGTATTAATAATGCATTTTGATAGACTGATTCGAGATATCCGGGAGAAAATCCCGTCTGACGTTATACGCACATTCTCTTATTTTTTCAATCAACACAATCACATTATCCATATTCTCATATTAAAAACTGTAAGAAGATCCTTGACAGCCAAGATGAAAAAATACTCTTGTGCCTTTGTTAGAGCTTTTGTTCTTTTGTTAAAATTACTGGACGAAATTGCCGCTGCCGTCAAGTTCATTCTTGATATATTCCAGTGAAGCGATTTTATCTTTCGTCTCCTCGACATTGAGCTGACGCGTATTGTTGGAGTTGAACTCAGTCAGCGTATTGCGGGTCTCGTCACCCTCCTTGAAATACTTGTCGTAGTTCAGACCGCGATTGTCGGCCGGCACACGGTAGAAATTGCCCATATCCTCAGCCTTGGCACACTCCTCGTTGGTGAGAAGCGTCTCATACATCTTCTCGCCGTGACGTATGCCGATAACCTTGATATCCTCCTTGCGGCCGCCGAACAGTTCGCATACCGCCTCAGCCTGCGTCATGATAGTACATGCCGGAGCCTTCTGCACCAGGATATCACCGTTCTGACCATGCTCGAAAGCGAAAAGCACCAGATCGACAGCCTCGTCAAGACTCATGATGAAACGCGTCATCGACGGCTCGGTGATAGTGATAGGATTGCCCGAACGCATCTGCTCGATCCACAACGGAATTACCGACCCGCGCGAACACATCACATTACCGTAGCGCGTGCAGCAAATCTTCGTCTTGCCCGAATAGCGGCTCTTGGCAACAGCCACCTTCTCCTCGATAGCCTTCGTGATACCCATCGCATTGATAGGGTACGCAGCCTTGTCCGTCGACAGACATATTACGGCCTCCACCCCGGCCTCGATAGCGGCGGTAAGCACATTGTCCGTACCGATGACATTCGTCTTGACAGCCTCCATCGGGAAGAACTCGCAGCTCGGCACCTGCTTAAGCGCCGCAGCGTGGAAAATATAGTCCACACCCGGCATCACATTCTTGCACGACTGCAGATCGCGCACATCGCCGATATAGAACTTGACTTTATGCGCCACTTCCGGATAACGCACCTGATACTCATGGCGCATATCATCTTGCTTCTTTTCATCACGCGAAAAAATACGGATCTCACCGATATCGCTCTTAAGAAAGCGCCTCAGCACAGCATTTCCAAACGACCCGGTCCCCCCCGTAATCAATAAAGTTTTATCCTTGAATATCGACATAAGAAAAAATATTATATATTTATTAATTTATTTTTTGAAAATTATAAATGGAATTTTATTAGTTATTATTTACAGAAACTTCAATATCTTGTGATTTAATATTTTTGAAAGAGCGACCTCTGTATCCTACCAAAATGGGAAAATATCTTTTGCAAATTATTATTAATGGAATGAAAGCAATCAATGATAATAGTGCAGTAAGATAGTACCCATATCCATGGGTTAAAGGAGAGGTGACTTTGATAAAAAAATTCTGAAATGCAAGCACTAAAATCGAGCCCTCGGCCAATATTAATATATAGTGATTGAATCTGTTAAAGAATAATTTACACAATCCGAAACACATCAGGGTTCCACACATCCCTCCAATCAGGAATATTCCGATATTTGAACCATACTCACCTAAATACATCCATACCACATTGTTGGATAGTTTTGAAATTAGCACGCCTATCGCACCAATTATAATGAAACTCCCCAATATAATGATCCGTTAAAAATTCAACATATCGGCTAAGCGGTTTCTGCCACTATGCCAAAGAGTTCTTTGATAAGTTTAGCATTAAAAGTTCT